>OBEQ012793893.1_pt1 | contig 21782 bp, 31 predicted proteins | sample 1670901 | NCBI WGS metagenome assembly OBEQ01 (sample SAMEA104232315, study PRJEB22302) | groundwater metagenome | biome: forest; feature: aquifer; material: groundwater | place: USA | collected 2011-08-07 | depth 5.4 m
GCCATAACTCACGCTGTCGGTGGCGCGGTCATAAATCGGGGTGCTTTGGCCAATGTAAACGCCCATGGAGATCACCGAGTTTTCTTCCACGATGACACCTTCGACAATTTCCGAGCGGGCGCCAATGAAGCAGTTGTCTTCAATGATGGTGGGGTTGGCCTGCATGGGTTCGAGCACGCCGCCAATGCCGACGCCGCCGGACAGGTGCACGTTCTTGCCGATCTGGGCGCAGGAGCCCACGGCAGCCCAGGTGTCGACCATGCTGCCGTCGTCCACATAGGCGCCGATGTTGACAAAACTGGGCATCAGGATCGTGCCCTTGCCGACATAGCTGCCGCGCCGCGCGACGGCCGGTGGCACCACGCGGGTGCCGGTGGCGCGCATTTCCTCGGCCGACAGGTCGGAAAACTTGGTTTGCACCTTGTCGTAAAAGCCCAGATGGCCAGCCTGGATGATTTCGTTGTCGCGCAGGCGAAAGCTCAGCAACACGGCTTTCTTGATCCACTGGTGGGTGGTCCACTGGCCCACGCCTTCGCGGGTGGCCACGCGCAAGCGGCCGCCGTCAAGTTCCTGGATGACATGCTCCACGGCGTCGCGGACTTCGGCGGTCCAGGAGTGCACGGAGATATTGGCGCGGTCTTCCCACGCGGAGTCAATGATTTGCTGGAGTTGTTGGCTCATGGAGTACTTTCTAATGCATCGGTCACTAAATAAACAAAGGGCTATCCCGCAAAAAGTCAGCTTAGCGGGAGGCAAAGCCAAAGATCTGTCTCGCGAAGTTTCAGGTTCTGGATTTCACAAATTGGACGATACGCTGGGCGGCTTCCACGCACTCCGCGGTTTCCGCCACCAGTGCCATGCGGATCCGGTTGGCGCCGGGGTTGAAGCCCTGCGCCTCGCGGGCCAGAAAACTTAGAATAAAAAGAACTAAGTATTATATTAAAAGAATTAAAAAAATAAGAATACTAAAATTAAAAATCTTAAAAGAAAAAAATACAAAAAAATTAAAATCTCATAGGTTAGATAAAAATTCAGCTTATATTTTAGGCACTATATTAGGTGATGGACATTTTTCTAATAGATCAATATATGTTTGTTCAAAAGATTTAGACTTTTTAGAAGGAATTAAGACTATTTATGAAAATTGGAGTGATTTAAGGGCTAATATTAAGAAATATAAAACCGGTCGAGGTAATGATCTTTATTATGTTTTCTTTAATTCTGTAGAAGCAGTAAGATTTTTTAGATCAACTTTAATAAATAAAATGAAATCTGACAAAATTAAAGGATATTTTCTTAGAGGTCTTTTTGATGCTGAAGGAACAGTTCCTTTATATTATAGATATCGTAAAGATAGAGGTAAACATTATTTAGAATATTGTATTCAAATTTGTAATACGGATCTTAGCCTAATTACCACCATCAAAAGGTTTTTAAAAGATCTTAATATAGATTATAGTTATAGAAACTACATTAACAAAAATAGTTATGGTAAACTTCCAAAGCACGTAATTACGATAAAACACAATTCAATCTTGTCTTTTTATAATAAGATTGGTTTTGGGATGAGAAGAAAAAAAGAAAATTTAGAAAAAATAGTTGATTTAATGAAACAACGCAAATTGCGGAGGAAAGTAAAATGACAGATGAAAACAAAAAACAAATGAGAGAAGGAGATCAACATACCGTTTTCGTAGGTGGAAGACCTTTTAATAGGATTTAGTCAAAAGCTATACCTAAAAGAGTGAACTATGTAACGGGAGTTGTCATGCAGTTTACAACACAAGGTGCAGAAGAAGTAAAAATAAAAGCAAGGGGAAAATTTATTTCAAGAGCAGTTGATATTGTTGAAGTAGCAACTAAGAGATTTTTAGAAAATACTATAAACGTAGGAGATATTAAAATAGATAGCGAAGAATTTGAAAATAAGGAAGGTAAAACCGTTCGAGTAAGCACTATAGAAATCCTTCTAAAAAAGAACTAAATTAAAGCTATTATCAATATTCCTATGAAATTTGAAATGTAAGATATTAATAAAAATTCTTTATCATTTACTTTTATGCTTCCTAATATCGAAGCTGCTAATTCATCTGGCAATGGGGAAGCAATTATAAAACTGGCAATTAAAGGAGCTATTTTTTTTAAAAACTTAATGTAACCTTTCTTTAAATGAGGATGAAATTTAAACTCATTTGATAGTTTTTTGATTTCATCCATTAAACTATATTTAACAAATCTAAAGATTATATAATCACTAATTAATGCACCAAATGCTCCAATAAACGCAACATTTATAGGATTTAAGTTATTTCCTAATAGATAAAGAATAGACATTGCTGGAGCTGTAGTAAATCCGTATGAAAAAAACAATCCTGCAATGAAAACTCCTAAATATCCTAATGTTCCTACGTTATATAAAGATTTTTGTAAAGAAGATGATTTTAAAATAAATATTGCTAAAACCACACTTAAAATTAATAATATTAATTTTTTATGATTCCATATAAGTTTTTCACTCAATAAAGCATCTTTTTTCACCCAATTCATTTTTTTAAAGAAAATTCTGATATTTATAATTCTTTTTAAAAAACAAAGATTTATATTGAACTTTTATTTTATTTTTATGTGGAAAAAATGGAGGAATCTTTTAAAATCAAGAAGCAGCTTAGGGTTTTAATAACTTTATTTATATTAATTTTTATTCTTGGCACTTTAGGATTTATGCTTAGCGAGAAACTTGATATAAAAGATTCATTTATATTAACTGCAGAGACTTTAGCCTTAATTCATAATCAGAAACTTATTGGTTCTTCTAGAGTAGTTGAAATATTTTTATTGATATTTGGCGTAACATTTATATGGTTTGCATTATGGACTACAATGAATTTGGCTTTAGAAGGACAGTTTACAAAATACTTTTTTGAGGTGAAAAATATGGATAAAATTAAAAAACTTAAAAATCATTACATTATCTGCGGGGCAGGAAGAGTTGGAGAAAATATTGCTAAAATTTTGAAATCAAAAGGCAAAGATTTTGTTTTGTTAGAAAAAGATCAAGAAGTTTTTAAGGAAATGAATAAAAGGGGCTACTTGACTTTAAATGGAAGAAGTGTTGAAGAAGAAACTTTACTTAAAGCAGGTATTAAGAATGCTAAATATTTAGTTGCTTGCACTGGAGATGATGCTAAAAATATATTAATAATATTGACAGCACGTGAATTAAACCCAGATCTAATAATAGCTAGCAGGGCTAATGAAGAGTCTATGGTTAATAAATTAAGAACAGCTGGCGCAAAACATATCTTTTTACCAGAATTGCTTGGAGCTGTTGAGATAATTAATGAATTAAAGAAATAATGGCGTCGAGGAGATTTGAACTCCCGATCCCGAGCTCATGAGACTCGTGCTTTACCAGGCTAAGCTACGACGCCTTAAAGAAAATAGAATTATTTTATTTTAAAAGACTTTTGATTTAGAAATTATTTTAGAAAGTGTCTAATTCTTTTATCAATCGTTGAATTGGGGTGAAAAGGGACTTGCTCTTTATATCTAAGATAATCAATATAACGATTGTGTAGCTCTTCAACTGTCTCATCTCTATTTTTAAAAGATTCAGAATAATTTAATATTTCAACATTAAGATTTCCAATTTTAGAGAATAAGGTTTCATTAATATCTCTGCCACTTTGATGTTGGTAAGATTCGTAATTTGCACCCACAAATGCTAAAGGAATAAGGGCTTCAAGACAAAATTTTAACACCTCTTTATCTTCCTCCATTATAATTCTACCCTTATTAAGAAATCTTCTGAAACGTCCAAGCAATCCTGAATAATAATTAGAGTAATAGTCTTTAACTTTATCAAATAAATTTCTTACCTGTTTATATCCTTGTTCAGCTTGATTCAAATTCAATTCATTTAACATGTGAAATAGTAAAATCATTAAGGATATAAAACTTTCTGATTTTAGAATTATACAATAATAAAATCTTTATTTTCATATCTTGGATCTGATATACATAACAATTTTAATTCTTTATCATCAGAGGTATTTTCCAAAGCATGAGCAAAATTTTTTGGAATATATATAACATCTCCTTTTTTTATATCTTTATAACTCTTACTTACTTTTACTCTTCCTTCTCCAGATAAAATATAATAAACTTCTTCACTTTTTTCATGCTTATGTTTTATTGCTTTTCTTTTCTTTGGAAGTGAACCATAAGCTAAACCAATTTCTTTAATATAATCCTCTCCTGAAAGTAATTCGTATATTGTTGCGCCATCTAAAGCTGTAATTGAATTATAATTTTTATTTAGTTCTTCTATAGCTGGTTCTTTTAAAAAATCTTCTAATAAGATAACATCGCTAGGATTAAATGGAGGTATAGCAAAAACAAGATGCTCTAAATTTACATTTTCAGTATTTCTAAGTTTATGTGGAATCTGTTTTGGTATTATTATACAATTGTCATCATTAACTTGATATGCTTTATCACCTAAATATAATACCCCCTTTCCATTAAGAATATAATAAACCTCTGTCATTTTATTATGTTTATGTAAAAGAGAAACATTTTCTGGTTCCATTATAACATGAGCCATACTTACGTTGGAAAGTGATATCACTTCTCTTAATATTTGATTACAAACATTATAAACTGTATCCATATCATAAACACTTGAAAAATATTTTTCTTTATCCATTTTTTAAAAGACTTTTGATTTTAGAAGCAACTCTTTTATCTTCCCCATTTTTATACTCATAAGATTTCCATTTTTCGACAATAATCCCATCATTTTTAAATCTAGGAATTAAATGAAAATGAACATGAGGAATGGCTTGTCCTGCTACTTCTTTATTATTTTGTAAAATATTTAAACCTTCACCAAATTTTAATAAAGCTTTAGACATTTTTTTAATAACTAAGTTTATTTTATTTAATAATTCATCTGGAATTTCATAGATTAATTCAAAATGTTTTTTAGGAATAACTAAACAATGCCCGCCTTTTTTACTTGCTGGTCTTATATCAAGCATTACCAAAACATCTTTATCTTCATAAATTTTAGTGCTTGGAATTTCATTATTAATTATTTTGCAAAAAACACAATTTTTCATATTAATTAGAAGATCATTTTATTTATAAGTTTTGCTTAAACCAAAAGCTTTATTATACAGGCTTAATATGTTTACTTTATGATAGGAAAGGACGACTATCTTACTTCAAAAAAAGGGATCATATTTAGATATAATGGAACTTTTGATTTAGATAAGATGTATAAAGATACAAAATCATGGTTCGATGATTTTAATTATGATTTTGATGAAAAAGAGTATAAGGAAAAGAGACAAGCTCATGGTGATGAAATAAAAATTGATTTATTGGCTGAAAGAAAAGTAGATGATTATGCAAAATTTCACATAAATGTTAATTTTTTGATCCTTAATGTTAAAAAACTGGATAAGAAAAACTATATTGGAGATGTTAAAGTTAATGTCGTATCTTATGTAGAATTGGATTATAATAATAACTGGCAATATGGTAAACTGAAAAAATATTTATTCTTTATTTACAATAATATTTTAATAAAAAATAAAATCGAGAATGTTTACGAAGAGAAACTTTTTACAGAATTAGCTAGTTTTGAGAATGTTATAAAACAACATCTGGGGTTAATCTAATGGAGAATCATTTTGTAACACCTTCAAGAGGAATTGCATTAAAATTTCAGGGAGTTATTGATTTAAATGAACTTTACAGGCAGATGAAAATGTGGCTAGAAGATGAAGGTTTTGCAAAAGAGGCAACTGTAGAAAGAAGATATGTTGAGAAAATTAAGCCAAATGGAAAAAATATAGAAATTTTATGGCAAGGGGGCAAAACTATTAATGATTACATTTCATATACTATAAAAATTTTATTTAATCTAGTTGGTGTTAATGAAACAGAAGTTCAGCAAGATAATGTTAAAAGAAAATTATATAAAGGAAATTTTCAGATATTTATTATTGGATATGTTGAAGAAGGCAGTGAAAAATGGGATTCTTTAGGACCTTTAACAAGATTATACAGAAATTTAATTGAGAAAAAAAGATTGCAAAATCATATTGATGATTTATATACCTATGTTTATGATTTTCAAGAATTTATAAGGAAATTTATTAATATAAGAACTTGAAACAAAAGATTTATTAATCAAGTTAGATTGTTTTTTATATGGTTGAAGTTGATTATGTAGTTCCTCCAGAGATTACTATAACTTACGAAGGAGACTTAGATTTAAAAGAACTTTATACTTTAGTTAAATCCTGGCTCAGCAATAATGGATTTTTTCTTAGTGAGAAAGAACACTCTGGAACAGAATTAAGTTTTAAATCAAAATGGGAAGCTTTTAAAAAAGTCGATGATTATACTAAATATATGATAAAAGTTGGTTTAAGTGCCTCTAATTTAAAAGCTATTTCAAACAAAAATAAAAATTTGTATAATGGGGAGTTTTCTGTAACCTTAGAAAGTTATTTAGAAAAAGACTATGAGGATAAATGGGAAAATAAACCTTTTCTTAAAATATTTCGCGGACTTTATAATAAAATTATAGAAAAGTCTAGAGAAGAAGCTTATGAAAAAGAGCTAAAAAGTATCACAACGACTTTTTATGATGAAATTAAGGCTTATTTTGACTTAAAATCCAAATCAGAGTAATTATTTACTTTTTTAGAATTACAATCTTTATTACGATAGTTTTATATACTTTAATCTATTTGCTTTTAGTGGCTGTTAATATGGCTATGCCCGCCATGAGAATACTCAATTGAGTACGGCAACTGCCAATCCATGAAATTGGGAGTTAGTGTTGCGGGCAATAATTATTAAAAAGACAAGAATAAGGCTTTACAATTCATATTTCATTATTTCATGCTTAAAATGGAAAAAACAACCAAAATTAAACTACATTAGTTAAATAGAGCTTTTCTTGTTCTTATCTGGAGGTATTAAAATGGGTAAAATAAGCCCTGTACACGCTAAATATATTATACATACCAAGATTAATATCGATGGTATTGTTGACAAGCCAGACGTTATTGGAGCAATTTTTGGACAGACAGAAGGTTTACTAGGAAATGATTTAGAGTTACGTGAATTACAAAGATCTGGAAGGATCGGTAGAATTGAAGTAAACTTAGAAAATAAGAATGGTAAGACTTTTGGTGAAATTGTAATTCCTAGCAGTTTAGATAAGGCTGAGACAGCTATTATTGGAGCTGCAATAGAAACTACTCAAAGGATTGGGCCTTGTAATAGTAAAGTTCTTGTGGAAACTATAGAAGATGTTAGAATAACTAAACGTGATTTTGTTATCGAAAGAGCTAAAGAATTACTTAGAGATTTAACAAATAAAGTTCTTCCTGATAGTCAAGAGATTACAGAACAAGTTACACAAAGTGTAAGAATGATGGAAATAAGAGAGTATGGAAGAGAAAAATTAGCTGCTGGTCCTAGCATAGATGATGCTGAAGAAATTATTTTAGTTGAAGGAAGGGCAGATGTCCTTAATTTGTTAAAATATGGAATCAAAAATGCTTTAGCTTTAAATGGAACAAGTATCCCAGAAACTGTAAAAGAATTAAGCAAGAAAAAAGTTCTTACATTATTTGTTGATGGAGACAGAGGCGGAGACTTAATCATTAAAGGATTAATTAATGCTGGTGTTGAACTAGATTATGTTATCAAAGCTCCTGATGGAAAGGAAGTTGAAGAAATAACTAAGAAAGAAATTCATAAAGCATTAAGAAGTAAAGTAACTATAGAACAGGTTAAATTTGATCTAGGAATTGTTACAACACCTCAAGTTATTTTGGAAAGACCGCAGGAAAAGCCTATTCAAGTTCAAGAAGCTAAACAAGAAGTTTTTGTTAAAAAATCTATAAATCCTAATTTAAGAAAGTTTAAAGATTTATTAGATGATTTGGTTGGAACAAGAGGAGCTTATATCTTAGATGAGAATATGAATTTATTAGGAAAAGTTCCTATAATGGAGCTTCCAAACACAATCAAGAACTTAAATAATTCAGCTTATGCAATTGTATTTGATGGTTACATTGACAAAAATATTGTTAATGCTGCAGAACATTCTGGAGTTAAATACCTTGCAGGAATGAAATCTAGGGTAAATCCTCGAGAAACAAAAGTTGAATTAATAACTTCTAGCGACTTTTAATTTTCTCTTTTTTTATTACTTCTAATTTATTATTAGAATTTAAAGTGCTTTTCTAATTTTTTCAAATCAATTGTTAGATCTAACAAAGACTTGTAAAGTTTATTTCCGAAGTATTCTCTAGCCCCAGCTAAACACGCAACAATTATTTCTATAGACCCTTCTGGATATTGACCATCAATTATTCTTCTTATTCCATCAATGTTGCCTAAGATAGAGCCATATCTCATTACAGAACTTAGAGTTGTATCTAAAAAATCGACAACTTTAGAATTTGCTCCCCATACGTTAAGGCTCGTGTAAAATTCTTTTCTTCTTTCTCTATAATCTAAATAATTTTTAAAATTTAAGTAATTCAAGGACTTATCGAGTTTTTTCATAAAATTTCTAAGGGGGAGTAATTTATAATCTTTTCTTTTTTTAAAAGACTTTAAAACAAAATCTTTATAAATGATATTCATCGAGAGAATAAATTATGGATAAAAAAGTTACGACAGTTGGAAGTTTAAAAGAGGGTAATTATATTATTCTTGATAATGAAGCATGCGTTGTTAAGAGCATACAATTATCAAAAACAGGAAAACACGGCAGTATGAAATGTAGATTAGAAGCTATAACATTAATAGATAATAAAAAAAAAATACAAATATTCCCAAGTTCAGATAAAATTGAAGTTCCTATAATAGAAAAAAAAGAAGCTCAAGTTTTAAGCGTACATGACAATACAGCTAATGTTATGGATCTACAAACTTATGAAACTTTTGATATTAAAATACCAGAAGATTTAAAAGACCAAGTTACAGAGGGAAAACAAGTTACTTATTGGATAATTATGGAAGACAGGGTTATAAGACAGGTAAGATAAAATGGTAAAATTTCCAGAAGCTACAAACAGATTATTGAAAAATGTTTTTGTATGTAGAAGGTGCAAGACTAAAATGAAGAGTACACCTTTAAAAATTCTTCAGAAAATAATTGTATGCAGGAATTGCGGTAGTAAAGCCTTCCGTCCAATTAGAAGAAAATGAATCTTGACTTAATTTTTGCAATAGTTTTTTATGCAATTTTAATTATTTTCTATTTAAGAAATAAAGAAAAATTCCAGGTACAAGGCGGAATATTTGCTTTGTATAAAACACAACTTGGCATTAAATTAATGGATAAAATAGCAAGGAAAAATTCTAAGTTATTAAATTTTGTAAGTTATATAAGTATTTTTATTGGATTTACAGGAATGGCCTTTATTCTTTATACTTTAATACAGGGAACTTATAAATTAATTTTTATTCCAAAATCTATGCCTGTTGTTGCACCTGTTTTACCTGGTGTAAGTATTCAAGGGCTTCCTGTGTTAAGTTTCTGGCATTGGATTGTTGCTATATTTATTGTAGCTGTAATACATGAATTTTCCCATGGTGTTTATGCTAGATTGTATAAAATAGACATTAAGAGTTCAGGCTTTGCTTTCCTTGGTCCTATACTAGCTGCATTTGTTGAACCTAATGAAAGACAACTTAAGAAAACAACCACAAGAAAACAATTAAGTATTATAAGTGCAGGACCTTTTATTAATATTATTTTAGCTTTTTTAGTATTTTTATTTTTTAGTTTAATTTTTGTACCTTTACAAAGCACAATATTACAAGTTGACGGTGTAAAATTAGTTAATGTAGAAAAAGATAGTCCTGTAGATTTAGCTGGAATGAAATCTGGCTTAATTATCAAGGAAATTAATAATATTAAAATAACTTCTCAAGTACAATTAGTTAATGAAATACGAAAAGCTCAACAAAACGATGTTCTGAAATTAACAACAAATGAAAAAACCTTTTATATTAAGCCGAGTTTTAAAGATAATGTTCCTAAACTTGGGATAAGTGTAACAAATAATTTAGGTGTTAAATATGGATTACCATTATTTTTACTTTCAGTTATAATGTGGCTAAATCTATTATTTTTCTGGCTTTGGGTTATTAATCTTGGAATAGGATTATTTAATTTATTGCCTCTAGGACCAATAGACGGCGGAAGAATGTTTTATTCTGCTTTACTAGGAATGACTACAAGAAAAAAAGCCTTAAGATGGTTTAATACTATAACAATATTTTCTTTAGCTTTAATTGTAATAAATTTGCTTCCATGGATATTTAAATTATTCAAATTTGCTTTTGGATTTTTATTTCGTTAAATTTTTATACTTCTAATTAAAATAAATATTATGATAGTAGATGTACATTGCCATTTGACAGACAATTATTTTAAAGGAAGATTAGACGAAGTTATTAAAAATGCTAAAGAAAATGAAGTTGTTTCTATTATAAGTAATGGTTTAAACTACGAAGATAATCTAGAAGTTCTTAAATTAAGCAAGAAATATGATATTGTTAAAGCTTCTCTTGGATTATATCCTTTAGATGCAATTAAGTTAAATGAAGACGATTTGCAAAAAACATTTGATCAGATTAAGAAAAATAAAAATAATATAATTGCAATTGGTGAAGTTGGAATGGATTTTAAAGAAAATAAGCAGTATAATAAACAAAAAGAAATTTTCTTAAAAATTATAGAATTAAGTGAGAAGATTAACAAGCCATTAATAATACATTCTAGACAAGCTGAAAAAGAAGTTATTGAATTATTAGAAACTAGCAAAAGTAAAAATTTTTTGATGCATTGTTTTACCGGAAATTTCAAATTAGTTAAAAAAATATTCGATAATGGTTATTCTCTCTCTATTCCATGTAATGTTGTAAAATCAAAACATTTTCAAAGTATTGTAGAAGAATTTAATTTAGGACAAATTTTTACTGAAACAGATGCTCCATATTTAAGTCCTTATAAGGATAAAATGAATCAACCTAGTTTTATTCTAGAAACGATTAAAAAAATATCTGAAATAAAAAATCTTGAAAAAGAAGAAGTTGAAAAAATAATTTTTATGAATTACCAAAATTTTTTTTTGAAACAGTAAACTATATAAATAAGTTTGCTCTAAATTTTATATGCAATTAGCAAAACATTTTGAATTTCTTTTTTATTTATACTCACAATTATGTCTTTGTGGGAAATTAAGAGGTGTAATAGAATGAAAAAAATGAAGAAATCGAGTAAGAGATCAAAAAAATCAACAAAAAAGAGGAGATAACTCTTCTCTTTTTCTAAATTTTAATCAATTTCTTTAAATGCTTCTAAGTAACCAATCATAAATCCTTCTTCTTGATTAGAGATTTCATCACATTCTTCAAGTTCGTTTAATTCTTTTCTATTATAAATATTCATTTTAAACACCTCTTTAAATTAAATGTTCTTTTTTCATAGTCGTTTGTTGGAAGCTGACTTATTATTCTAGAAAAGTTATTAGTTTCCATCTTCATCCTCCTTTTTTATAATCTTAATATACTGCAAGTGTAATCCTTTTTCTATTGCGCGAGAATATGTTTGCCACATTTTTCATCACCTCTAATCATTAGAAGACGTTTTTATTTATAAACACTCGTAGCGCAGTTGTCCTATGGACCAGGTTAGTAGGAAATATATATTCTAGAATTCATTTAAATTTTTTGATATGCCGAAGTAGACATAAGTAACCTTTCCTTTAGCACCCATGCTTTTATCTTCTAGAGAAATTACTTTTGATTCAGCTAAATCCTCTAATCTTCTTCTAAATGTTTTATATGAAATATCTTTATTATAAATTTTAAAAACTTCACTTGCTGTTTTTCCAGAATTATTTTTAACTAGATCTAGTAATTCTGTTTTATCTTTGTTAATATCAGATGCATTTCTAATTGTAAAATTTTGTAATTTTAAAATAGCTTTTTCAACGTCTTCTTCTATAATTTTTTTGCTAGACCTTGATTCAGCTAAATCTCCAGATTCTTTTAATAAATAAATTCCAGATCTTATATCTTTTAAATCAAGTGTTTTTTTAGCTATTTTTTCTAATAAATCTTTATTAATTACATTAGGATAAAAAGCATATTCACTTCTTTTTTTTAAAATGTCTAATGTTTCTTCATAATTATAAGCACGAAATTCTAATAATTCTGCATATAACCTTGATCTTATTCTTTTATCTAGCTCATCTAACCAAGAACGTTCGTTTGTTATTAATATTAGGGATTTTTTATAAATATCTTCTAAAATAAAATATAATATATCAAAATTTTCTAACTTGTCTGCTTCATCAAAACAAAAAACTATGGATTTTTTATTTAAAATTCCTTTTAAATCATCCATTAATTCATCTGTGGATTTGTCTACTGTAAAATTATAATTAATCATTTTACAAATTTCTAGAATTATTTTATAACTTGTATTATGTTTCCAGCAATTTAAGTATATTGTTAAAACATCATCTATTGTTTCTTCTAGTTCTAGAAAAATAGATTTAATAGCTAAAGTTTTTCCTATTCCTGGATTTCCATAAATAAATAAATTTCTTCCATTTCTCTTTTCTAATAATGGTTTAATTGAATTTGCAATGTAATGATGCTCGTTTTCACGATGTTCTATCTCTCGCGGGACAAAGTCATACGAAAGAGCAATCTCATTCAGAAATATAGTCTCGTTACTCTTAAGGACTTCGTCGGAGTTATTTACCATATAATTACAAATCTAATAGAATTTTTATTAGTTTCGTTTTAACAAAAGATTTTGTTTGGTTTGAAGATTTAGACCATATAATTTACTTAGTATTAACTGTTCACTAATCTTCTCAAAATAGGGAATTTCTATCAGTATTATCCCATTTTTTCTACATAACTCTCTCTTTAATTTATCTCTTTTTTGAATTTTTTCTAGATTTATTTTAAAAAATTTTACATTGCGAAAATGTTGTTCCCCATGATATTCAAAAGCTAAACTTAATTTTGGATAATACCTATCTAATTCCATACCATTAAGCCATTTGTATCTACCATTGTCTTTATGTTCTTTATTACCAAATAGCCTATCTAAATATAATTTCATTTCATGTTCTGTTTTATATTTTTCTCCCACCAAAGGTAGCCCTAATTTTGCGCGTCTTTGATTTTCAAGTTCTTTATATCTTTGATATTTTAAAGAATCCAAAAATCTTCTTCTGCTTTTATAATTTAGTTCCCATCTTTTCCATTTTTCTGGATGTATCCTTTTATCGATTTTTCTCAGATCCAAAATCTTTTTTTTATTTTTATGGTAATTTTCTTTTATCCAATTTGGATTATTTTTAAGAAATTGTTTATTTTTTAACGACATTTTATCTTTATTTTTTAAATAATACTCTCTTTTTTTAGTCCTTACATTGTATTTATTTTTACTGTACCATTCTTTCACCTTTAATAGAATTGATTCTTTATTCTTTTTGTAGTACTCTTTTTTCTCTAACTTTATCTTAAATTTATTTTTTGTTCTATAAACAGCATTTTTTTCTTTTAATCGTTTTTTATTATTTTGCCAATATTGTTTCATATAATTGGGATGGTTCCGTCTATATCTTTTATGCCAATTTAATATTTTTTCTTTATACTTTTTATAATTTCTCTTATAAGCTTCCCTATTATACATTTTATAAGGGTAGGTTTTTTTATTTATAAACACTCGTAGCGTAGTTGTCCTATGGACCAGATTAATACAATGTATATTTTAAAGCAATCTCATTCAAGAATATTGTTTCATTTCCAGATAAAAAATCTTTTAGCATATAATATTAAATAAATGGAAAAGATATAAACTTTACTAAATTTTGAGCCATTAAGTTAAACTCATTTTTTTAAAAATTGTTCAACTGAAGAATCAACAGCATCGTATAGATTTTTACTTTTATTTGTTTGATTTTTTTGGGCTAAAAAGTTATTTACTGAATTGTCCACCGCATTATATATCTCTAAATCGCTTTTAGTTGTTGTGTTTTCTTGGTTTTTTGGTATTTTTGTACAACCAGACAATAAGATTGTTACAATAATTAGAAATACAATAATATAAAAAAAGACTTTATTCATTTTTGCACTTCTTACTTTGGTAATTGATACCGAAAAGTTGTAGTATCATCTGAAATAATTCCATTCTGGTTCACAAAAGTTAATGTTATTGGATTGTTTTGGATATTTGGAGGACTATCTTCAATATCAGCCTTTCCTGTAAAAGTAGCATCTGTGACAATTTCTTTTACAACACCTCCGGTTGCTTGACCAGTTGCTGGATCGACTTCAACAACATATCTATGGTAAGAAACTTTATCGCCTGTAACATAAGGTTTGTTGAATATAAGATTATATCCATACGTGAAGGTAAATGATTTAACACCACAGCTTCCGTCAGGTGCTTTCTGCCCACAGATACCTGAAGGGTAACTAATTAAAGTTTTAACATCTCTTCCATCATCAAAATGGCGGACAACATCAGGAGCAGAACCCTGAAAATTTGCATAAAATCTTCTTTCTTGGTTAACATTTCCTTCTTTATCAGTCCATTTTATATTGACAAGTGATAATTTAGCTATTTGACCTGTTGGAGTTATAGCTTGTCCAGCCCAAATTGTTTGAATTTGAAAATTACTTGCATACATATTAAAAAATTCATTTAATTGATCGTCTGTAGTTGCAGACACCATTACAACTAGTAAAAGAAATACAAATCCCAAAACCAAAACATTCTTCATTTTTTACATTTCGACGAACTTTTAAATTATTAGATAACGAATTAATTAAGGTATATATATATATCGATTTTAAAAAATTTATAAAGAATTAAAGTTCTTCTACACCGTCTTTTGTTAAAGCCATTAACCTAAAACCGACTCCAAGTTTAAGAAGAGCAGCTACTAAAGCCATATGTTCTCTACCAGTACCAGAAATAACATTTACAGCAACTTCGCTTCCTTTAATTTTACCTTTTAAATTATTCATAATATCATCTCTTAATTCTTTAATGCCTTGATTTAAGTTTATAGCAATTAATTCTGTTTTATCATCTTTGTTAAAATTTTCTTTGCCATAGTCATTTGTAATTAAAAAAATCTTATCCCACTTAAAATCTTGCATCATTCTATTCACATGTCCCCAAGTTCCCTTTCCTGTTGATAAACATGCAATTAATTCTGCCATGACTTTTTTAGAACTATGTTAATTTATAAACATTTCTGAAAATAGTTATCTTTATCCGACACGTTTAGACCTTCCATCAAGACATATACAAATTGTGCTTCCGGCTTCTTGCCAAGATAAAATACCATACAAACAATGACTTAAAGGTAAGCCTTTTATCGAGAAGAACTCATTCGGAACAAGACTTATTTTTTCAGATATTTCTAGCATTCCAATAAATTCTCTATTATGACTAATAACATTTATATCATTTAAAATGTCCGATAAGCTAGCTATATAACTTGGTTGAACACTAGGAGGCCAAATTTTAGTATCTTCCACAAACCATTCTATTTTTTTCTTTATTTTTTCCTGTATTTCTTTTGGAGGTATTAAATCTATCTTAGCTGGTGTAATATGGGCTATTAGAGTTGGTGATATTTTTTCAATTGCCCCCTCTTTTTTAATTCTGTTTTTAATATAATTTTCTAATTCATCTGATAAAGAATAATTTCCTCTTGATCCCGGACCATATGAATTATGATGTAAAGAGTTCCATCCCGGACCATGTGGATAATCTTTCTTATGAAGTAAGAATCTCGAAGGACTAGACCATGCCCTTTCTGCATGTTTCGGTTCATAAGGAACAAGTTTGGCATCTTTTACCATTTCATGAACAGCAATAACCCATTCTGGTTTTATTCCATAAAATACATTGCCCTCAAAAAACCCGATTTTCTCAATCATTTCAGGCAACATATCACTTACAAATGTTGGCCCGTCTTTTGGATGATATTTCTTATTACCATTATTTAACCCGTCTACTTGAACTCTCCAGTCTATATTTGAATATAATCCATTTACATAAGGACAAGTTTCTGAGCCCAAATCATAATATTCTCGCCATATCACTATTCCTTTTACCGGTTCTTGTTGAGAAGGTGATAATGCAAAATCATTGTAAGTTAAGAAGAGTTTCCTCAGACTTCTTCCAATTTCTTTTTTACTTATGTTATGCTCTCTTAAAATCTTTGCATCCTCTTCGATAGTTTTCTCTAATGTTTCACCTTCTGCAAGATATTTCCCATTTCCATGCTCCCCGTACGCAGTTGTATAATCATATGATTCCAAGCTCATAACAAGAACTAATAAAAGTAAACATTTAAATGATTTATGCTTATTTTGAATCGTTAAGCTTAAATTCTAAGATATGTTAAAGTTAATATGAAAAAAGAGGTAGTAATTTTATTGTCCTTATTATTAATTTCTGGATGTGTTAAACAAATAAAAGACATCTCAGATGATTATAAAGTTAAAGTTACTAATTTAAATTCTGATTTAGACAATTACCCTATAATTTTATTGCATGGACATGCTGTTTCTGTTGGAGAAGCTGCTAATTTTTTAAGAGAATATAAGGAAACAGGAAGCTTTGGTAAATTTTCTGCATTTCAAGAAAGATTAGATATAGATAAATTGTATTTCAATAAAAACATTATTCTTCCAAGTGAAAATATTAATGAAATATGCATTAAAAAAGATTGGGATAAAAAAACGAGTATAAGAACAACTTATTATGTTAATGATAATGGTGAATTTGATGATCAACAATCAATTGAAACATATGCAAAAAGATTAGAGAAAGTTGTAGATATATTAAAAGAATGTACAAAATCCAGCAAAGTAAATTTGATGGGGCATAGCATGGGCGGATTAGTTATAAGAGAGTACGCAAAAAATCATCCTCAAGATGTAAATAAAGTTATAACAATTGGAACACCAAATAAAGGAATTAGTGGAGAATACTTAGGAATAAAATCATCTTGTCCAACATTTAGATATGAAGATGACATTGAATGTAAAGAAATGACTGTTGGAAGTGATTTTTTAATGAATTTAGAAGATAATCAAAAAATAAATTATTATTCTATTGCAGGAATTTTAGGAAGTAAAGGTTATTTAGGTTCAGCCTCTTGCTTTAATTATGGAAATTGTAATGATGGTGTCGTATGCACTCAATTGTCTGAATTAAAAAATGGAAAAAATTATATTGTTTACACTCAAGAGACTAAATCTTTTCTCAATGACGTTGGAAATGGAATACATGCGGATTTAATTGAACCAGATACTGTTTTAGGACAAGAAGTTTATAATATTGTAAAAAATATTTTAATGAATAAAAGTCCAGAGGAAAATTTTCATAAATGGGATAATATTTGTAAATCTAAAAATCAAATAAATTATAATGAATTTTTATCTAAAATAGATCTTATAAAAGAAAAAATAATTACTCTTCTAAGTCCTTAGCTTTAAATGTACTTGCTATATCTATCATGTACTTCCCATCTTCTAATTTATAAACTACTGGCTTGCCTCTGAATAAATCAACTAAATCAATCTCATATTGTCCTGGCTTTAATATCCTTATACTTTCTATATCTAAAATTATTGGCTGATCTACTTTATCTAGCCCAGTTAATTCCATAATATCTTCTTGGATTTCACTTCTTTCTTCCGTAGTTAAATTAACTGTTAACTGCTTCATTTTTTCTAAAGCATCTTTTTTAACGAAGAAAAAAAACTTCCCGCTGCATTTAGAACATCCTTTCAATAATTCACCAGAAGCATCTTCATATAATATGCCGCATTTAACGCATTGGTGCATTTTTACCTGTGTCTTTTTCTAGATTTTTCTTGAGCATCTTTCATCATAATTTGTAATTTATTAGGATCTCTCTTAATACTTTTAATAACCCTAGCAGGTCCAATTATAGTAAAGCCTTGTTTATTTCCTAATAACGCAGAAACAAAACTTGATTTTAATTTACTAAAAGGATTTTCAGTCTCATGACTTGTGTTTATTACAGCTAGTTCTATACCTTTAAAATCTGCATTAATCTCTTCCATAGTTGTTTTTATTAATTCAGTTTCTTCTTCTTTTGCTAACCTTCCTTCTAATAATACTATTTTATTTTCTTTAGCTAAATTTAACAATTTCCTTATTCTTCCAATGGAAGTTAAATGATTTATTTCAGAATATGGAACAAACTGTAAAGTTAACATTTATTTCACCACCTTAAATAACTCTTCATAAAATTCTTTCATATTTTTTCCTGTTTCAGCACTTATTCCAATAACAGGATATTGAGGGAAAGCATCTTGTATTCTTTTTATACTTGCTTTTTTTAAATCAATTTTATTTCCAACAATTAAAACAGGAGTATTTCTAGCTGCTAAGTTCCCTATTATAGTTATATTAATTTGATTATAAGGATTTTCTGATGCATCTAAGACAACTAAAACACAATCTACATTTTCTAACCATTTTATAGCTTCTATTACTCCTTTGGTAGCTTCTTTCGCTCTTTTTTTAGCTTCTTTTTCAGTTAATTTATATTTTAAAAAATCTTCATAGTCTATTTTTGTTGCAATTCCAGGAGTATCTATAATGTTAAAATCTATTTCTTGAGAATCAGCTTTTATCTTAACTTTTTCTTTCATTTGTATTTCTCTTGTTTCATGAGGAATTTTAGAAACAGTACTTATCTCTTCCCCTATCCAATCTTTACAAATTTTATTTGCTAAAGTTGACTTTCCAGAATTCACTGGACCGTAAATTCCTAATTTAACTAGCTTCTTTTTACCAAACAAATTTTTAAAAAAATTGCTTATAAACTTGCCAAATGTATTCTTCATCTTAACTTTTATAGAAATAATGAGATTCTTAAAGTTTTTGGTATTATTACTTAGTAAAATAAGGATTAATTTTATTTATCTGAAAGTTCTTTGTTAATAAAGTATCTTTTATAATATCTTTCAATAAATGAGTCCGCTATTTCAGCACTTTCATGCAATCTTATGTATTCATTCAATCCACCGTTAGTGTCTTTTGGATCAGGGTAATTAAAAACGGTCCAATAATGTGAACTAAAACCAACTATTGCTAAAGGAACACCCAAATAAAAATTTTCTAAAACAGCAGCTAAGAAACCTCCAAAAAGACCTACAGCTAAACTACTAAAACCAAGTGTCATCTTTGCAGTTTTTCTAAATAAATTATTCCAAATTCTGTAATCTTCTCTAACCGCATTATAAGATAATCTGTTCATATCAAATGTCTCTTCTTCAAACCCATTTAAAATACTAATCAAATCTTTCGGAGTAGTTCCAGATTTTTTGGTATCTTCGGGTTTAAAATCAAATTTTCTAAATATGCCCCCATGTCCACCAATAGATTCCCAATAAGTCCTCAAATCATAGAAATCTTCTACTTCTTTTTCAAATTTACGATTACTCCTGATTACATCTCTTACTAAATGATGCCCTTCCCAATTTTCAATATGCCTTATAAAGTTATTAATTTTTTGATATTTCATTTTGTTTAACTTTTTTATGTTTGTTTCCCATATCTTTTTTCCACCTATAATGTAATGCTTCGATGTCTATGAACCATTGGTTATGATATAATGGAGATTTTTTGTATATAGATATCTCTTGAAATTTTTTCTCGTTGTTTATGTATGGTATTGATTGTTCTACTACTTCTTTTGGTTTTATCCAATATTTTTTGTTGGCATTAGGTCTTGTTTTACTCTCATTTATTGTATCTGTGCTGCTTAGGTCAAAAAATATCCCTCTTATATTATTATGATCTGTTAATTTTTTAACTATTAATCGTAGTTTATCTTTAGTTTTAGAATAGGATTTCCAATAGGGTATCATATATTTATCACTTATAGAACCGAATTGACATACTGTTAATTTTCGATTTTCTAATCTTTTACAGAGCGGTTCTATAACATTCATGAATGTCTTTATATTCGAATTATATACCTCATCATCTATACCATCCTGGTTTTTGTCTATTATATGATGTTTTGAATCTTCGAATTTGAATTTACCTACCGGATGTATAAGAATAATTTCTTTAATTCCTTCTAACGGGATACTGTTTATTGCGCTGGCCGTTTGTATTTTATTTAATAGATCCGCTTTTCTCCAATTGTATCGTATATCAAATTCTTGACGTGTTATACCCACACATTTTACCGAAGGATCTTTAGAATAATGATTATAATATGCTTTCCCTAAATCTCCAGTTACCCCTGATATTATAATTAATCTTTCTTCTTTCATTTTAACCTTCTTATATATTATTTAATTACTATTAAGTGGTGTTAAATGTATAATATAATCTTGGTTCAAAAGAAATTAAACCAAAAGGTTTAAATATTAAAATAATCTAAATAGTTCAATGACATTAGAAATTGTATTACCTCTAGGAAAAAAGAAAGACGTTAAAGATCTTATTTTCACAATTTTAACAAAAGAATATCCTCTGAAATTGATAGAATTATCCAATATAATAAGAAAAAGATATGGAAGGTTAGTAACATTTCAAGCTGTAAGAAAAGCCGCAATTCAGCTTAAAGAAGATGGAGTTTTAATTAAGGATGATAAGCAATTTTTTATAAGTAAAGATTGGGTTAAAGAAAGTAAAAGGGTAATAGATAATCTATATGAAGAATTAAATAAGGAAAAAATAATAAACCAAACAGAGTCCATAGGTGGGGAATTATCCGTGTTTAAGTTTAATTCTCTAAATGAAATGATGAAGTTCTGGCAAGATTTAATTGATAATTGGTTTAAAAATTTTAAACACGGAGATTACCATATAAATTTTTATCAAGCAGCTCATGTTTGGGAAGGATTATTACATCTAGATAGAGAAGAAAAATTAATGAGTCAATTAAAGCAAAAAAGGATTAAATCTCATATTCTAAGCATAGGGAATACTAAGTTAGATCGGAATATTAAAAAATTCTATGAAGATATTGGTGTTAAATTTTGTCAAGAACCACTGGTGAAACACCAGTGGCATGCACTTAATACTTACACAAATTGATTTATTTTTAGTTGGGTAATGTCTTTCAGTGCGTATTTCTGCTTCATAACATAACTTTCCATGAAGTCCATATCTTTGCCGACTGAATCTGAATAACTAGCCGAATTCCATAAGCCAGATTTCCAAAAATAAGTTTCTTTTAACCAAGGATATCTTTGAAGTAGTTTCTTGGCGGTATAACCCTTAAGCATTTTATCAACTTGGGGTCGAGAATAAATACCAATGTCAAGTATCATATGAACGTGATTTGAATCAAAGCCAATATTCTTGAATCTTATGTTATAAAACTCAAATGCTTCTAAGAAGAGTTGATACGTGTATTGTCTAACTAATTTATTATCAAATATGGGGTGACAGTACTTAACCTTAAAAGTAAAGTGCATCCAAGCTTCACCTACTATTGAACTGTATCTTACTGGATTAAATTTCATTTTTTTCTCCTAGCGCAAGGTTTTTAACTAGAATCAGCATAGCTATCGCTAAGCTAAGTTTCAAGTTGACTACGCCAAGTCAACTTATTTCTTTTTAATTTACAAAGTAGAAAAAGTTTACTCCACTAGTCAAAGACTAGTGGTAATCTTTAGAAATATAA
>OBEQ011382162.1_pt1 | contig 21780 bp, 25 predicted proteins | sample 1670901 | NCBI WGS metagenome assembly OBEQ01 (sample SAMEA104232315, study PRJEB22302) | groundwater metagenome | biome: forest; feature: aquifer; material: groundwater | place: USA | collected 2011-08-07 | depth 5.4 m
CTCAAAAGGTAATATTTCCAAATCTTAAACCTTCAACAGAATCTATCTCACTAAGGTTACCTTCTTTTTTGCTGGCCCGCATTAAACAACTGGCAAACAAAAAAGACGTCCCATATCAATCATTGATGAAGGTTTTCTTAGCAGATAAAGTAGAACAAGAGTTGAAAGTATCAGATAAATTATAACCTAAGCTAACCCAACCTTATAGTAAAATTTGACAAAGTAATAATTTATTGGTATAGTATTATCACAACTGAATATTTAAATGCGTTTGAGTCTACCGCAGTAGACAAGCAGCTTAGGAGAAATCCCAAAAAGAATTACTAAGACGGAGGCGAAACCGTAAAAGTCAGTAGCATGTGTCGCAATATTGTGGAGCATGTCATGAATGAGGTTATTTCATTTAGACTATCCCTGGCGACAGGGATTTTTTAATGGATAACAGTGCAAGGTGGTATCGCCTAAAAGGCCCTTGTAAGTTTCTTAGTCCAATGGATTAGGAGATTTACAAGGGCTTTTTTAAAGCCCAGAAAGAAAAATATGAATAAATTGTGGAACAGTAACTCTATATTAGATCCTCTGGTTGAGGCTTTTGAAACAAAAGCTGATCTTCTAATGGATCAAAAACTTGTCAAATATGATGTGTTAGGGTCAATTGCTCATGCAAAAATGTTAAATAAAATAGACATTTTGACCAGAGATGAATTAATAAAGTTAGAAAAAGGCTTAACAGAAATATTAGATTTAGCAAATAATGGGAAATTTAACCTTCAATTTGGAGATGAAGACATTCATACTAAAATTGAAAATTATTTAACTGAAAAATATGGGGATATTGGGAAAAAGATTCATACTTTAAGATCCAGAAATGATCAAGTTTTAACAGCTCTAAGACTTTATAGTAAAGCAGAAATTGAAAAGATTCAAAAATTAGTTAAAGAATTAATTAAGGGTTTTGGAATATTTAACAAAAAGTACGGGAAAATCCCTATGCCTGGCTATACTCATATGCAAAAAGCCATGCCCTCCTCAATTGGACTTTGGGTAGAATCTTTTATCTCATCTTTAAAAGATGATCTGGAAGTTTTGAATACAGCATATATTCTAATTGATCAATCTTCTTTAGGATCAGCTGCAGGATATGGTACTCCTATTAAAGTTGATAAAGCATATACTGCCAAGCTTTTAAACTTTAAACAAGTTCAAGAAAACCCTATTTATTGTCAGCAATCCAGGGGAAAATTTGAAGCATTTATCCTGTCTTCCTTAATCCAAGTTTTGTTAACTACTAATAAATTTGCTTCAGATGTAATGCTCTTTAGCACCTCTGAGTTTGGCTTTTTTAAAGCTTCATCTAAAGTTACAACTGGCTCAAGCATTATGCCTCAAAAGAAAAACTTGGATTTGGCTGAGCTTTTAAGAAGCAAGGTGCATTTAGTTTTAGGAAATTTTACCCAGATTGTTTCTCTATCTTCAAATTTAATCTCAGGTTATAACAGAGATCTGCAAGATAGCAAAAAACCATTAATGGAAAGTCTAAGTATTACTCAAGATTCTTTAAAAGTTACTAAGATTTTACTTGAGAACCTAACTCCTAATCAGCAAAAACTTACTTCCTCTATGACTGAGGAGTTATTTGCCACAGAAAAAGCTTTGAAGCTAGTTTTACAGGGAAAAAACTTTAGAGATGCATATATGGAGGTAAAAGAATATGAAAACAAAAACTGATTATATAAAAGTTAGCTCATATGAAGGTAAAAAAGGAGAGATTAAAAAAGTCCTACTCCTCTATTCTGGAGGACTGGATACTTCAGTGATGCTTAAATGGATTCAGGATAATTACAAATGCAAGGTAGTTACATTAACTGCAGACTTGGGTCAACAGCATGATGATTTGGAAGCAATCAAACAAAAGGCTTTAAAATTTGGAGCTGTTGAGGCTATTGTTTTAGATTTAAAAAATGAATTTGCTGATGAATATATTTCCAAAGGGATAAAAGCCAATGCTGCTTATCAAGGTGAGTATCATTTATCAACTCCTATGGGCAGAGCTATCTTAGGCAAAAATGCAGTCAAAATTGCCAAAAAAATGGGCTGTGATGCCATAGCTCATGGCTGTACTGGTAAAGGCAACGATCAAGTAAGGATTGAAGGCTATATTTTAACTCATAATCCGCAAATGAAAATTATTGCCCCAGTTAGGGAATGGGCTATGGATAGAAATGAGGAAATAAAATATGCTCAAATTCATAATATCCCAGTACCTGCCACAGTTTCTGTACCTTACTCAGATGATGACAATATGTGGGGAATTACCTGGGAAGGCGGAGAAATAACTGATCCATCTTTAATTGCTCCTGAGGAAAGGTTTCTAACCACTTATACCCTGCCAAAAGATGCTCCAGAAAAGTACGAACTGGTAAAAATCCAGTTTGAAAAAGGTCTTCCTACTGCTTTAAATGAAGAAAAATTATCCTTAGCAAAGTTGATTATTAAATTAAACAAAATTGCAGGTAAACATGGAGTAGGCACAGTTCATCTTTTGGAAGATAGGCTGGTAGGACTTAAAAATAGAGGTGTTTATGAACATCCAGCTGCTCATACCATTATTGAGGCACACAGGAATTTAGAAAAATATGTCTCAACCAGAACTTTAAATGAAATCAAAGCAACATTAGATATTAAATGGGGTTATTTGTGTTATGGGGCTTTGTGGTTTGACCCGGCAATGGAGGCTATAAATGCTTTCAATGATAAGGCAAACGAAAAAGTTACAGGTGAGGTCACTGTGAAGTTATTTAAAGGCAATACAACAGTGGTTGCTGTCAAATCACCTAATGCTTTGGAACATGCTTCTTTTAATAACAAAGAAGGCTATGGATTAAATGTTAATGCATCAGCCGGGTTTATAGAAATTTACTCTTTACAAATGAAACTGGCAAATCAGATTAAAGGGGAAAGCGTAAAGGGTAAAGAATAAGCAAATGTCATCGCGAGCTGACCCTCGCGGTGACAAAGGAAACTATGAATATGAAAAAGATTAATAAAGAAAATATTTTGATTAGGAAAGTGAATATTTCTGACTTTGGGCAGATTTTTTCTCTATGGAAAAAAGCAGGTTTGAATATATCAAATCTAGAAAAGGAGTTTTCAGATATGCAAATCACAGTAAAAATGAATCCTACTTCATGCTTGGTTTTAGTCAGAGATAAAACAATTATTGGTGCTGCTTTAGGAGCATTTAACGGAAGAAGAGGATGGGTGTATCACTTAGCTATTCATCCTGACTTTCAACAAGAAGGATATGGCTCATTACTTTTACAGAAAGTGGAAGAGGAGTTAAGAAGGAAAGGCGCCCATAGAGTGCACCTTGGAGTAGCTTTTACAAATTTAAAGGTACTGCCTTTCTACGAAAAATGTGGTTACTCAGTAGTAAACGATGCTTTATGGTTGGGAAAAAATATATGAGAAATAAAAAAGATTTTCTATCAATAACTGATTTAAATGCTCAAGAAATTTGGCAGGTGCTTTTACTGGCTAAAAAACTTAAGCAGGAATTGAAAAGTAAAGGTAAAAATGAATCTTTACTAGAAAATAAACAAATGGTGATGCTTTTTGAAAAACCTTCTCTTAGAACTAAACTAAGCTTTGATATAGGGTTTACTCAACTTGGAGGACATGCAGTCTATTTTGGACCTCAGGAAGTAGGTTTAGGGAAAAGAGAGTCTGTTTCAGATGTAGCAAAAGTCATATCCAGTATGGCTGATTTAATTGTGGCCAGGGTTTTTAGTCATGAACAACTAACAGAATTAGTAAAAAGTGCCACCATACCAGTTATAAATGCTTTATCCAATTTAGAACATCCTTGCCAAACATTGGCAGATTTTTTAACTATTTTAGAGGTTAAAGGAAAACTTGAGGGTTTAACTTTAGCTTATGCTGGTGATTCTGAAAATAATGTCCCCCATTCTTTAGCATTAGGTTGTGCACTTTTAGGGATTAATTTTAAGTGTGCTTCACCTTATGGATTTAAAATGAAAAAAGAAATTGTAAAACAAGCTAAAAAATTAGCATTAAAAACAAACATGCAAATTTTTGAAACAGCTGATCCTAAAATAGCTGTTAAAAACGCTGATATTGTTTATACAGATACTTGGATTAGCATGGGCAGAGAGATTGAGCAAGAAAAAAGATTGAAAATATTTAAATCCTATCAAGTAAATCAAGGGTTAATGATGTTAGCCAAAAAAGATGCTATTTTTATGCATGATATGCCAGCATATAGAGGAAATGAGGTAACTTCCGAAGTTATAGATGGACCAAAATCAGTTATTTTTGAACAAGCAGAAAATAGACTACATGTTCAAAAGGCTTTGATACTATTTTTGATGAGTCAGAATTTAGATTTGGGGATAGATGATTTGGCCAAAGGGACCAATAACTTGCCCATTATCAAAAACTACCTGACCTCTTAAAATTACCTTCTTTATTCTCCCCACAACTTCCATCCCCTCAAAAGGAGTCCAACCACATTTGGTAAACAAAGTTTTAGGGTTTAGGGTATAGGGTTTAGTAATCTCAACTTCAGTAAAGGTATCTGCTTGCTCTGGAATATTGAAAATCTTTCTAGGATTTCCGCTGGTTAATTGAATTAGCCTATCTACTGTTAATTTTCCATCTGCCACAGCTGTTAGAAGAAGCGGTAAGCTGGTCTCTAAACCCGGCACTCCATTAACTACCTTATCAGGATTTTCTTTCTCTTGCCTAGTGTGTGGAGCATGGTCTGAGGCAATCATATCAATTGAGCCTAAATTATCCCAAAGAGCTTGTCTGTCCTCTCTAGAGGATAATGGAGGTCTCATCATGCCAAATGAGCCAAGCTTTGCCACATCATCCTGAGTTAAGAATAAATGGTGACATGACACTTCACAAGAAATATTTAAACCCTCTTTCTTAGCCTCTTTTATTAAATCAATTTCCTGTTTTAAAGAAATATGGCAAACATGAAGCTTAGTATTATATTTTTTGGCTAAGTTGATGGCCTTTTTTAAAGTCTTCCCTTCGCTATGCACCATAATAATTTTATCTTTTGGCCATTTAGAAAATACATCTTCTAAGGCTACTTCGTCCTCCATTAATAAGTCTCCTGTCGTGTGATTCATATAAACTTTTAGTCCAAAAACTTTGTCTTTTACTACTTCAAAATATTTACTGTTATTAGGTGTTGCCCCAAAGTTGAAACCTAAATCTGAATATATTCTTCCTTTGGCTAAACTGATTTTTTCCTCCAAAGCATCAGGAGAAATAGTAGGAGTAGGATTATTAGGCATATCTAAAATAGCAGTGTAGCCTCCTGCTATAGCAGCTTTAGTTCCAGTCTCAAAATCCTCTTTTTGGGTAGCTCCTGGCTCTCTTAGGTGAGTATGTACATCAATTAACCCAGGCAGTTTAATAAACTTTGACATATGTCCAAATATTAGACATATGAGCTATAATTATCAATATGGCAACTGAAAAAGAAACATCATTTAGAAGAGAGTAATTGGACAATTTGTTACCCTTTCTACCTCAGGCTTTGGTTTGGTAGCTGCTTTAGCCTGGAATGAAGCAGTTCAAGCCTTTGTTAAAGATTACATTCAAAAATTTTACCCAGACCAATCAGGGGTTTTTTCTAAATTGATTTATGCTGTTATTGTCACCATTTTGGCAGTTTTAATTACCTATCAACTTTCCCGTTTAGCTGCCAGGTGGGGAATCAAAAAATAATCTTTCCATCTTCTACTCTTAAAATCCTGGCTGAATCTAAAAAAGATTTGGGAATGTTTTCTAGCTCAACTGTGGCAATAATTGTTTGTTGCTTGGAAACTATTTCCACTACATGAGCCCTGTGATCTGCATCTAATTCTGAGAAAACATCATCTAAAAGTAAAATTGGCCTTTTGCCCAGCATCTTGGCCATATACTCCAGTTGAGCTAACTTAAAAGCTAAGGTGGCTGTTCTTTGCTCACCTCTTGAGCCATAATGGGCCATATTTCTGCCTTCAAGCTCTATTGAGAAGTCATCTCTATGTGGTCCAATTAATGTAGTAGCTGCAGCTACTTCCCTGCCATTGGTTTCTTTCAATTTTTCCCCTGATATTAAACTTTGTTTAAACTCAAATCTAAATTCTCCTAAAGGAGTTTGTAATTTGTTAATAAAATTAAAAAAGTCTTCCCGCTTTAGTCTAATTACTTCACTATGTTTGATCAGTTCCTCTGTCCAGTAATCCAGTTCATCTGCCCGACTTATTCCTTCCCTGATTCTTTTTAAAACTCTATTCCTCGAGGTTAAAAACTGCTCATATAAAGTTAAATTTTTTTTATACTGATGATCAATCTGGGCCAGTGCCAAATCCAGGTGCCACCTCCTCAAAGATGGTGATCCTGTGACCAAATTTATATCTGACGGATAAAATATGACTGCCGGTAAATTTCCTATAAAATCTGTTGTTCTTCTGGAAATCCCGTTTACCAGAACTTTTTTTCTAAACTTTACTTCATTGGTTATTTTGTTTAGGATTATTAACAGCTCTGTTTCTCCACCATTTTCTATAAATCCTTCAACTTTAGTAAATTCTTCCTGATCTTTGATCAGTTCATCCTCATTTTCTACTCTTTGGGATTTGGTGGTGGAAAGAAGATATATTGCCTCCAAAATACTTGATTTACCAGCTGCATTATTACCTACAAAAATAGTGGCACGTTGATCGAAATTTAAATTTAGTTGGGCATAAATCCGAAAGTTAGTTAGAGATAAACTCTTCAGAAACATGAGGCCAAGTATACTATTTCCCTTCCCAATGACCTAGCCCTAAAAATTCCCTGACTTTAAAGGATAACTGTTTCTTTCTCAAAAACAAACTGGGGTTTAAACCAAATAGACCAAAAAGTATGATGGTTGCTCCCAGTCCAATAAAAATGGGTGTAGTACCAAAAATATCTGCTAAGATACCTGATAGCAATACCGGAATTAGGGATAATCCTGACATAGCCACTCCCAAAACCGAGAACACCTTGCCTCTATCTGTATCAGAAGTATTTTCCTGTAAGACTGTTTGTGTCGGAACCAGTATAGAAACCAAAGCCATCCCCATTAAAAAAGATCCCACCACCAACACTTTGGATAAGGGTGGTTGATAGAAAAAAGGCAAAGGCCTGGGGCGGGCTAAATGACGAATTGCGGGTGAAATAACCGGAGCAATTCCTACCAGAAAAAACAATAGTCCGGCAAAAATAATGGCCCTGGATACCAGTTTTCTTTTAACTATTTTACTACCAAATCGTCCCAGCATAACCCCCCCGGTGACAATACCTAAACCTAAGGGGATAACTAAAACATATGAAGCATCGGTTGCATTAATCTGTAAGGATTTTTCCAAAAACCCCGGCACTAAAACTGCCAATACTCCTATTACCATTTGTACCCCGGCCAGGATGGCTATGGATGATAAGATTGGCAGCCTGCCTTTGATCAATTTTAATGTTTTGGAAATTTCAAATCTGCCAATTTGAGAAATTACAAAATAATCTCTTCTTTGGATAGCAAATACCAGTTTTTTACTTTGCTGATCTATTAGACCTGTTATAGGAGGAAACAACAAAGATAGAAAAAAAGCCAACAACAAAAGAAGGCCACCTATGCCAAATACATGCTCTATACTTAAATGATTCATTAAAGGCCCAGCCATCCCAAACCCTAATAAAAAGCAGGAATAAAGAGTGGTAGAAAACATCGAATTTGCCACAATTAATTGCTGCTTTTTAACCACAATGGGTATGGCTGAGGCTTCAGCTGCACCATAAAACTGGCCCAGAAAGTTGATAAAAAAAGTAATTATAAGAATCATTGGATAAATATCTTTAAAAAAGATTAAGCTGAAGAAGAGAAGACATAAAAAGAAGTTTATCATCATAATTATTTTTCTGCGGTCAATAATATCCACCAATACTCCGGAGAAAAGCCCTAGAATTACAGTTGGCAGATAAGCTGAAAAAAGCAAGGCTGAGACTGCAATATTGGAATCAGTTAGTCTGAAAACCCAAATAATTAGAGCAAAGTTTAGAGCATTGAAGGATAGCTGAACCAGTATTTGATTAATCCAGAGGTTTAAAAATCCCCGGTTTTTTAAAACCGAGGAGAATGTTTGCTTCTCTACCATATTCTTTTAAGTATTATACCCTAGGATTGACAGAATGGGCAAAGGTAAGTTCCTCTCCCCCCTAATTTAATCTTGTTAATCTCAGATTTACATATTTTACAAGGATGTTGATCTTTTCCATAAACATAAGCATAGTCCAAAAAATAGCCTTTATGACCATCTGCATCTACAAAATGGGTTTTTGTTGCACCCCCATACTTAATTCCATCTTGTAATGATTTTATTATTCCTTTATATAAACTCTTAAATTCCTCATCTGTCAAATCAGCAACTTTTCTTCTAGGATCAATTTTAGCATCAAAACAAGCCTCGCTGGCATAAATATTACCCACTCCGGAAACAACTGTCTGATCCATAATAGCAACCTTAACAGGTTGAGATTTATGATTTAAGAGATTGATTTTGAGAACTTGCCAGGTAAATTCTTTCTCCAATGGCTCTGGCCCTAAATTCTTTAATGAACTGTTGCCTGTAACCTGTTTACTGTCAACTACCCTAACCCACCCAAATTTTCTTTGATCATTAAAATAAAGGTAAGAATTGTCTGAAAAAGAAAAAATTACTCTGGTATGAGGGTTAGGCATTTTGAAGGTCATATCTGGGGTAGGGTGTCCACCAATAAATCGTTTAGCTCCCTCATAGACCAATTGACCTGACATTTTTAAATGAAATAGCAAAGTTATTTTATCCAAATCTATGCCTAATATCTTAGCTCTTCTCCAAACTTTGAGTACTTTTTGTCCTTCTGCTAAATTAGGATTTCCTATGAAAGATTTTGGGGAATTAATTTGGATTTTAGTAATCTTTAATCCAACTATTCTTTTTTGCAGACCTAATTTTATTGTTTCAACTTCAGGAAGTTCAGGCATGGTAGTATTTTACATTAATAAACTTGATTATGACTACCGATATCAATGAAGTAAGCATCATCATCTTTAACAGAATAGATTACTCTAATATCACCCGTAATAGAAAACGCTTTTAAGTTGCCCTTCTTATCTTTTAGGGTATGGTTTTTTAAGATAGAGTTACTAGAATCTTTTACAAATAACTCTACTCTTTCTTGAAACCTATTTATAAGATTCGGATGAGGTTTAATTCTAAGTTCAAAATGTTTCTGGAATTTGCCAATGTACTTAATTTTCACTTATTTAGAAGTTGTCTCATTAAATCATCAACATCTTTCGCTGCATAAACTTTTTCTTTGCCACTTTCAATATCACGAGTGATTTTAGCATAACGTTTATCCGCAGCGGGAGAAAGATATATAACATCTTCTCCTTCAAAAGAGAAATTAATTTTTTTACTTGCAAACTTGTTCATAAAAACCCTTAATACTTCCTGCAGTGAGGAAAAACCTGCATCCAGTGCTGCTTTCTCTGCGTTCACTTTAAGCTCTTTTGATAATGGAATTTGTAATGTTACTTTCTGCATAATAATATAATTATAGTGATTTGATATTATTTGTCAAACACTAAATATGGAAAGAAGAATAGCAGCTATTCAAGTAGTAATTATTTCTATATACTCAGACTATGTTAAATGAAAACTTTGTCATAGTAGGGATAGTTATAGCTGCAATTGGCAGTTTAAATTATCTTATTGGTACTGTTAAAGGAAAAGTTAAACCTAATAGGGTGACATTCTTTTTATGGGCTTTAGCTCCTCTGATTGCATTTATTGCTGAGATAAAACAAGGTGTTGGCATACAGTCACTAATGACTTTTTCGGTTGGTTTTTCACCTTTAATTATTTTAATTGCCTCTTTTTTAAACAAAAAGGCAGAATGGAAGTTAGGAAGTTTTGATTTCATCTGTGGAGGTCTTTCCTTAATTGGTCTGATTTTGTGGTATGTAACAAAAGTAGGAAATCTAGCAATAGCATTTAGCATGTTGGCTGATGGACTTGCTGCCCTACCCACCATTTCTAAGTCTTATACTTATCCTGAAACAGAAAGTAGTTGGGCCTATTTAACAACAGCAATCATGGCCATATTAACTTTGTTAACAATAAAAACTTGGGATTTTGCCAACTTTGGGTTTCCTATCCAAACTCTAATACTTAACCTAATTCTCTTTATGCTCATTCAATTTAAACTCGGGAAAAATAACCTAAACCACCTTCACTAATCTGCCACTTTTTAGGATTCTTCTTAAGATAAAAGCAAAGAAAGAGATAGATAGTGTCAAATAAATAATATTTAAGACTAAAGCTGTCCAAAAAAAGTCAGTGTTAAATTGCCCATCTTTTATTACTTGTCTCATCCCTTCAAATACATAAGAGATAGGAATAATATGAGCTATATTTTGAAAAAATATTGGCAGAACAGACACAGGATAAAAAACAGCTGCAAAAGGTTGAACCAAGAATGGAATAATCCAGGTTAAAGGCCCAATTGAATGTCCAAAACGCAAAACTAAAGCAATATTAAAAATCCCAAAAGCAGTTGCAAACAAGAATAAGTTAAGTCCAAATAAAGCAAGACCAAAGCCTAAAGAAGTAATTTGGAAATTATAGAAAACTGCAGCAATCAAAGAAATCATAAAAAATGATAAAGATAGTTTTACTAAACTCACAATAATTAATGCTGTTAAATACTCTAAGAAAGTGATAGGGGTCGATAAAACATTAATTAAATTCCGATCCCAGATATCAAACATAAAGTTTACCCCAATATCAGTACCTACTTTTTCAAAAATCAACCAAAGAATCATTCCCCCAAGTAAAAATGCTGCCAAAGTTTCTGTTTGTAACCCTTGAACATACTTGGTTAAAAATCCCCACAGCATGATCATTAAAACCGGTGAAATTATTACATCAAAAAACCTCTCCAGTTGCCTTAAAGAAAGAAAATAATGCCTTAAAAGAATGGCTGAAACTCTAGTTAGGTTCACTTGAATCCTCCTTAGTTCTTGAAAGTTGAATAAATACTTCTCTTAGGTTGGGCTCACTTGCTCCGCTTTTTAGGACTTGCTTTGTTAATTCTAAAGGAGTACCTGAGGCAATAATTTTGCCATGGTTAATGAAAACTACATTAGAGGCTACCTCTTCTATTTCCCACATGTTGTGTGAAGTATATAAAATACTCATTTTTTCCTCCTGTTGAATTTGTTTTATCAGTTTAATACCTTTATCTACCACATCAGGATCCATTGAAGCCATTGGTTCATCTAAAAGCAGTAGTTTGGGTTTATTAAGCAAAGCTTTACACAAATTTCCCCTGGCTCTTTGCCCAAAAGATAAATCCCTAATTGGTTTATCTTTCAAATGACTCATCTCAAAAAGCTCAAGCAATTCTGTAATTCTTTTTTTAAGCTCTTTTACTTCATAAAATCTGCCAAAAACTGATAAACATTCCCTTAAAGTTAAATTCCAGGGCAAGGTAAATTCAGCTGAAGCATAATTCATCTGCTTTAAAATCTCAGATCTATTCTTTTTAATGCTTTTGCCAAAAATATTAATTTCTCCAAAATCAGGATCAATTAAACCAAGTACACAATAAATGGTAGTTGATTTTCCTGCTCCATTAGGACCTAAAAATCCTAAAATATCCCCCTCTTCTAAAGAGAAAGAGATATCTTCAATAGCTACAAATTCTTCAGCTGGCGGGCCAAACTTTTTCTTTAAGTTTTTTACTTCTAAAACAATATTTTTAGTCATACCTTCCTTCTGTCATCCTGAGGCCAGAAGAGTCCACTGGACTCTTCTAAGCCGAAGGATATAATTAGATTCTTCGCGGAGTTTACACTGAGTGTAACGAATGTGCTCAGAATGACAATTGTAGATCAACTGAGGCTGAATTCCAATCAGGAGAGTTTACTACGTTCAGTTAATCATGAACGTAGTTTACCAGACCCATCCGCCATCGCAAGCATGAGCTTACTCAGGCGTTGCGGGCGGAACGGGCTAAGGAGACCTTTTTAGATCTGTCTGCAAAGGCTTTTTGGGCTGATGCTATATTTTCTTCTTTACCTGCCCAAACAGTTAATGCTTCATCTTGCAAGGCTCTGCCATATGAGAAGCTTAATTGCCAAGGGCTATTTGGAATAATATTAATTTCATATAGATTTTCTGTTGCCTGATCAGGAGTTTGTCCACCTGATAGAAAAACAATTCCTGAGACTTCTTTTGGCACTACCTCTAAAAATGTCTCAACTGTTGCTTTGGCAATTTCTTTGGAAGTTACCTGAGTTGGACACTTTTTCCCGGATATAACCATGTTTGGCTTTAAAATTATTCCTTCTAAAATTACTCTATGGGCTTTTAGTCTTTCAAAAACTACTTTCAGCGTTTTCGCTGTAACTTCTTTACAAACTTCTAAACTATTATCCGCATCCATTAATACTTCGGGCTCAACAATTGGCACAATATCCAACTCCTGACATAAAGCTGCATATCTTGCCAGGCTTTCAGCGTTGGATTCAATACAAGTATCAGTTGGAATCTCCTCTCCAATTGTGATAACTGCTCTCCATTTAGCAAACTTCGCTCCTAAGGCTTTATACTCTTCAAATCTTTTTCTTAAACCATCTAATCCTTCTGTAATTTTTTCACCTGGGAAATTAGGCATATCTACTGTTCCTTTATCAACCTTGATTCCAGATAAGATTCCTTTACTTTCTAAAAATTGGGGTACAGGGACACCATCTATATTTTGCCTGATTGTTTCATCATATAAAATTACTCCAGAGATATACTCTTCGATATTGGGAGTAGTAAATAATACTTTTCTGTAAGAAAGGTTGGCATCTGGGTTTGCTTTAAGGCCAATTTTGTCAAACCTTTTTTGAATAGTTCCTGAAGATTCATCAGCTGCTAAAACCCCTTTTCCTTTAGCAACCATTGCTTGTGCTGTAGTTTTTAGTATATTGATATCCATTATTAATGATGAATTGTGTTAACTATATTTACACCACTTTTGTCTACTGTCAAGGTGGAGAGTGGAGCTAGATTAAACCATTTATCTTCATCAGTTATAGCAGAGACAGAAACTAAACAATCCTCAACTTTTCCAGGTACCAATTCATTAATTGACCAAACTTTTGAATATTTTTTTTGAATCCGGCTATCGCCGGACCAACCTCTTCCCTCTACTGTCCCACCTAAAGCTTTTCCAGCAACAGCTGACATTACTCCCTCTTCAAATCCTCCACTACCTATTAACAGGTGTATTCCTTTTTTATGTTTACTAGGATCTAAACATGACAAAATTGCCGGCATAAAATCCCCTGCTTTAATTAGTATTAAATTAACTCCAAACTTTTGGGCTACATTTATGTAGTACGCATTTCTATCTCTATCTAAAATCACTACATTTATTTCTGAGGGTTTAACTTTAAAAGTATCTACTACTTCTGCTAGATTTTCCTCAACTGGATTATTGATAGAGATTTTACCTTTAAGTTGGGGTGGACCAAACAGTTTATCCATATAATCAATATCATCTGGAGTTCCCATTAAACCTTTATGAGAAGATACAGCTATTACAGAGATTGCACCTGGAGTATTTAACTTAGCAGCTTTTGATCCTTCTACTACATCATTAACCATGTCTAATTTTAACTCTCCTGTCCCAAAAGTACCCATTAAAGTTGGCAGCGCTTCTCCATATTGATGAACATGTTTTCTGCCTTCACTGCCTACTATTTCTAAAATAAATGGAATATCAGTTAAAGCAGTAGACATAGCATCCACCCCTGCTTGATCTATTAATTTTTCCCTTTTTTTAGATTCTTCTTCCGTTAGTACATCTTGGGAAGTAAAGCCTTGTTCCTTAATTAATCTTGAAACTGAAATAGCAGTGAGTTCTGTAGCCCGGATAATGTACTCACTAACCTTAATCATAAATAGTTGATCAAAATTACCTTATCTATGCTTTTTTGTCAAATTAGTTGAAAACAACCTATAATAGTGGTAAAGTACGTTTATGACAAGTCCAGATCAGAAACCAAGGGGTAGGGGCATAGAGCCGACAAGCTCAAATATTGAACCTCCAAGAGTGAGCATGCTTGATAGACCTGGATCTCTATCCCGACTATTTGGAGAGAATGATGCTATACAAAGTGAAAGACGGAGACTAATACTTATTGTGGGCGTACCTGTACTTGTGGCTTTAGTTACCAAAATTATTTTTGATAGGTAATTTACTTTTAAGGTGTAATGACTTTGATATCTTTCATTGGAAAACCTGCTGTTTATTCCTAACACGCTCTTCAGCAGCCTTACGTATATAAGAGCTTAAACTTTCACCACTAACACTCCGTGCTTTATCTATCTCTTTGCGGAGCTTCTTAGGTAAGTAGAGTTGAGTTGGAATTAGTTTGTGCATATTGTTTAGGAATGAAATAAGGTTTTAAAAGTATACTCTGTATAGTTTGCTAGTTCAATTCTAGGTTTTTTTCAATTAACTCCAAAATCTCTTTTTCAAATCTTTCTTTAGAGTATTTTTCCGCATTTTTTCTTAAAGTTTCTGCATCAAATTTACTTTGATCAAACTTTTGTAAAGCTTCTATCAAAGCTTCTACTGTAACTTGTCCAGAACCACCATAAAGTAAACCTGTTGCCTGTTGCCTACTGCCTGTTACCTGATCAATGACTGTTTCTAAAAATCCACCAGAGGCAGGGGCAATAACTGGTGTTCCTGCAGCTTGGGCTTCTATTGAAGTAATTCCAAAGTCTTCATCTTCTGAAGCCACAATTAAGGCTTTAGCATTGGATAGTAACTTTACTCTTTCTTCATCAGATACCCAACCTAAAAACTGAACAGTTTTTCCTGCTATTTTCTTTAAGTTATTCATTTCAGGACCTGTTCCTGCAACTTTTAATGGTAAGTTCAGTTTACTTGCTGCCTCAACTATCGCCTCTGTCCCCTTCCCTCTTACTAGCCTATTTAGTACCAAAAAATAATCTTCTTTAGTTTTTTTCAAATGGAATTCTTCCAAATCAACAGGTGGATAAATTACTATCGAATCTCTTCTGTAAAATTTTTTGATTCTATTTTGAATATTTTTGGAGTTGGCAACTAAAATATCAGGTCTTTGGGAGACCTCAAAATCATAAAGCCTCATAAAGTGATTAATGATTTCTCCCCCAATTTTGGTCCACCAATGCTTTTTATAATTAAATGAGGTGACATAGCCATATAAAAATCTGGGGGGAGTATGAATATAGCTAATATGTAAAGTCTCAGGCTTGGTAATAACTGCTTTAGCCAAATGCGTCGCTGAGGAAGAAGTGATTACCAAATCATACTCAGATAAATCAAAGCTTTCAAACATCATGGGGCCAAATATGCGAAACGGCGATAACAAACGATTGGCAAAGGGAAATTTTTGAAACCAGGAAGGCCTGATATCCCAATCTTTAAACCTTTTACCATTTTCCCCCATGGCCTCTAAATTTACATAAGCTGTATATACAGGAGCATCAGGAAAGATCTCATGTAAAGCTTCCAAAACCCTTTCTGCTCCCCCATATTCTCTTAAATAATCATGTGCTAAAGCAACTTTCATGAAGTTTGTTTGGCTGCCTCAATTAACTGTTCAAAGCTTAATTTAGAAGGTTTGGAATCTGGGGCAGATGAGGAACCACAGATTACCATATGGTGAGATTGATGTAAAAACCAATCAGCCTCAGGATCCAATTCTTTAACCTTTTTATATACAGCTTCTAAATCAACATCAGGGCTAAAAAATTGAATTGATTTAAACTTAGGATCATACATTAAAAATAGCTTCCCATCCTGTTCTCTACAAAACTCTCTATCTACTGTTTCAGAGGAAACTGCAAAAGATTTACCAAACTTTGTTTCAAACTCAACTCTTTTTTCCCAATCAATGGCTGATTGTTCTTTTCTTTTCATTACCTCAAGCATCCTGTTTAAAATTTCTACCCCTAGTTCTGTTGATTTTCTGGAAGTATCAGATGAATTATCTTTAGTTCTAATAAATGATTGAACTGAAAATTCATCAAAAAGAGAGTTTGGAGCTTTGCCTGTATCTATTAATAAATTCCAGTTAACTAATTTTTCTAAGGCTTTTTTGGTTAAGTCATCTGGTATGAACCCTGCTTTTCCCAAGAATTCATATACCAAAGATCCGGCACAGGTATTTAATCCTTCTTTATGTTCATCAAATTTTCCTCCCCCAGTACCTACAAAGATTCTATCTTCAGTTTCCTCCAATGCTTTGTCTCGAGAAGCAGAAATGAATTCTACTTTTGCATCTTTAAATTCAGGCTGAAACTTTTTAAAAAGCCAAATTGCCAAAATATCATCCAAATGTGGATTAATATGAGTTATTAAGGTTTTCATGTTATGATCAAAAGTATACCATGCTGATGCTCAAAAAACTTACCTTTGCTCCTTTTTTTATTATTTCCTATGCCCTGCTACTTTACACACTCAATCCATTTTTAAAATCCTATGATTTTATTTTTTCCTTTTCTTTGGACTCTTTTGTTCAACTTGCTATTTTAGCTTCTTTTTTTTGTTTAACCAGTTTTCTTTTTGTAATATTTGCTGTAATTTCTCTGGATTGGAAATTAATTATACCCATTGGACTACTGGCTGCTGTTTTGCCAATGCTTTTTTTAAATCCTGCTCAAGGATTAGTACTCTCTGTCGGTAGTCTGGTTGCTTTTATTTTAACCTTTGCTATTTTGGAGAATAAATTAAAAAGCTATTTAACTTTTGAGAGTTCCTCTCTATTGGGTCCATCTATCAGGAGTTTAACTTCATTTTTAATCTTGGTTTTCTCTTTTATCTTTTTTTTATCAGCAAATCAGATGATTCAAAAATCAGGATTTGAGATTCCTGATTCATTAATAGACACAGCTTTACAGTTTTCTCAACCCAAAACAGAACAAGAATCTTCTGCTTCTCAGATTTCTATCCCTCAGGAACAATTAGATTTACTTAAAAAAAATCCTGATTTGCTAAGGCAATCAGGACTTGATCCTAAGATTTTAGATACCTTAAATCAACCTAACAGATCCTCTAAAACTCCTCAGGATTTGACAAGTAATTTAATAAAAACAGCTGTTAAAGATCAGATTCAAAACTTTATTAAACCATATCTGACTTTTATTCCAGCAATTTTGGCAATACTGTTTTTCTTTACTGTTCAATCCCTAACATCAATTATTAGCTTGGTAATTTATCCTCTACTTTGGATTATCTTTTTTATTTTAGAAAAAAGTGGCTTTATCAAATTTGTCTTTGAACAAAGACCAGTTAAAAAAATGATTATTTAACCTGTCTCATTGCGAGTCTATTTATTCTTGCACTCGCAGGTTCATATATTCTTAGTGATTCTTAGTGAATTACGATAAACATTTTTTTTATCACCTGCCAACTGTCCGCCACAGAAAAAAATCGCTATAGCTCCTCCCACCCCAGCAAAAATAGCTGCAAATTGCCTAATATTACGACCAATACTCGGTTTTGCCTCCAAACCAGACCCTGTCACCGCATCTGTTACAGCCCCCGCAACCAATAAGACTCCGGCTACACCTCCCAATCCTAAAAATCTCCTTCTTCCTAAGGCTAGACTTGGATATCCCTCTGTCGCATATATATTATTTCTAATAACCTTAGGAATCTTTGGTGAAGTACCCTTACTTTCTGTATCTATACCCTGATCTATACTCTGCTTTTTTTCAACCATGACAGGTAGACTATGCTTTTATTTCCTATTAGTCAAGAAGATGAAGCGGGGTCATCTCTCCCCAATTAGGACCTGATTTTAGATCTACCACAACAGGTACTGAAAGTTTTAAGGCATTTTCCATTTTTTCTTTTACCATTAAAGCTATCTCTTTAACAGATTTTGGGTCACATTCAAATAATAGTTCATCGTGAACCTGCAAAATCAAATAACAGTTTTTACCTAATTCCTTATCTATATCAACCATGGCTTTTTTAATCATATCTGCTGCTGTGCCTTGAACAGGCATGTTCACAGCAGCTCTTTCCCCAGCTGATCTTAACATCCTGTTTGAGACTTGCAACTCAGGCATATACCTTTTTCTACCCCAAAGCGTTTCTACATAGCCTTCTTGATATGCTTTTTCTAAAATCTTTGTCATCCATTCTTTAACTTTGGGAAATTGTTCAAAGTATTCAGCTATATAAAGAGAAGCTGTTTCATAATCTACCCTTAGTTGTCTTGACAAAGCATGTGCTCCCTGGCCATACAGGGTGGCAAAATTCATGGTTTTACCAATTGTTCTTTGCTCTTTGTCAACTTTGTCCACATCTATTTTAAAAATTTTGGCAGCTGTTGCTGCATGAATATCTAAGCCTGCTAAAAAAGCTTTTTTGAGTCCCGGGTCATCTGCTAAATGAGCCATAATCCGCAGTTCTATTTGAGAATAATCAGCTCCCAATAGTACTTGCCCTTTGGAAGCCACAAAAGCTTTCCTGATTTCCCCACCTTTTGTACCCTTAATAGGAATATTTTGTAGATTAGGATCCTTTGAAGAAAGCCTGCCTGTGGCAGCTCCTTCCACATTAAAGGTAGAATGCACTCTCCCATCCTCCCCTACTGCTTTGGGTAAAGCATCAATATAAGTTGAAACCAGTTTAAAAAGCTGTCTGTATTCTAAAAATAAAGGGATCATAGGATGAGCTGCTGATAACTCATTTAAAGTTGCTTCATCTGTTGATCTGCCGGTTTTAGTTTTTCTAATAACCGGTAATTTTAACTCATCAAATAACACAACCTGCAACTGCTTTGGACTGTTGAGATTAAACTCATGTCCTACTTTAGAGTAAATTTGTTTTTCAATATCAACTAATCTGCTTTTTAGGTCTTTCCCAAGTCTATCTAAAAACTTCAAATCTATTAATACTCCAGTTTTTGACATTTTTTCCAAAACAGGTTTAACAGCCAGATCCAAATCATTAGTAGTAGCTGAGATGACAGGATTCTGGTTACCCTGGACCCTAATCAAAAGACTCTTAAACTCAAGTTCTTCAAATAATTTAACCACTTCATTACGGTCAAAATCATGTACCCTGCAAGCAGCTAAATCTAATTTAATAGGGGCATCTAAATCCAAGGTTGCTAATTGTTTACTCATTACAGCTGATTCTGCACCTTCAGCCAGTAGTTTTTGAGTTCTTGGGGGTAAAGTCTGTAGATTTTCAGGCAAATATATATTTTCAATATTCTCAAACTGATGGATTAATTTAGTGGCAGTTACCTCACCAATCCCAGGTACACCAGGGATATTATCAGAATTATCCCCTGCCAAAGCTTTATACTCAATTAACTGTTTGGGCATAAAACCAAACCTCACCACAAATTCTTCTACTCCATACAGTCCAACATCCTGCAAAGTTTTTTTAGGCATTAATACCTTAGTATTTTTATCTATCAGCTGCATAATATCTTTATCTCCTGTTACTACAATTACCTCTAGATTTTTCTCTTTTTGTGATTGAACAGCCAAAGTCCCTATTAAATCATCTGCTTCATAGCCTGATAGCCTAAATTCCGGGATATTAAAGGATTTGACTACTTGATAAACCCTTTGGTATTGAGAGGTTAATCCATCATCTGCAGGCCTGCGGGTAGCTTTATACTGGGTGTAGGCTTGATGTCTGAAAGTGGGACCTTTTTCATCCCAAGCTATTGCTAAAAAATCAGGTTTAAGTTCAGTTAAAGTCCGCAGCAGCATGGAGGAAAAACCATAAACAGCATTAATTAACTCACCTTTGGAAGTAGTAAAAGTAGGGGTAGCATGATAAGCCCGATGCAGCAGGGCATTTCCATCAATCAAAACTAATCTTTTCATTGATGAATTTTAACATACAGATGTTGTGCAAAACTACGCAGCCTTAGCTCCAGTATTTGATCTAGATAATCGCTCAAAAATTCTGGAAACTACATAGCCTGTTTTTTGTGATCTTTCTCCAAATGCTAAGTGGCTGGCAAATTTTGATGCTTCAATTACCTCTATATTGGCTGCTTGAGGAAAAAGCTCTCGGGCAATTTCCTTTCTAGCTCTACCAATTACTGCCATTCGTCTTCTTGGATCTTCAGGCAAAGATACCCCTGCTAATTTAGCTTGTATTTCTTGATCCGGGAAGATATCTCCAACTTCAGCCAATTTATCATCTTTAGCAAATGGAATAAGTTCTTACTTTAAATTCTTCTGTAAGTTGTTCTGGGACATCCCAGGTAAGAGAGGACTTAGCTCTCATTGGTGCACCAACTAAATATAATACTGCTTCTTCGGGGTCAGCAATTTGTCCTTCTTTTGGAGTAAATTCTTTCCAGGAAACTTGCACTCCTTCTGAACCTAACTGATAGGTTCTGTCTTTTCCTAAGCTTGGTAAATATTTTTCTTTAGCTTTTTTTAAAAAATCCCAGCGTCCTCCAATTTTATCAGGGGGTTGATTTGGCTTAGAAAAAAATTCAGGACCACCACCATTACCTTCAGCCATAATACTTATTATATCTTATAAATCATTTAAATAGAGTTTTGGCAAATTGCAAATATTCTGGGTGACCATTTGCTTCCATGAAGTACCACCACTCCACCCCCCAAAGATAGCTTTCATCAAAACCAGTTTTTTGAGTAAAATTAATATTATCCTTAAAATTTTCCAGAGAAAATAGCTGATTTTGTTTCAAAGGAGATTCCGGTGAAGAATCATTACCTGATAACCAGGGCTCTGCTTGAAGCTCTGAAATAATGACTCTTTTATCCTGGGTTAATTTTTTAACAATGCTGGCTTTTAGATTGTACATGGTGGGTGTAAACGGATAATTTGTATATATCCCCAAATTGGGATTATAGGCAGTTCTATAAACTGAAATTCCTAAAATATCACCAGCAGATATAGCATCAATCCAACTCCCCCATTCACCACTATCTGTAATTATAACTGGCTTTTTTTTATCCAAATTTTTTACCAGCTGTACTTCTTTTTGTAAAAAATCTTTATCTGTAATTTCACATTCTCCAAACCAATTCACAAATGGTTCATTTTCTACCTGATAAGCCCAAACAGATTTATTATCTTTATACCTGTCAACTACTTTCTGAACAAATTCTAAAGTTTTTGTTTGTCTTTGCTCAGAAGTTAAACTTCTAGCCCATTTTGGAATATGACATTCTGGCCAACGGGGTTGTCTTTGACCCACCACCAACATAACTCTAGCTTCTCTTTTGACTGCTTCATTTAACATAAAATCAGTTTCTGAAAAATCATCCTGATCCATCTCTGGTTGCAGTCTATCCCAATAACTGGGCAATCTTAAATTTTTAACTTTCAGTTCATCAAGAATTTGCAGATAAGTTTTTTGCCAATCTAATTTTAAATAAGTAGCGTATTTAGGTGTAAAAGTAACTCCATATTTAACCTCACCTGAAAAGGTATAAGTTTTTTCAAAAATTGAAGTTAAAAGCAGGATTAAAATAAAAACAACTACTGGAACAATCAAGAGAGATGCTAAAATTTAGAGCAGCGCATGCATATGATCTATAATAGCAGAATAAACTATGAGGATTGGGTTTTTTGCAGATACTTATTATCCCCAAAGAAACGGGGTGGCCACTGGAGTAGGATTTC
>OBEQ012752313.1_pt1 | contig 21779 bp, 23 predicted proteins | sample 1670901 | NCBI WGS metagenome assembly OBEQ01 (sample SAMEA104232315, study PRJEB22302) | groundwater metagenome | biome: forest; feature: aquifer; material: groundwater | place: USA | collected 2011-08-07 | depth 5.4 m
CCCGAGCAGAAGCGGTCAGCTCAGTTTCAAAAGCCACAGCTTCCAAACCAGCAGTTTCCAATACCTTACGGTACATTTCCACCGTCGTCTTCGGCGCTGCTACCAACAAAACTTCCAATTTGCCCACAGCCTCATCCCGTTTGACAATCTGATAGCTCCATACGGCTTGGTCGACGGGCATGGGAATAAACTGCTCCACCTGCCATTGCAACGCCTGTTCAACTTCGTTGTCGGCCAAGAGGGGCATTTCTACTAAATGAGTGGAGACTTTTTCTTCGGGCAAGGAGGCCACTACGCGTTTACTTCTCACTCCAGCTTCACGAAAAATTTTGATCAGGGTTTGCGACACACCCATCAAATCAGTCTTGTCCGATATCGCTCCCACAGTGGCCATGGAAGCCGCCGTCAGTAACCGCCAGCTCCCACTTTTACTCGGTTGTAATTCTGCCACTTTAATGGCGGCTGATCCAATGTCTAATCCAACGGTGGGCAGACTCATACTCTGATTATTGCCAATATCTAAACTTTATTCAAGCCATCAATTACTCTTGGTAATATCTGATCCTGACAAGATTGAAAAATCGGCAAAATCAGGCATATCTGGGTATTGCTGAAATACTTTAACCTTGCGTACCGTTTCCCCACTGCGACCAGTTGAGACCAATTCTGTGCCTTGAACAGGAATGTCGGTACTGCCATTGACCGTGCCTGCTCCCACATAGTGGGCTTGAGTCGGGTTGTACCACAGGCGCAGGCGGAGAAACATGGGTCGTGGGCCAGCGTCAGCGACGCTAAAGCCGGTAGGGCCAATCAAACTGTTCCAGCGGACTGAATATTTGTAATTGATTCCGGATGGACAATTATCGGCGTCTGTAGGGGGAGAGGAGATAGAAGCAGAATCAAAACCATTATTATGGCTAGGAGTGGGGTCATAGGCCAACCGAGAGATTCTGTAGCCGGGGGGGACGGCTGAAGGAGCATAGTAGTATAAATCAGCCACCAGAGCTGGATTTTCACCTAAGGTGGGGTCGCCCCAACAAATATCTAAGCGTTGATTAGTCGGAAAGAAGGTAGTGGGTGGAACGGCTACTGGACTACCATCGCTTTGATATGGGGCTAAATATAGGGTAACCACTTCTCCTGCCATTAAGCCCCCGGGAAAGGCGACATATCGCCCGCCACCAACTGGCGAGGAGCTCACCTGATAAGTCGATCCTTGGGAACCAACATTGCCGCCAGATGCCACTCCACTGCTTAAAGCCGCTTCAATACCGGATTCTGCGGCTGATAGTGCTCGGGCTGATTCTTCTTGAGTGGTCGATACTCCCACTTCAGTGACAGTGCGAGAAATGATGGACAACCCTACAGTCAAGGCCACAGCTAAGGCTAAAAGAACTACTATCAATGCCTGACCCCGTCGCATAGTTGTCATTATGAAATTTGTTCTCTACTCTGTCAATTATCAGCTATAATAAACTCTAACACTTAAATGACTCTTACCAAAAAAATAATCATCGCTGTGCTAGCTATCTTAGTAATAGCCGGTTTCTTTGTTGTTAAGCACTCACATTTAGGCAATAGTTCAAAGTCTGCTAGTTCAAGCGATAAACTGGCTTCTGATACCATTGTTATTCAAAATTTCTCTTTCTCTCCCTCCACCTTAACGGTCAAGGGTGGAAGCACAGTAACTGTAGTTAATAAAGATATTCCGGCCCATACAGTCACTTCAGATGCCGCAGGTGCCTTTGATACTGGGCTGATTGCTCAAGACGCTACTGGCTCTTTTACTGCTCCAACTAACCCGGGATCTTATGGTTTTTTTTGCCAACCTCATCCTTCAATGCGGGGAATATTGGTAGTGCAATAACAGTCCAAACTTGTCATCTCTGCAACAGCTAGTTATACTTAAAAAATGCGCGGGAAGATTATAAATCTAGCTATCATGATTCTTGCTTTAATAGCCATTGTATTAGGATTTCTAATTTACCGGCAGTTACCCCCGGAGAAAAGAATTACTGTTCTGGCTCGGCGACTTCTCCCCTCTCCCAAACCTACCCCACCACCCCCGTTAACAGATGAACAGGCTGTACTACACCCTCCGGGAGAAAATGGTTCAGATGCTGACAGACAAAAATTCTCAGATTTAATCCACAAGCTGGCTAAGGATGCCGTGGCTTTAGTAATCACCAACTGCCAACCCCAACCTCTAGTCATGCACTTAGTGCAAGATACAACTTTGGAAATTAAAAATGCTGATGATCTCGATCACTATATAGTGCTTGATCCTCAGCACAAATATACTATACCAGCCAAAAAAAGCTCTCAGGTCAAAGTCACTTTTAGTCAAGGTCCGGGAATCTATGGTTACGCATGTGATCAGTCACCTCAAGCGGTAGGTTTTTTTTCAGTCACCCCACCCACGCCATAACTAGTTTATGTCCATCCGACTACGCCTCATCATCCTAGTGGTACTATTTGTGATAGACGGTTTTTTACTGCAGACTTGGTTTGAGAAGCGAAAAGTAGTACCGGAAAACTTAGGTCCTTATCCAGAAACTCAACAGTTATCACAAGGAGAGTGGACTTTTGACAAACTCAGTCAGTTTTTTAGCGCATTAGCTGTCGATAAAGGAGCAGTCTATGCCTTTCAATTATTAAAAGTAGCTCCGTTGCCACCAAATATTGATACCCATCTTTTAGGTCATGAAGTTGGTGACATCTTGTATAAACAACAAGGAGCCCAAGGCATAAAATACTGTACTAACGACTTTCGCAATGCTTGTTCCCATTCAATTGTGGTCGGCTTGTTTTTAGCCAAAGGGGAATCGGCTCTATCTGAAATTACTCAAGCCTGCAGTCAAGCCCCAGGAGGAAAAGGCGCCTACACTATGTGCTTTCACGGTCTAGGTCACGGTATACTTGCCTACACTGGTTATAAGCTAGAAAAAACCATCGAGCTATGTAAATTGACAGGAACTGAACAATACCAAAATCAAGAAATCGGTCAGTGCATAAGTGGAGCGATAATGGAGCTTATATCTGGAGGGTTTCATAATCGTAAACTATGGGAAGTCCAAGCCCCTAAATACTTCCGGACTGCTGATCCGCTTTATCCTTGTGATAACTCTCTTATACCAGTAGACAGTAAACCTTTGTGCTATGTCTATCTCACACCCCATCTTATGGCTGCAGCTGGATCACCAATCACCTCGCCTGATCCTATCACTTTCGCAAAAGCCTTCAGTTTCTGCAATAAAATACCAGTCGGCGATGGTGCCAATCGCTGGTCCTGCTATGGAGGTTTCGGTAAGGAATTTGTAGTGTTAGCTCAGAGTCACGACATCAGAAATATTACTGATATAACCCCGGCCGAAATGGAACTGGTCAGTAGCTGGTGTCTCCAAGCTCCCCATTCCGAGGCCATAAATGCTTGTGAAGAACAAGTTGTTCAATCCTTGTATTGGGGAGGGGAGAACAGCTATCAAGCGGCTATTAACTACTGCCAAATTGTTAAAGACCCCTATCAATCCAGTTGCTTTGTTAACTTGATTAATGCGGTCAAGTATTTTGCCCCTGACGCAAATTATGTAAACGAGTTTTGTCAAAAATTACCCAGTTCTTTTGCACAACAATGTTCAAGTTCTTAAGAAAAAAAATCGTTCTTACACTTCTTTTAATAATCGTGGCAGGGGAATTTTTCTTTCTGTCAAAATTCGGGTTCAGCCGAGTTCACCTGGTGGAGAGAAGAGACGATGGGTTTTATCCAAAGCAGTTAACAATTCGTCAAGGCCAAATTGTTAAATTTATTAATCATACTAAGGAGCCTTTTTGGCCAGCTTCAGACATTCATCCCACTCATGGTATTTATCCAGAGTTTGATCCCAAAAAGCCAATTCCTCCTGAAGAATCGTGGAGTTTCCAGTTCAATCGCCCAGGTCAGTGGAGATACCACGATCACCTTCATCCAGAAGTCACCGACTCAATCATCGTCCTCGGTAACGGCAGCAGCTACAAGCCTCCACCGCAGCGAACCTATCAGTACGATCCATCAATCACTTCCGACTCCACAGAAATTTTTCAGAATGATCAAGCCCTTTTCTCATACGTTAAAAAATTCGGACCACAGGCATCCCTCAGTCGGTTGTATCAACTATCACCCAATTTTCCCACCTCGGTCTGTGGCGGAGGGTGTCATCAGCAAGCTCACAAAGTTGGCCAGTTCGCCTATGATATTGACAAAGAGAACGCTTTTCAAAACTGTGATTTAACTTGCCAATCTGGCTGTTATCATGGAGTCATTGAGTCTTTCTTTCAAGAGCATGGCACTGCCAATCTCGCCCAAAATATCAAGCTCCTTTGCCAAGATACCTCCAACCCATTCCTCCTTCACCAATGCATCCATGGCATCGGCCATGGTCTGATGGCTTGGAGTGACTATGACATTTTCCGAGCCCTTCAAGGTTGCGACTTATTGGATACTGCTCAAGACTCCTGTTACACCGGAGTATTTATGGAAAATATCATTGGCGGCCTTAGCCCGTATACCGGCCATGTTACCAAATTCTTAAGCGACGACCCTCTCTATCCGTGCAATGTTGTTCCAGAAAAATATAAATCCTCTTGCTACTATTATCAAACTACTCGCATGGTCGATCTCTTCCATGACGACTTCAACAAAGTTGCCGCTACTTGCCAGCAAATTGAAGAAAAATATCAATCATTCTGCTTCGAAAGCATGGGCAGAGACGTAAGCAGCGTATCTGGTACAGATCCCCAAAAAATGATCACCACCTGTAATCTTGCTCCTGAAGAGAATGCCAGAGTCCATTGTCTAAATGGGGCAGTTCAGGATGGTTTTTGGGATCCGACCGGCCAGGAATTCGCTCTAAAATTCTGCAAACAGCTTACAAATACTGCCGAAAAGGAAGCCTGCTATCAAACCATTTTTTCTAGAGCTTCCCAAATCTTGGCAAATGGGCAGCTACAAAGTTTTTGTTCTAAGTCAGAAAAAAAATATCAAGACACCTGTTTAAACTTTAAAAGTGGTGCTATTGCCAACAGTTGCATCGCCCACTAACTTATGCTTAAACGGCTCAACTTAACTTATGCCAAAGTGGGTTTAATCGCCCTCCTGCTAACTATTATTGTGGGAGAGAGTTGGCATCTGCTAATCCTTTCCCGCACCAAAACTCAATCTCCACCCTCCACTGCGACGACTTTAAATTTGCAATCTCCACCCACTGCCCAAGACTTAAATGATTTTTGGAAAGTTTGGTCAAAAAAAATGGACACTCTTGGTCCTCAAGTGGCCTATGGACAATTTGTGTCTTCGTATAGCAGCACTCCAGCTAATTATGTCCACGAGCTAGCTCACATTATCGGGCAGTTAATTTATTCTAAAATGGGAGTAGATGGGATAGCCATTTGTGATAAATCTTTTGCTTTTGGTTGTTACCACACCTTTTTAGCTAGCGCTATTAAAGACCACGGGCTAGAGATTATTCCTAGTTTAAACCAAAAGTGTGCCAACAAGCTTCAAGACCAAGCCCTGGGTTGTACTCACGGCCTAGGTCATGGTTTAGTAGCCGACCTGGGATACTCAGACTCGACTCTAAACCAAGCCTTGGGAATTTGTGCAGGCCTATCGGGTTCCGACCCAATTGGAGGCTGTGCGGGTGGGGTATTTATGGAATACAACCTGCGCACGCTTGAGGGCCCAGAGGGCCAGTTAAGAACATTTAACTCCGCTCATCCATACCACCCCTGTCTTAACTTGCCATCTCAATATCGCCCGGCATGCATTTATTGGCAAACCCAATGGTGGGGAGGAGTCATATCGGGCAGTGCCGAAGAAGTCTATAATCAGATAGGCAAATATTGTTTTGGTCTAACTAACAATTCTTTACAACAAGAATGCTTCCGGGGCGCTGGAAACGCAGTCACTCAATTTGCTAATTGGGAAGTTGATAAAACTATCCAGCTATGTAATCTTATGCCTACTAAAATTGGTAAACTGGAGTGCCGGGGAAGTGCTGCGGGTTTATTTTGGACTGACCCGCTTGCTAAAGCTCATGCCAAAGAAATTTGTCACGACGCAGATAGTAATATTGAGCAATCATGTCTTAAATTTTCCAAATTAGACACCCAATAATATGAAACTAAAAAAACTCCTCTTATTTTTACTTATTTTCTTGGTAGGAACCGAAATATTCTCTCTGATACGAAATCCATTTATCGCTCCATCCCTGCAAAGTTATGCTGACAGAATCTATCACACGTGTGAGACCGAAGCCAGTCATCAAGAATGCTATCAACGTGAAGTTCCCCAGCTGTTGGGCAAAATCTCTCTTCAAGAAGCCTTTACCGTCACCAAAATGATCCAGGATCAGGATCCTTCCTACAAATATTGTCATATATTGGGCCATCAGTTAGCAGAGAAGGAAACTGCTAAAGATCCTTCTAAATGGAAAGATGTGGTCAGAAGTTGCCCCATAGGAGTGTGTTCCAATGGCTGCCAACACGGAGCCCTACTTCAACGTTTTCGCTCTGAAACTTTATCTGATGCCCAGGTGCCGGAAGTATTACCTGATTTGCAAACCATTTGTGACTACAAAAACGGTGTGACCTTAACTAGCTTTGACAAAACTAACTGCTATCACGGCTTAGGTCATCTAACTATGTATATCACTGGGGGTGACATTAACCGCTCAGTTATTATCTGTGACCAAATCTTTCCTGCACCTGATCGATCGAGTATGCGCCATTTATGTTACGAGGGCTTATTTATGCAGTTATTCCAACCTCTTGAACCTGAAGACGAAGCCTTGGTAAAAGGATTGGCCCCGGCAAAATCTGATTTGCGACCATTTTGTGAACGCCTTAATTCAGTAGAACAAGTGGAAGCTTGTTGGCAAGAAGGGTGGCCGCTATATGATGCAGAAGTAAAAACACCCCAGGGGTTAGTAAAATATTGTTCAGTTCCTTCCAAGCCACAACAATTCGGCTGCTATATGATGCTATTTCATGTCATTAGTCAATTTCTGAACTTTAATGAACCTCAAATTGCCAAGTTTTGCAATCAAATTCCATCAAACATGCGTGGGCAATGCTATGCTAATGCCGCCTCAGCCACAATTGAGTCAGACCGGACTTTTGTACCCCGAGTCCTTAACCTGTGTTCACTAGCCCAAGATGCAACAACTGCAAATGAATGTTATAAAAACCTAGCTCTCAATGCCAGCTACAATTTACCCCCATCGTCAGCAGAATTTACCAATCTTTGCAACAGCTTACCTCAACCCTGGAAGACCACTTGTTTGGGCGGTAACTAACAGAGAAATTGACAATAGGAACTAGTAGTGTATAGTATTACTATAGGTTAAAATGTTGAATGAACTAAGCCCACTTCGCCAAAGGTTAAGTAGGAGAGAGTTTGTGAAAGTAGTGCTGTCATGGGGGGGGGATGCACTCGCTGCAAGTGCTTGTGGCCCCGCTCAAGGATCTGCGCCCGATACTCCAATCCCACAGCCTATTCTGATCACCTCCACCTCACCTCCAGCTAGCGAGTCTGCTCCAGCCACCCCCAGATTTGAGGCGACTTCAGGCCCACCCTCTGGTGAATATCCTAAATCATTTTCAGAAATTCAGTTGGGAAGTGGTGGGGAAAATTTTAATGAAGAAACTCTCATTGCCCAAGTACCAGAAGTCGAACCAGAAATAACCACTACCAAGCAACTGCTTAACCAGGCATTAGATCAACTTCAAGTGCCAACCAATCAAAGACAACTAGTTACAGATGTCTTCTACGACCCAACAAACAACAAATTTAGCTGGGAAATATATGCTGAAAACAATCAAACAATGGACGTATACATTCCCCGAAGCGCTACTGGTCGCTCGATCAATTTTTCTATCAGAGACTTTCTAGGGAATACAAACACCGCTTCATTAAGTTTTCAACTGGAACCTTTACCACTTCCTAATGGCTACACTGCAGATCAAATTCGCATGGTGCACTCTAAATCGGGATATTTGATTGCATCCTTAGCTGACGATCAGGGTAATTTGATTGGATGGTACAATTTAAAACATACTCCCGAGCCAACTTGGCTGGATACTAAGGACGAAGTTTTACAATCCATCATAACCGGAATTGTCATTGAGGAGGGGACTTACTCACCAGACCAGCAAGATAAAATAAACTTGCTTAAGCAACAGCTGGATACTTCACCCATATTTGATGTCGATGGCCAATGGAACGGCCAAGAGACTCAAATTGATACTAAGAACTTTACCCTTGGCATAAGGGAGGCCAAGGCAGCGGATGGTTCGACAGATCAACTTGTTATCGCTTGGGATAGATCTACCAATCGATACTTAGTGCCAGTTGATGGGTGGGCCGAAAATAGTGGCACTATATCGAGATTTGTAATGGCCCCGGAAATTTCGGGCAAAACTCAAGTCCTAGTGCTTGATAAAGACGACGAAGTCATTCAAGCTTTACACCCTAACCCCCCCGAAAAAACCCTCTGGCACGTAGCCTATCAAAATAGTGATGGGCAATTAGACCAACATCTCTTTGCTTGGCGGAAACAATCGGAAATTCTATCGTCATATGCTAACTGGTTTGCACAAGCAGCTATTAGATTTCCTGAACCTCCTCAAATTATTAAACTGGATATTGTTGATCCTCCGCCAGTCGCTAATATTGAAACTGCATTTAACGCCTGGGTTACCAAAATGTCAACCGAAAGAAATGGCAACGGCAATTTGGCCCATTTTGTAGGTCAAGGGTCAATTAATTCAGATTTTATTAAGCGTAATGAGGATTATTTGCAACAGGTTTACGCGGCAATGGACCAACTCTCGCCGGAATGCAAGGAATTTATCGTCGGAGTAGTTGTTAATGGCGATGAACAGTATGTGATTTGGGACAAAGAATTTAACCAGGCTACTTCCTATCCTTACCCTCAAGTTAATTTGGCCGCCAAAGAATTCTCTGGTCTACCTTTAAGGTTTGCCTATATATGGGCTCACGAGTCGGGACATACCCAACAAATCAGAACTCGAATTCGTAATAATAATTGTGATCCAGCAATAAATGATGAAATTCAGTTTTATCTTTTGTATTGGAAAGAAGATTATGCAATTTCTAAAGGTGTGGTATTCGGTAATTCTATAGCTGCTTTTATCAAAAATGCCTCTTATCAAATGTGTACAGTCAAATAAGGTGCTGGGTTGCAATTACTCTCTAAAAGGCTTTTAATATTATTAATGGCCACTAGGCACTGGTTAAAAATTTCTGTCGGAATCATTTCTGGCCTGGTAGTTTGCTTTTGGCTATTGTTATTATTCTTATTTTTCGTATTAAAATTTGCCCCTCTCTCATATTCAACGCAAATGCAATTTATTAGCCTCGGCGCCATCCGAAGATTGCAACATCCTTATCTAAGTTTTTTTGCCAATCCCCTTAGTACCATTTTCCCTAGCTACAAATTAACCTTAAGTTCTCCTGACATCACTAAGATATACCTCTTTCGTGATCGCAACATAATAGGGGAATACATGTATATAGGAGCTGGCACAGTCTCGGCCTTTAACTGGGATGCCGAAAAACCATCTGTTGACATAAACTTTTACTCTGGTAAAAAAGAGCACTTTGAGTTTCTTGGTCAAGAGGCAAACCCTGAAAAGAATTCAATCCGAGTTAACAGTGTAGTATTAGTGTATTGGCTTACTTCAATTCCACCGCAACAATATATTGATAGCAAGTTGGAAGCTAAACAATCCACCTCTAAATCACCAGTTATTGCGAAGCTAAGATTAATTAGTAATCCTAAAAAGTCCGACTAACACGTGATCAAAAAATATCTATTATTTTTAATTCTTATTGTAGTCCTGACTCTGGCAGGAATATATGCAATTCTTCTCTATTTCCCACTTTCCTATAAACAGCGCGTTAGTTTAGATATGGCTCTTTACAACTGGTACCAAAGTAGCCCAGTAATCCCAGTTAGCTGGCTACCATTTCCACGCTATATCGTGGTAGACGAGCACCCCTCTGCTTCACCACATCCCTATTTTGCATATGGTGTTATTCAACAGCTGTATACTGCTTTGGCTAGTGAACCGCCTAAAATAGAAATTAAACTTCTATCTGGTAATAGCATCAGTGTCGCAGCTACAGATGATGTTCATTTTACGATTTTAGCTCGATCTGCCTACTTGCTTATCCAACCATATTCTGTAGCCACCCAAGAAATACAAGCTGACAAAAATGGTCAACCATTAATCTTAGCTGCAAAATTTGACTTGAGTATGTTTGCTATTAATGACCTTGTCTTAGTTAGCTGGTCAACCCCTGAGCAGACAAAGTTAGATCTTAAAGCGCAGCATTTGACTCTAGATTCGCAACACAACAATCCGTTAGAATTAAGACTTATTGGGACAAATGAAGGTTTATTAAGATGAAGCAAGTTTATAAAAATCTTCGTTCCTTCCTCACAATTAAAATTTTTGCTTGTATATTTTTATTCAGTAGTTTAGTTACTTTACCCGTTTTAGCAAACCACAACGCCTGTCACCCTCCAGCTGCTTCTTGTTTCTTTGAGGGTCTTTACTACGGCCAAGGAAGCTACTATGGCCAAGGTTCTTACTACAGACAAGGAAGCTACTATGGCCAAGGCTCTTATTACGGCCAGGGAAGTTACTACGGTCAAGGTAGTTATCAGGGAGGATACCAAGGAGGCTATCAAGGCGGCTATCAGGGAGGATACCAAGGCAGCTATTGTACTGTTCAGCCTCCAGGTGCAACATCTCTGGTTTCTCCCACCAATGGAGCCACCGGTATTGATCCGGCCAGCATTACTTTTGACTGGCAAGACGTGGCTTCATGGGGAACAAGCTGCTTACCCACAGACTCCCGTTCTTACTTATTAGAGATTACTAGCTCTGCCCCGGGAGGCTCGGTGCCCCAAGATCTGCCCTGGGATTGCAGCACTACTAAAAATGGGGATATTATTAGTGACTCTTCGGGCGGCAGCAATAATGGTACCCCAACTGGAACAACTAGCATTAGTGGCAAATATAGCAATGCCCGGCAATTTAATGGCACTACTGATAATATCAGCTTTGGTGATTTGGCACCCGGTGATTTTGGATCGGGCAATTTCACTATCAGTCTGTGGGTGATTAAAACCACAGCTCGAGGCGAGGAAGTGTTGACCAAAAGACCAGCATGTGACTACGGTAACATGTGGAGTTTCCGGTCTGCAAATGGCGTAAGTCTGGAATTAGATGGCGGCGGCGCCCATAATTACTTGGCTATCAATGGCACCCGATCTATCAACGACGGATCCTGGCACAACGTCGCCATGGTGCGTAATGGAACTACCATCCAAATTTACGTTGACGGAGTTTTTGATGTCAGTGGGACCACGCCCACACTCATTAACTTCGCTAATTCTGCCGCAATGATCGCTGGTGGGGGTCCTTGCTCTGGCCCGAGTGGTGACGGCACCAAACCATTGACTGGGGCCATTGACGACTTGCGACTTTACAACCGAGCTTTGAGCGCAGCTGAAGTTAGCACTTTGGCCTCATCAGGTACACCCGCTGCTCTTCTACCTGGCCCAACTGGCTATTGGACTTTGGACGAAACTCCGGGACCAAATTCTACTTGCGTCGCCGTTGATCAAAAAGATGGAGCTCTAGCCATTCCCTTTACCAATAACACTACTTACTACTGGCAAGTTCGCACCACCAATGGCACGGTGGGGGCAGGAGGAGCAATTACTGGCGGAGCCACCAATGACTCAGGTCCAGTCTTCTCTTTTACTACTTCTACCTTAAGCCCCCAGTGGTGGGAGAGTTCAGGTGGCCATGTGAGTGCAGTAGGCAGTCTTACCTCATCCCTACCCCCAACTTTTAAACTAATCAATGATCCGGCAGCTGTGGCTTTCTACGGCAGCTCAACTAACATCACTGCAGCCAACTCGTCATCTAAATCCTGGTTAGCTAATACGACCGTTTCTAATAACTTCCAGACTAGCCAATCATACTCGGCAATCAAAACCCGACTTGAAGACAAAGTAACGCCCCAAACTACCAAGTCCACCACTCTTTCCGAAGCTAATTTAATCGCAGTCACTGACAGTAGCGACGGAACCGCTTACTTAGAATACACCGGAGCTAGCCCCTTGACTCTGGACGACGCAGACGGGGATATTAGTTTGGGTGACAAAAAGGTCGTTCTCATTTCCGATCAACCCGTGACTATTGATAGTTCCATCCATCTGGCAAATGGTTTAATGGTGGTTTTAGCCCAAGGAGATATCTCAGTGACGGCCAATGTCGGATCAGTCACCGATCCTTCTAATCGACTGGCTGACTTACAAGGGGTATACATCACTCAAGGCCAACTCCACACTGGAGCTGATCCATCAGGCAAAACCCTGCGCTTTGGTGGCGCAGTCGTGGCCTGGGGTGGAGTAGATCTGCAACGCACTTCATCCTCTCCCACCCTCTGGCCAGCTGAATTTTTTGCCCTCAATCAAAACTTCATTGTCCGCCTACCAACAGCTATGCGGCGCACCAACGTCTTCTGGCAAGAAGTTCCGTAAACTATTTGACATTGCGCAAGAAAACTTGCATGTCAAAGTTCACGCTAGCCGTATCGGTGATGGAGCCAGAAGTACCGGAAGGTACCAGGGTAAAATTAATGTCCACTTCATTAGTTGTCCCAGGGGGACAAACGATGCTACAGGAGGTGGCATTGACCTTGTCAGAGGTTAATTTAGAAGTCATTATTGCCGAGACAGAAGCTATCCCCCCAATACCACCACTGTTGGTGCAGCGAAACGAGGTCTGGCCGTTATCAAATCCCGACACCATATCAATCTGTGTCCCCGAACTACAATTACTGACACTCTGGGCAAATTTTAAGGATTGGGACAACACGGCCATAGTGTAGGCGCCCTCATTGCGCACCACCGCCACGGCAGCCGCCCGTTTAGCTGCTCCCAAGGTGCGAATAAGTAAAATACTAACAATGGCTGACAAAATTGCCAGTATCACCACCGCTACCATAACTTCAACTAAAGTAAAACCTTTTTTATATCGCATTAGTACCGGCTAAAAATAACAGTTTGGTTAGAACTTACCGTGCGCACTACTGCCCCCGTAGTTTCCTGATGGCTGACTTGGACCACAAGTTGAATCTGATTAGCTCCTAGAGTGGTAAGTGTCGCCTCGCGGGTGTAGACAGTGCCAGTAATGACTTTACAATCAGTGTCAGGTGCCCAGCTCAGATCATTTAAGCAGTAAGTAGTTCCTCCCGCCGAAGCTTTGGCAGCAAAGCTAGACCAGCCATTGTCTTTTTTCCAGTTGCGCACCCATTCAATAGCCGAGTCAGCATAGGTTGTCGATTCTGTCTGGCGCTTGGAGTAGCCTACTAAAGACACGGACCGGGTCGTCACTTGTACTACGGCCACTAAAGCCATCATAGCTAAACCTAAAGCTACCACTAACTCTAGTAGTACCTGTCCTTTAGTCATGGGCCAGTAATTGTCCCAGATTTTGAAACGGTAATTGTTTTAGTTAAGCCAGTTCCTATCACATCAATGCTAGTATCAGCGGCTAAATCTGTACCTTGACCTAAAGGCAAAAACATAAATGAGAGAGTAGGGGAGTTAGTCACACCCGAAGGATAAACATAGGTTTGTTGGCCAAACATAATATAGCCGGGAGATGCAGCTTGGTAACAGTGGCCCTCAGTTCGGATATCGCTAGCACCCACTTCTATTCGCCAGCCTAATAGGGTGCCCTGGCCACATATCGGATCACTTTTACCAGACTGGGCATTGGATTTGATTTCCCCTAACCACGAGGCCAGCTTATCACTAGCAGCCTCCACTGACTTACGTTGCGTTGACCGCATGGAAATAGTTACCCCAGCGCCGGTTAGTATCACCATAATAGCTATCCCCAACATAATTTCGATAAGCGACAGCCCGGATCTCATATGCTAGGGGTTGGTAGTTTTGTAATTACAAGTTGCACCACACGATCCGGGGGCACAAGAATCTACATAACCACTTCTTTCCATGGCTGCACACAAGTTATACGACAAACAGCCAGCACCATTACAATTTAACCCCTCAAAATAATAGTAGCTACCTGGAGTAGGGTCATTGGGAATGGCAGAAATATAGTTCGCGTTAAGAGTGATGCTCAACCCAGCCACATCGCCAGTTACGTTGGGATAATGACCATTTTCACTGCGATATATTTCTAAAGCCGAGCGCAGTGACTCCACGTCTGCTTTGCGCTTCCCGTCTCTGGCTTTTTGTAAATTAGTGATGATTACTAATGAGAAACCCACCGCAGACAAGATGGCAATTATTGCAATAACTATTAATAATTCGATTAAAGTAAATCCTTTTTTATTAATTCCCCACATACCAGTTACATTGTATGCTATTAGAGCAGCTAGTTGTCAAATTATCTTTCCAAGCCACGTCACGGCGATACTCCAGGGCCACGTAAATTCGGTAGTGTTGGAGTTTAGCATCCACTTCATAGACGTACTTTCTGCCCTGAGCTGCCAAGGGATCAGTGGGTAATGCTTTGAGATAGACTACCCCTTCTGCATCCCGTAGAGGTCCACCACCCCAAGTGCAAGCTAAATCAGCTAAATCTCCACAAGCTACGATTTGCCCATCTTTAGCAAGTGGGAATTTGTCATGGTCCCGATGATAGTCATCAATGGCCCGACCAACTAGTTCCACGTCAGCTTTACGCTGAGCATCACGAGCTTTTATTTGACCTATGCGTAATTGAATTTGCGATATGGCTAAAATTGCCACCAAGACAGCCACTACAAAAATTACTTCTGATCTGCGCCATTCAAAAAGGGAGAACATGCATCCATTGTAACAAGTAAGCTGCCCAGCCACCTAGGATTAGAAAAGGGCCAAAGGCTATCTGACTCTGGAGGCGTTTTTTGCCTCCAAGCAAGTAGCCTACACCCACTATGGCCCCACTGACAAAAGCTACCCACAAAGCTATCCCAACTCCAGGCCAACCCAGCCACAAAGCCAAGACTGCTACAATTTCCACATCGCCAAAACCCATGGCCCGACCGCGAGAAAGCGCCCAAATTCCCCCAATCAGTCCCACTGCCAATAATAATCCCCAGAGCCAGAGTTTACTTGGGGGCCAATTAATCAGGAATGCCAAGACTAAGCCAATTACCACCAGCCAGTCGCTTACCAGCATGGTTTCCCAATCCATAAAAGCAATAATAATGGTGACAAACCACAGGGCCCACAGCAGGGGAGTGGGTAACCAAAGGAAGCCAACAACCATGAACAGTTCAATTACCAAGTAGCGCAGCGATATGGGCTTATGACAAGAGCGACACTTGCCTCCCAAAATCAAAAAAGATACCAGCGGTAGCAAATCATACCAAGCTAAAGCCTGGTGACACTTCGGACAGCGTGACCGGCCCTGACTCCAACTCAAACCTCTGGGTAAGCGATATACCAGGGCATTAGCCACGCTACCTATTATTGCCCCGAACACAAAGCGTAACAGTATCATGAGTTAAACAGCTAAACACCCCACTGTATTAGTGGGGTGTTTTAGACTAAACCAGACCACGTTATGGGTACCAGACACAAGCAGTGGCAGCGGTGGGTACAACATTACATTCACCACACGCTTGGCCATTAGAATTGTTCCAGAACCAATATGCTGTTTGGTTGATACACTTTGACGGTGCTGCAGTTCCCGTGTATTTATGTGATAACAATATAGAGTAAATCACGGCCGTAGCAGGTGGACCAACAGCTGTTGACCCGTTATAGGTGTAGAGAGCTCCGGCACCATCAGGATCTTGAGGCGCAGCAGTCAACTCTCCTGCAGTTACTAGACCACCGGTTATAGCTGCCCAGTTGTTCCAAGCAGGAAGGGTACCATTATTGGCAGTCTCGTATGCGCTTATGGCTGACGTAACCTGAGACAAATCAGCTTGCACCTTCGCATCTTGGCCTGATCGGATTTTGTCAATTGGATTAATAGCTACCAAGGCGGCAGTAGCAATAATTGCCATGACAGCAATAACTACCAGCAATTCGATTAACGTAAATCCAGAATGGATTCTTTTTAATTTTTGCATTTTCTCACCTCCCTCTAATTTAAAACTGATTTGTAATACCGTAAATTGGCATGATAACAGCGAACATCAAAAAGCCCACTCCAACTCCTAATACAATTATTATCATTGGCTCAATTGCAGTTGTCAATGTTTTGACTTGCTGGTCAGATTCGGTCTCATAAAAATGAGATAATTTAGTCAACACTTCATCCATTTTTCCGGTCTCCTCACCCACGGCTACCATTTGCCCTAACATGATAGGAAAAAGGGGACTTTCGGAAATACTAATCGATAAAGGAAAGCCCCGCTCCACCTTTTTAGAAATTCTAATTATCTCTGTCTCCACCACGCTATTCCCCAATGCTCCAGCAACTATGTTTAAGGCTTCTACCACAGATACCCCGGTTCCAATCAGTAAAGACAAAGTCCGGGTCAACTCGGTCAACATTACCTGCTGGAGAAGTTTACCTACAACGGGGATTTTATATTGATAACTGTCCCACTTCTGCCGACCGGTGGGGTGATTAATATACAACCACGCTCCATACAAACTGCCTCCAACAAGCAATATTACCAACCACCAAAAGTGTACAGAAAAATCAGATATACCCACAATCAGTCTAGTAGCCAGGGGCAACTTGGCCCCAAACTCTCCATAAATCAAAGTTAATTTAGGGATAACTACCGTCATCATAATTACCATCACTATAAACATCCCGATAATTACTATCAGCGGGTAAATCAGGGCTCCTTTAATCCGACCCTGAAACTCGCGACTCTTTTCCAGCGAATCAGCCAATCTTTGTAAAATCGTCTCTAAAACTCCCGCCGATTCGCCCGCTTTGACTAAAGCTACGTACACTCTAGAAAATATTTGCGGGTGGCGGGAGAGAGATTCCGACAAACTTACCCCCGCTTGCACATCGTCTAAAATCGCCCCGACTATGGGGGAGAAAGCTGGGGACGATTGTAATTCCAGCAAATTCAGGCCATCGGTGATAGGGAGACCGGCAGTCATCATGGTCGCCAGTTGGCGAGTAAAATTGGCTACCTCAATGCTCGATACTTTTCTGAAGTAGTTTAAACTGCTACCTAAATCTTGTAAGCCTTGTAGAGGAATTATTTTGATTGGTATCAGTTTTCGCTCCTGCAACACCGACACCACAAGTTTAGACGTCTCAGCTTCTATTACTCCCGAATGCAGGATCCGTTTATCATCGCGGGCAGAGTAGCGATATTTCATAGTTAGCCTTTGTCACCACTAACTGCCGTGTTTCCCAAAAAGCGGGTGATATCTCCCGGGCGCAGGGCGTAGGCCTCAGCCGTTTCTAAGCTGACAGCCTGAGTTTTAACCAGTGCAGCTAAGGAGTTCTCTAAAGTAGCCATGCCATATTCAGAGGAAGTTAAAATGATGTTGTCTAACATATGTGTCTTACCATCACGAATGGCAGTTTTGACCGCCTGCGTCCCTAACATCACTTCATAAGCTACAGCTCGACCACTACCTATTTTGGGAATAAGGCGCTGGGAAAACACTGCTTCCAAATTCCCCGATAGCTGCAATCGCACCTGGGCTTGCTGACTCTCCGGGAAGACATCGACAATCCGGTCTATACTTTGGGCAGCTGAATTAGTGTGGAGTGTGGCAAAGACTAAATGCCCCGTTTCAGCAATCGTTAAGGCCGCTGCGATAGTTTCAAAATCGCGCATTTCTCCAATTAGCACTACATCAGGATCTTCACGCAGAACTGAGCGCAAAGCGATTTCCCAAGAGTGGGTATCGGTGCGTACCTCACGTTGGGAGATAATGGATTTAGCCGGAGTGTAGATATACTCGATGGGGTCTTCAATCGACACGATATGTACCGGTCGGGTGTGGTTAATTTCATCTAAAATTGCCGCCAGGGTAGTGGATTTACCATGCCCAGTGGGCCCAGTGACTAAAATAAAGCCTTGTTTCAGCTGGGTGAAAGTATGGCAAATTTTAGGCAGTCCTAAACTGTCAATTGAAGGAATCAACTTGGGAATGAGCCGAAAACTGGCCGCTTGCGAATCACGCTGGAAATAGGCATTGACCCGGAACCGGGCGTGGTCGCCTAAGGCGATGGAAAAATCCAGTTCTTTATTAACAGTTAGAATCTCTCGCTGCTGCGGTGAAACTACGCCACTTATTAAAGGTTCAATCGTTTGTACAGTTAAGACTTCTTCTCCAGGAACAGTGATTAAATTGCCATCAATGCGCACAATCGGCGGTGTACCCACGATCAGATGCAAATCTGAAGCGGTATGATCGACTACATATTGTAATAGTTGTTGAATGGTCATCATCTTATTCTTGCGCTACTCTAAGGATTTCTTCAATAGTGGTAATTCCTTCCACTACTTTTATATAACCATCTTGTTTCATAGTAATCATACCTTCAGCAACGGCTTGAGCTTCAATTTCGGAAGTCGGAGCCCGCTCTAATACCAATCTACCAATTTTTTCGCTAACTGGCAAAACTTCAAAGATTCCCAGTCGCCCTAAGTAACCCGTATTAGCACATTCATTGCAACCCGGCCCCTTAAACAGTTGGGGGGCAGGTGGAGCTTGCCACAACTTACCTAAAATGGCTTGAATATCTTTTAAGATATCGGGCTGAGGAGAGTAAGGGGCTTTACAGTGGGGACAAACCTTGCGGGCGACCCGTTGGCCAACTAAAGCGGTGATGGTCGAAGCCAGGAGGTAGGGTTCAGCGTGCATATCTAGCAGTCGCGGCAAGGCCCCAGAAGCATTATTGGTATGCAGGGTGGAAAAGACTAAATGGCCAGTTAGAGCCGCTTGAATAGCCAAATCAGCCGTTTCTTGATCCCGCACCTCTCCTACCATAATGATATTCGGGTCTTGGCGCAGGAAGGAGCGCAAACCAGAAGCAAAGGTTAACCCGGCTTGGGGGTTAATTTGTACCTGGTTAACCCCGGCAATTTGGTATTCAACTGGGTCTTCAATGGTGACAATATTCACCTTGGTAGTATTGATGCGATTTAAAATAGAATACAAAGTGGTAGTTTTACCCGAACCGGTCGGACCAGTGATTAAAATAATGCCGTGGGGTTTCAAAATTGCTTCTTCCAAGTTTTTCAAAGCCCGGCCCCGCAAACCTAAATCGGATAAAGTCGGCACCCCGCCAGTTTTCTTCAACAGCCGCATGACTACTTTCTCACCGTGTACAGTCGGTAAGGTAGATACCCGCAGATCCACTTCCTCAGATTCAGTGCGAAAGTTAAACCGGCCATCTTGGGGTATGCGCTTCTCATCAATTTTTAGGTCAGATAAGATTTTTATTCTGGACACCAAAGAATCATGAATCTTCCGAGGTAAAATCAATTTTTCGTGCAAAATCCCGTCGATGCGGTAGCGGACCCGGACGCGCTCTTCTAGCGGCTCAATGTGCACATCCGAAGCCCGGGAGCGAACTGCAAACTCCAAGATAGTGGTCACAATTTTGGCTATGGGAGCTTCTTTAATGACTTCGCCCATGCGGCGAATATCGACCGTTTTGACCTCTGCTTGGTCTTCTCGAGCTTCTTTCAACGCCGCCGTCACTTCTGTGGACAAACCCTGAGCGTAACGGGAATCAATCGCTGCTAACACTTCCGTGGGAATAGCGGCAAAGACTTTGACATGGGCCCCAGTTTTTTTCTCTAAAAACTCAATCGCTGACAAGTCAATCGGATTAGCCATGGCTACTGAAATTTCTTTGCTTTCGGCGCTGTAGTCAAAAGGCATGATCAGCAAGCGTTTGGCGATACTTTGATCAATTAGACTTAAAGCCACCGGAGAGATGGGTTGGTCGGAGAGTTTAACAAAGGGAATATTATAGTATTGGGCCTTGGCGGTCACCACTTTGTCTTCAGAAAGTTTGCCCTGTTTTTCCAACCAAGCCAGGGAACTAGCCCCAGAGGAAACAAAAGCCATTCTCGCCGCTTCAGCATCGGCAGCCGACAGTTGGTTATTTTTTACCAAAATTTCTAGGACAGCAGACTCGTCCCGACTCAAGGCAGGCGGCATACTAATATATATAATACACATTACTAATTAGCTATGCACGCCTTTTTAAGTCCTAATAAACCAGTTCTCAGCTCTGCAATTGATACCTTAGAAATTGTTCCCGAAACTTCAGTTGGCATTGAAGAGGTTCGCCAAATCCAACATTTCTTGTCGCGCAAGCCCATTCAATCAGATCACAACTTAGTCATCATTCATCAAGCTCATTTATTAACCATTCCCGCCCAAAATGCCTTGCTTAAAACCTTAGAAGAACCCCCAGGTCAAAGTCAAATCTATTTAGTCACCGATTTTCCCGATCAACTCCTGCCGACAGTGTTATCCAGAGTCCAAATAATAAATCAAAAAACTGAAATCAAGATCGATGGAAAAAAACTTAAAAAGACTCGAGAACTACTAGATAAATTATTACAAGCCAAAGTAAGGGAGAGGTTAAAACTTATGGACGAACAAAACTTTACCCGGGAAACAGCATTAGAATTTTTAAATTGCCTCGAATATTTAATTCACCAAGATTTATCACTAGCCAAGCATTATGCGCAAGTGGTCGAAACTCGTAAATATTTAAAGGCCAACTGCAACATTAAACTTAGCCTTGACAATTTGTTATTGGGATTGTAAAAGAAAGCAGATGAGCGCATCTTCAGAAAGTATCAGGATGGCCATAGCTTATGAAGCTAACTTAAATAAAGCAAAAAGTAGTGCTCAAGCTCTAGCTCTTACAACAGCACCCGTAATATTGGAGATAGTAGGTCGTCGTTCTCAAACCAATGCAATAATTAACCTACTGGCGAATAACCCTTTGGCTTTACAGTGCTATGCTAACCTCGTACTTAATCCATTTGAAGAAGCCCGCCTAGAACTAGTAATAGAACTACTAGCAGAACCGGCTCTAGGAGGAATTTTGGATAAAGTAAGTGTTCCAAAAGACCATCAGCAACTAATAGCCAATAAGCTCGCTGGGATAGAGTGATTCTAAGAACCAATAAGTTTTCAAACACTCAAAAAAATTGACATCTTTAGCCTTGAATTAACCATTACTAACTGATAATATTACTAGGTTGTATGGCTACTAAATCTGCCTCAAATTACACCGCGGAATCGATTCAGGTTTTGGAAGGACTAGAGCCGGTCCGCAAGCGTCCAGGCATGTATATTGGCACCACTGATGGCAAGGGTTTGCATCAGATGGCCTACGAGATCATTACTAATAGTATTGATGAAGCTTTAGCCGGGTATGGTAAACACATTTGGGTAACTTTACATACAGATGGTGCCTTATCAGTTCAAGATGAAGGTCGGGGTATTCCAGTTGATAAACACAAATCTGGCGTTTCAGCTCTAGAATTGGCCATGACTAAACTCCATGCCGGCGGCAAGTTTTCCGAAACCGCCTACAAGGTCTCGGGCGGGTTACATGGAGTGGGAGCTTCGGTTATCAATGCTCTATCCGATTGGACCCGGGTAGAAGTGCGGCGAGACGACAAGATTTATGCCCAGGAATACAAGCGGGGAGTTCCCATAGCGAGTGTGGCTGTAGCTAAAACTTCTCAATCAGCCGTTACCGTGGCTACG
>OBEQ011166174.1_pt1 | contig 21776 bp, 23 predicted proteins | sample 1670901 | NCBI WGS metagenome assembly OBEQ01 (sample SAMEA104232315, study PRJEB22302) | groundwater metagenome | biome: forest; feature: aquifer; material: groundwater | place: USA | collected 2011-08-07 | depth 5.4 m
AAAACTTTCTTGAGGTTTTTTGGAGTAATGGCAATAACCATTCTTTCCTGAGATTCTGAAAGGAATATTTCCCATGGGGCAAGACCGGAATATTTGAGTGGGACTTTCTCTAGGTAAACACGGGCCCCTACAATTTGTCCCATTTCACCGACAGCCGACGAATACCCGCCGGCTCCGCAATCGGTGACAGCGACAATCAGACCAAGATCTCGGAGGTGGATAATTGTGTCTATGACTCTTTTTTCTTCGATGGCGTTGCCGATTTGAACAGCGGAACCGGAAACAGAAATGGTCTCGGATGTCATTTCCCCGGAAGAAAATGTCGCACCATGGATGCCATCACGACCGGTTCTACCACCAAGAGTTATTATGATATCTCCCTTTTTGGGTTTACCTTTTTGGGCCCGAATTTTGGGAATCAAACCAAAAGCGCCAGCTGCTACAGTAGGCTTTGCCCTAAAGTCGTTATGAAAATGGATCGAACCATTATTGGTCGGGATCCCAACGCGGTTGCCATAATCCCTAACTCCGGATATAACTTTTCGCAGCAAATAATCCGGAGGCAAACAACCCGGGGGCAGTAATTTTGAGGGCATATTTGGCGGTGCGAAACAAAAGATGTCTGTAGAGATGATTGGTTTTGCACCCTGACCTGTTCCCAGAACGTCGCGGAAGACCCCGCCGGAGCCGGTCATTGCCCCACCGTAGGGCTCGATAGCAGAAGGACTATTGTGTGTTTCCACTTTCCCGCAAATGGCGTATCCATCGTAAAAATCAATTACTCCCGAGTTGTCATCAAATGCGCTGACAACCAGTGACTGGTTATTTTTAACGGTTTTTTTAATTCGAGAAAATAGCGGTTCTTTATTTTTGCCATCGATTACAAGCTTTGCCTTAAAGGTTTTATGAACGCAGTGTTCGCTCCATGTCTGGGCAATGGTTTCTACCTCGCAATCGGTTGGGTCTCTCTCAATTTTTTGGAAATAATTTTTTAAAATCATCATTTCCTCCAAATTTAAGAAAAGTTTATCTTTTGAAAGTTCCATCAACTTTCTGTCTTCTAAATTCCTGATTGGAATTGTTTCGATGTCTCCAACGGTACCCGAGATGAGAAGAGTTTTTGGAGAAGTTTTGACAACGTATTCAACTGTTTTATTGACAAGCAACCTTTCGGTAATTTCCTCTAATTCGTCTTGTGATAACTTTCCAAAAAAAGCATATTCCCATGAAGAGTCTGCTGCTTTTAATTTCATGCCCAGGTCTGACGCTGATTTTGCTAGAGATGCCACTTCCGGATTCATGACCCCAGGTTTATAGGCAACCTCAATTAGTTTATTGGCTTTTTTGAAAATGGGTTTTTCGAAAGACATTAACTGATTGATTGGTTCGTATAAAACTTTATTGGCAAAGTTTAGTGTTTCTTTTTCGGTAAGTCCCTCGAGGCGATATATTTTCGAGGTTCGGATGTCTGTTATGGATTTGATGCCGAGCGTTTTTTTGATTTCTGCCAGTAGGTCTTGGCCGCGAGAATCTGGTTTGAATTTTGAAGTTATTCGAATGGTATAGATATTCTTGGTCATACGATAGGATCAAGAAAAGGTATTATATTCGAAGAATACAATTCTTCTCATTAATTCCTTGAAAGAATTATAGGTTTTTTGCCAAGCTTACGCAATAGCTGTTTTGACACCTACTTAAGATTGACTATATTTGTGGCAGATTAAGTTGACTAATTTAAATTGTTCAAATTTAAATTTTGTTGTCTCTACTTAATAATTACATTTTTGGCGGGCAGGGTCAATTTGGGAAAATTTGAAAACATCTTCGTTATTTAGTAAAATATGAGTCTTAGCTTTTGGGAAGAAGAACAATCGCCCCGCCTTTTCTGGTTTTAATCTGATAACAAATTGTTGATTGAAATTGGAAAGGGCGGGGAGGAAAGTCCAGACAGCAGGAAACAGGGGACGGGGCGTAAGCCCCGACGCGAAAGCGCTGGTTTTTAAACTCTTTATCCACAAGTGGAGTTTAAAACAGGTTTTGAATTGACAAAACTTGAGAGCCACAGAAACGAGTGGATTTGAAACGAGGCAATCCTACCCGCTGCAACCCAGACCTGAACCGTTTGACCAAGTTTCCGGGAGGTTCAAAATAGGGGCATCAGCTTAAAATGCTGACTAGATGATCACAGTATCGTTTAGAGATAGATGATTGTAAAGATTACCCCAATTCTAAAGAATTGGGGACCCCATTTTTTTAAGTGGGAAATCAGAACAGAATCTGGCTTACTCTCTTCCCAGGAGTTAATTTTAATTATTCTGCGATTTTTTGCTTAGCGTTTTGGGCAAGAAAATCTTTCAGAACAATTTTTGCAACTATTACTAGTGGGATAGCCAAAAAAGCACCTGGTATTCCATCGAGTTTAGCCCCAACTAAAAGAGCAATTACAACCGCCGCCGGCTGTAAGCCAACCACTTTTGACATTATCATAGGCACTATTAAGTGGGCCTCAAGTTGCTGGACAATGAAAAAGAGTGCGCCTGTAGCTAAGCCCATTATCGGGCTAATTGTAAGCCCAACTAAAATAGCCGGTACCGCGGAAATAATAGGACCAATGATAGGAATTACTTCCATGATTCCGGCAATGAGTGCCAATGGTAGGGCAAACGGAATTCCCAAAATTGTTAGCCCGATAAAACTGAGGACACCAACTAATGCGGAAAGGGCTAATTGACTTCTTAGCCAAAATCCAAGTCCTTTTTCTATCTTAGAGACCAAGGTTATCACTCTGTTCTCTTGTTCCCCCGAAAAAGGCGATGCCAGAAGCCTGACAAAGGTTTTCCAGTCAAGCAACAAATAAAAACTTAAAACAACAAGGGTTAAAAGGAAAAATAAACTAGATATAATAGCTGAAGAAATTGAGACAAGATTTCCTGCAATTTGATTGATTTGTCCTGAAATCACTTTAGAAACATCATTAACGGGTATTTGATTAAAGGCAAGGAATTCATTGGTTGTCGAAATTATCTTTGGCAGATTTGAAACAAATTCGGAAGTTTGGGCAATTAGCGGCGGTACGATAATTCCAATTACAAAAGCAATTATTGCGATCACAACCACATATACCATAAGAGTCGCAGCCGGCCTTGGAATCTTTCTTGAAGAAAGCCATTCGACTGGTTTTGAAAGGGCTGAAACTAAAATTAGACACAGAAAGAGCAATATAATGATGCTTTTCACCTGCAATAGGAGCCAAATCCCTATTAATAACAGCACCACAAAAATAATTGTCTTGTAGGAAATTTCTATTCTGAGAGGAGCGACTTTATTTTCCATTTAGCTTTGGTCTTTTAGTATATATCAGCTTTGGGACAATCGCAATCTAATACCTTTTTTGGTTAAATCATGTTTAAATTATCTTTTTCTAATTCTTGCTGCCATCCATTTTTTGAAACGTCAAAAATTTCAGCATTTTTAAATTTTCCAAACCATGTCTTCTGACGTCTTATAAAAGCATGCTGGTCTCTTTTTAACTTGGTCTTAGATACGTCTCTTGAGATCTTCCCCAGAACATATCGAGAGATCCATCGGTACTCTAAGCCTAAATTATCTATCCATTTCTCGTCTACCCCAGTAGATATCAAATTTTTTATTTCCTCGACTATTTTTTCAAATCTGGTTTCTAACCACTCGTCGGATTTCGAAAACAAAAATTTATTAGGGGCTGATAAGCCGATCAGATTGTAATTTACTACTGGATGCTTGGAGACGGTTGCCTTTTGCTTGCTTAGAGATATCTCTATTGCTCTTATCAGACGGCGGGGGTTATTTTTATCAGAATTGTTGAGTGATCCAGCTTTTGCCCAGTCCAGACTTTGTAATTTTTTATAAAGATCATCCCGTGATAATTTAAGTAATTGTTTTCTTAATTTCTCGTTGGGACCAATTCCAGCACTGTGCAGGCCATTAATTAGGGAACTAATGTAAAAACCAGTACCCCCGGCGATAACTGGTCGTTTCCCAAGGGAAGTTATATTTTTGATTTTTAGAGAAGTATATTTTATAAAATCGTATACCGAAAAATTATCCCCAGGCTTTGCTATGTCAAAGCCGTGGATTTTTATACCATCTACCACCCAATACCCTTTATTTTTTTTTACTCTTCTTTCTAAATCAACTTTACCGCTTCCAATGTCTAGGTTTTTATAAACTTGACGAGAGTCAGCGGAAATTATTTCGCCGTTATATTTTTTTGACAGGCGGAGGGCAAGATTTGTTTTTCCTGTCGATGTCGGCCCATAAATTATAATTACTTGGGATTGCCTCTTATCTGGATCCTGAGTCTTTGACATCATAAATTTTCCATTCAGTGTTTTCGATCGCTACCGGAAATTTGTTAAAATAACTGTAGTTAATTGAAAATTCAGACTTTTCCGGTGGGCCAATAGTAACATAATTTATTTTGTATTTCTTAATCAATTGTTCCGCTTCTGAACCGCCCAAGTAAATAGTTTTTAGATCATTTGCTCTTGAATTAAATTGGATTCCATGACTCCAAAGCCACCCATGGAATCCAAGTAGCGTTGATCTCCCGGAAAGAGCGGATACCGGATGATTATGGATGGAAGAAGTGACAAAAACTGCGCTCGAACTTGTTTTATTTTTGACGGCGCTAGCAATTTTTATATCATCGTTTGAAAAGATTTTGTAATTCGTGACGGGCGTAAATGTTCTAAAGAGATCCAGGGCTCCCGCAAAAATCATCAAAGATACTAGAACTGTACCTATTATCTTTTTTAATAATGTCTCTGTAAAAAAATTATCATAAAGAAAATAGGCGACCAGTATACAGGAGGTAAAAAACCAATATACGAGGAGTTTAGAATTATCGAAATTCCATGGCTGAAATATAAAGATATTAGAAAGAACAAAGATCATCAAAAAAGGGAAATACAAATAAAAATAATGGCGATTTTTGTTGTATATCCAAAATATGGAAATGATTAACAAAGGCCCAAAGATTCCCAGGTTTTTAAACCAGAACCAGATGATATTTTCTTGGCTCGTCCACCCAGGAGCAAATACGAAATGAGAAAGGCTTTGATCAAAAAGGGACTTGAGGATTGGAATTGAAAAAATTGTAGTTATTAATCCGAAGATCAGCCAGTTTTTAATACGCGCTTCGTTTCGGTTTTTCAAAAGCTCAATAGCAAAAAACATTAATGACAATAGAAATATCAGAAGTAGGCTGTGCGGCTGAACTAAGGGTAAAGTGCCACAAAGCAAGCCGGCTAGACAAATGTATTTTGCGGAATTTTTCTGTAATCCCCGGTAAAGAAGCACTAAGGCTAGTAGTGTTATCGGGAAAGCCAAGAGGAAACCTCTTTGCGGCAAAAAATACGCAAGATAAGTATTAATCCACCAATAGCCTTTTTCTTTGATGTCCGTATACTGCTCGGGCATAGATAGCAGAAATTGAATCAGGGGCTTTTGCGATACAAATAGATCCTGAAAAAAATAATAGAAGCCGAAACCACCATTAACAAAAAATAATAATAGTGAGAGGAAAACTATTCTTTCATTTTTGATAAAAGTTTTTATGAATAGTCTCGCTACATAAATTCCCAATATCCCCCATATAAAAGTTGTCACAAAAAGTGAAAACGTTAGCGAGGTTGATTTGGCAATAATGGCCGTAATCCAATCCGCCGTAATTGGATAACCGACTTTTGCGCCGGAAAAAATCGGATTATCTATTTGCACACTATTTGAAGCAAGAAATTTATTAATTAGTGACAAATGGAAAACTAAATCACCATAGAGGTTGATTTGGCCTACGTACCAACCGTCTGTTTTGATCTGAAGCATGTTTGTGGCGAGATGAAAGTATAGAAATCCAAAGATGCCGAACACTAAGAGGGTGAAGAATTTATTATGTCTGGCCACTTTTTTTATATTATATATTGGGGCAAATATATTTGCTCCTAATACTTTCTTGCTATAAACTTCTTGTATGAACGTAAAATTATATACATTTTTACTGGTTATAACCATATTTTCTCTCTGTATCAGGATCTATAGAGTATCAGAACCAAACCATTATTATTTTGACGAAGTTTATCACGCTGTGACGGCTGCGGCATACGCTGATAATAATCCGCAAGCTTATAACCCTTTTGCACCTCCTCCAAAAGAAAAAACGGCTTACGAGTGGCTTCCCCCGCCGCTTGCTAAATTGATTCAAGCGTTATCGATTAAGGCTGCTGGCGACACCCCGATTGGCTGGAGACTGCCAAGCGTGATTTTTGGAACGGCTATAATTCCTGCCGTTTTTTTATTTTCTTTTTTGCTGTTCGGCCCGGTGGTCGCCGTCTTCTCGACACTTGTTATTTCTTTTGAAAACTTAAACTTGGTAATGTCGCGAATCGCCATGAATGACATTTTTGTAACTTTTTTTATACTTTCTTCGTTCATATTTACGGTTTTATATCGAAGAAGCGGAAAAACAAGATATTTAATCCTGACGGCAATTTTTCTTGGTCTTTCTGCCTCCACCAAATGGACTGGGATTTACGCGATTGGAATTGTTTTTGGCTACTTAGTTTTTTATGACGCAAGGAAGCGAAGTTTCAAGTTTCGGCATTTGTTACTTTTGATATTGCCTGCTGCTATTTACTTAGCTTCTTATGGACAGTTTTGGTTGCAAGGGCATACCGTTTTGGACTTTATAAATTTGCATAAACAAATTTGGTGGTACCAAAACCGAAGAGATTTGGTTCACCCATATGGAACAACTCCTATTTTTTGTGCTCCCAAGGGACTTGTTGGTGACAAATATTTTTGTCCATGGGTTTGGGACGTACGTCCAACTTATTTTTCGTACGAGCAGTATGGAGAAAATTCGGGTTATATTCATGCTTTGGGCAACCCCTTGGTCTTTTGGTTTGGCAGTGCCGCTGTTTTGTACTTCGTAGTGACAGTATTACATCGAAAGAAATCTGAAGGATTAATATTGGTGTTACTTGGCTATTTTGCTTTTTGGGTGCCCTGGGTTTTCTCGCCTAGAATTCTCTTTTTACATCACTATTTACCGTCTATCCCATTTCTTGCGACGTGTTTAGGGCTTGGCATAGCTAAAATTTGGCAAAGCAAATTCAAGCTTGCGGCGATTTTAATCGTCGGATTAATCGCACTAGCCTTTTTTTATTTCTATCCAATTACTTCCGGCTACCCTATTAAAACTGCGTCTATCGAGGGTTACATGTGGTTTAAAACTTGGAGATAGAGTTAAGTGCGATAACTTAATTAGTGCACGGCGGTACGGATATTGCCTTTTTGGTTAATGAGTTTATCGAGAATTTCGAAGCGGCGATCTTTTTCCTTGTGAGAAATATTATCTCGGTAGGCTTTTGTGGCGGCGGTGTTTGGACGAAGCGAATATTTAGAAATGTAACCATAAGCAAAGTTAGCAAGTTTGGCGAGTTTTAGAGTATTTTGAAATTGTTCTTCTGTTTCTCCTGGAAAACCGACGATAATATCTGTAGAAATTTGGGCGTTTTTTATTTTGGATTTTATTTTATTAACTAGATTTAGATATTCTTTTGCTGTGTACCAACGATTCATTCTCTTTAAAACTTCGTCGTCGCCAGACTGAACGGCTAAGTGTATATTGCGATCCACTTTGGGATTTTTAGCAATTGTTTCTATCAATCGACTAGAAAAATCCCAAGGGTTTGAGGAAATAAACTTAACAGTTTTTATTCCTTCTATTTTACAAACTTCTTCCAAAAGATAGGGGAAAAGCGTGGGGATTCGAAAACGGCCGAGATGTTTAACCATAACGGGCTTAACGATTCTGCCATTTGGAAGTTTATAACCTTTTGTATTTTTTTTGACTAAATCACTCCCATAAGAATTAACGTTTTGTCCCAAGAGTGTAACTTCTTGGCAACCATGAAGAGCGACGGCTTTTATTTCTTCAATAATGTCTTCAAATGGTCTTGAGATTTCTCTGCCTCTTGTGAAGGGAACGACGCAAAACGTGCAAAAATTGTTGCAGCCATTGGAGATGGGAACCCAGGAATGCGTCACATCCTGGCGGAGTGCGGGATAGTCGAACCCGACCTCTTCGAGCGGTAAAAATTCATCGACTTCGGGCATTCTTTTTCTTAAATCCTTTAAATATTTGCCGGTTTCGTCTCGAGTGGCCATGCCAACCATGCAGCCGGTGATAACGATTTTGGGTTTGATTTTTTGGGAAGCGACAATGTTTTTAACAAGACCGGTTACTCTGTCTTCGGCTGTCTGACGGATCATGCAGGTGTTGATAACAATTTCGGATGCTGACTTTATTGATTTTGCCACTTTATAGCCGCGGGAGACGTAATAACTTGCGATGCGCTCGCTGTCTGCCATATTTTGCTGGCAACCGAACGTTTTTATGTAAAAAGATGGAAACTTCATAGTGTTAGCAGATTCTATCACAAAGGTTACAATTTTTTGAATATTTTTAAATTGACTTTTGAACCATTTGGGGTATAATTTGGGCGTTGGAGGATAAAAATGCCAGACAGAAATTTACGTGGCGAGACCACGATTACAAGGTCGGATGACGAATACGTTAATGGTTTGTACGAATCGTCGCGCCATCAGGTTGAAGGAACTTTGGAAAAACCAGCTGAGGATGCTGAGATTCTTGATGGTGAGGTATACGGGCCAATATCTAAAAACGGTCAGCCTGCTGCATCTAAAACAGTTGAACCATCTATTAAAGAGCACCGTATGGATCCTTATAGCCTCCCACGGGATAATAGTTTTCGTCTATCCGTTATCACCTTTGAACTGAGAGCAGCCAAAAGTGCCAATGTTTCTAAAGCGGATCGCTTAAAGCTTAAAAAATTGTTACTGGCAGCTTAAAAGACTTCCTTATTATATAGACCTAGAAATTTTTATTTGATGAGCCTGCGTAGGGTTTTGCCTGCAGTGAAGCCGGCGAGTTTGTGGCTGGGGATTTTGATTGAGGAACCGGTTTGAGGATTGCGACCTACTCTTGTGTTTCTGCTTCGAACTTTAAATGTTCCAAAACCAGTAATGACAACTTTATCACCTTTTGCTAAGGATTCTCTTATTTGCGCAAAAACGGTATTGACAGCTACGTAAGAAGACTTTTTTGTCAAACCTACTTTTTTGGCAACTCTTTCTACTAGCTCGTTTTTGGTCATTTATTATATGAAATTATACCTTCAGCCGACCTATTTGGCAATGTCTATTGCCCTCGTTTCACGGATGACAGTAACTGTAATTTGCCCCGGGTAAGATAACTCTTTTTCCAGACGGCTTCGGATATCGTGAGCAAGATTGACGATGCCATCGTCGTCGATTGCTTCGGGTTTTACGATTACTCTTACCTCTCGACCTGCTTGGATTGCATAAGCTTTATCAACGCCAGAGAACGAAATGGCAATATCTTCGATATCGGTTAATCTTTTTATATAATCCTCGACTGCCTCATGTCTGGCGCCAGGCCTTGCACCAGAAACCGCGTCAGCGAGATGAACAACGATTGATTCGATACTCGAAAATGGTTCATCTTCGTGATGCTGAGCAATACAATCGATAACTTGTTGGGGTAAATTCCATTTTTTGGCGAGTTCAACACCAAGCTGGACATGGGTGCCTTCCTTTTCCATTTCTGTTTTACCGATGTCATGGAAAAGACCGCCAGTGGCGCAAATTACCGGATCGGCCCCGACTTCTTGAGCGATCTTTTTGGCAATTTTTCCAGTTTCTAGAGAGGCAATAAGCTGGTTCTGACCGTATGAATAACGAAACTTTAATCTTCCCAATCGATCGAGGGCTTCTTGAGGCAGGTTGTAAAGACCAAGCTCGTGAGCCGCTTTAATACCCGCTTCCGTCATATCTTTTTGAACTAGCTCGCGCGCCTTTTCGACTAATTGCTCAATTCGAGTTGGTTGAATTCGAGCGTCTTTGACCAGCCATTCAAGGGCAATTTTGGCAACTTCTCTTCTAATCGGATCAAATGACGAAAGACGAACTTCATTGGCGATGTCACTGTCGAGTTCAACATCCACACCTGTTGCCAATTCGAACGATCTGATATTGCGTCCTTCTTTTCCAATAATTCTACCTTTTATATCTTCCGACTCAAGATGGACTGTAGAAACGGTGTATTCGGCAACCCAATCTGTAGCGCCGGCAATCATTGAATTTACTAAAATTTCGCGTCCCTTAGTTTGGGCGGTTGCTCTAATTTCTTCCTCTGTCTCTTTTATCCGCTTGGCTTTCTCGCTTTTTAATTCCTCAGTTAGGTTATCGAGTATTAATTTCTTGGCTTCGTCTGCGGTAAGGGAGGAAACTTTTTCTAATTTTTTTACCAGATCTTCTCTGGTTTTTATTAATTCTTGTTCTCTTCTTTTATAAGCGGCGGTAGCCCCTTCTAGATTTTTTTCAAGTTTTTGCAGCTGCAGAGACCTGGTTTCTAAGGATTCTTCTTTTTGGACGATTCTTTTTTCTAAATCGAGAGATTCCTCACGAATACGTCTGGTTTCTTCTTCTGCCGCTTTTTTGATGCGAAATGCTTCATCACGGGCGTCTTGAATAATTTCTCTGGCACTTTGAGAATCGTTATTTGACGATCCTGTTCCTACAGAAACGACAACCCTTTTGGGATCACTAGATTTTCTTTGTCTCGAATCAAACATATATTATCCTAAAAAAAGAACGGGAAAGAAGCCGCTTTTTAAGCAGTTTTTTTGAAGAAAGTTACGAGTAAATATTTCATATTAATTTTATTTACCTTCTTACTATTCTTTTCAGGTTTTTTGATTTTAGCGCTTTTTGGAGAAAAAGGCAAATGCTTCTTTGATGATTTCGAAACCGAAACCGCGATTTGCTAAGTATTGATAGAATTTTTTCTTATATTCAAGGGTAGTCAGATTTTGCCATCTTTTGAGCCTTTTTTCTATGGCTTTTTTGGCGAGATCTATTTCCTTAACATTTGAGAATAATATTTCATTGATTAAGTCTTGCGCTATTCCTTTGCTTTTCAGTTCCAGCTTTATGAGGGCGATGCCCTTCGGGCGAGACGAAGTTCTGGAAGCTACAAACCACTCTGCAAATTCCCGATCGTTTAGATATTTGTATTTTTTTAACTTCTGAATTATTTGATCAATTTGCGGACTTTCTCGTGCCTCTTGGAATTTTATATTTTCTTTAGAGGATATTTTTTTGGCTAGGTACTCTTTTACCTCTTTCTCGCTTCTTGGTCTATACGACAAAAAATTAGTGGCAAGGTCTAGAAGCTTTGTACCTTGTTCGCTTTTTATTATTTTTGCGATTTTTTCTTCTTGAAGGATTTGGCCGACTTTAAGACCGTTGGCAAGCAGTATCTCGGCATTTATTCCAAAGGCAAATTTATCATCTAGAAAAATGTTAAACCGGTCGGATTTTTTCTTTTGCGGGGTGATATCTGTAACTTTCGGCACTTTAGAGGGCGGCGGCTTCGGAAATTTCCTCTTCGCTTTCCTCGTCTGTTACGACTTTAACAGGTTTGGCGCTTACGCCTTTTTTGGCTTTCGACCAAATTTCTTTCTCGATTGTTGCGGCTTCTTTTTTATGTTCTGATAAATAGGCTTTGGCACTTTCTCTACCTTGCCCGATTAACTTTGCACCCCAACGGAAAAAGGAGCCTGATTTTGTGATTATGCCCAGTTCGACGGCAACATCCAAAAGTCCACCTTCTCTTGAAATGCCTTCTTCATTCATAATATCGAATTCCGTAATTCTAAAAGGTGGAGCGACTTTATTTTTGACAACCTTGACTCGATGACGGCTGCCAATAACTTTGTCTCCCTCTTTTATATTATCTATCTTTCTAATATCCAGCCTAACAGACGAATAAAATTTGAGGGCGCGGCCGCCGGGGGTGACTTCTGGATTACCAAACATGACACCGATTTTTTCTCTGAGCTGGTTAGTAAAAATGGCAATAGTTTTTGATTTGGAAATAGCACCTGTTAATTTCCGTAGCGCTTGAGACATAAGACGTGCTTGAACGCCCATCATCGAATCACCCATTTCTCCTTCAATTTCGGCTCGGGGTACCAAAGCGGCAACCGAATCGATAACGATAACATCTATGGCCCCGGAACGAATTAAGGTTTCGGTAATTTCGAGAGCTTGCTCTCCCGTATCGGGTTGTGAAATTAAAAGGTCTTCTAAGTTAACGCCGACTTTTTGGGCCCACACCGGATCGAGTGCGTGCTCGGCGTCGATTAAAGCTGCACTACCGCCAGTTTTTTGGGCCTCTGCAATAATAGACAAGGAAAGCGAGGTTTTACCGGAAGCTTCCGGTCCAAAAATTTCGATGATTCGACCGCGAGGGAGCCCACCGACGCCAAGAGCTATATCAATGGGAACAATACCAGTAGATAGGATATCGACGTCGAATTTGCCAATGGATTCGCCCATTTTCATAATGGAACCTTTACCATAAGCTTTTTCGATTTGGGAAATGGCGGTTAAAATTGCTTGCTTTTTAGCGTCTGAACTCATGATCTAAGTTTAAGGGGAGCAGAGCCTTGTTGGGTACGACTAGTTTTACTACAGTTTTTTAAAAAATACAAGTCTATGTTTATAATAATTTTTTAGTTTTAAATATTTCGTCTAAACCATTTTTCCTGTAGAGGTTTCTAGGATATATTTCTAATAATTTTATCTTGTATTTGGACGCTATAATCTTTTTAAGCTCCTTGATATTGTCATATTTTGGAATTTCTCCCGATAGTCCGAAATATTCAACATAATTGTTACCGATCTTAAAGTCTGCAGTATACGAACCTTCAGGATATGGAAAATGCGTTTGGTGAGAAACGTTGTTTTTGAAAAGGTAATCGTCAATAGTTCTTTCTGCTATAGAATCACAAACATGACCATCGTTTGCTATTTGTTTATTGGCAAACTTTACGGGATTCGGCTCAAAACCAGCTATTCTTATAGCATTGTTCCAGCTACCGAAAGAGATTTTAGCGGCAGCACATATATTCCACATCTCTCTTTTTACAGGAATACGGTTATGCTCGTGAGCAAAGGTTCTTATTGCTAGAATAATTGATTCTTTATTATGTGAAGCTATTAGTTTAGGTTTTATAATTTTTGGTTTTTTAATTCTTGTTCTTTGGGAATTTGTGATTTTCGCTGAACAGGAATGTGAACAATAATTGTGCGGACTAATATCATGCGGTTGTCTAAAAAACGATTTGCCACACGGAGGATTTTCGCAAATCAATTTCTGTTGTTTGTTTCTGCTTAAAGATAGACATTTCTTTGAACAAAATAATTTCTGGTTTAACCTTTTATTTTCATTGAGATGACCTTTGTCTTTGAAAAATTCTCTGGAACAAAAAGCACATGTGACTGCATATAATTTCATATCAAGTATCTTAACCGAATAAAACCCGAAGTGTCAATATGCAAAAGGGGCTTTTTTTGCTAGAATTGGACACGCCGGGGAGTAGTATAGTGGTAACACACTGTGATGGGGTCGCAGTATCGGGAGTTCGATTCTCCCCTCCCCGACAAAATTTGTAATGGCAAAAATAGAAATTAAAAGGCATCGATTTCTGAGTTTGAAGTATTTTACGCTTTGTTTAAAAAAAGCCTTCTAGGTGGCTATTTTTATATTCTAAAAATAGCAGTTATTTCATTGTGGACGTACATGAACCAAAGAAGGATCTTTTCAATAACCTTTCAGAAGGAAAAACTAGACTTTTTTTGGCCTATATTAACGGAAGAGCCGTGGGTTATCTTCTAACAAGTAAACAGCACGGAGGGGTTGCCTTTGGAGACTGGCTTGCAGTCGATAAGGATTTCCGCGATCAAGGTATTGCTTCATCACTTTTATCCCATTGGCAGCAAGACGCACTTAAACAAGGTGCTCATATGATTCAACTGTTTACAACAGAAAATGACGTCGGTTTTTATGAGAAGAATGGCTTTATTCAGGGAGGATCAATGCCTGATGCTTGGTTTGGATCACTTTCTATTTTATAAAACTTTAAGGAAATCTGACGAGAAAGTATTTCTAAAGGACTATCTTAAGAAAAAAGATAAAATGTAATTAAGATTTATCTCTTAGGCGACTGTTTGCCTTTGCGGGCTTTTTGAGCATTGCCGTATTTACGACGTTCTTTGACTCTGGCGTCTCTGGTTAAAAGTTTTGCCTTTTTGATAATTGGACGAAGCTTGATGTCTGCTGAGGCAAGAGCTCGCGATAAACCATGAATAACCGCTTCCAGTTGTGAGTTTTTACCGCCACCTTTGACAGTAATAGTCGCGTAATATTTGCTTTCGGTTTTGGTGATTTCAAAAACTTTTTGTAATTTTTTTTGCGCAACCAATTGGGGAAAGTAGACTTCTAGCGGCGTTTCACCTATTAGGTTCTGGCCCTTGCCTTGATAAAGACGAACCCTGGCAGTTGCTTCTTTTCTTCTACCGTGGGCACTCACATATTTAGCGTTTAATTTTTTCTCTGGTGTATCCATATTTATGAATTTTGTGCTTTAAATTTATCCTGGTGTGGATGTTCGGCTCCAGGGTAAATGAATAGCTTTTTTATCATTTGGCGCGCTAATTTATTTCTTGGCATCATACCGATTACTGCATGCCTTATTAATTGTTCAGGTTTTTGATCTCTGGTATCCTGCACCGTTTTGCTTCTTAGGCCACCGGGGTACCCAGAATGCCGCCAGTACATTTTCTGGGTTTCTTTCTTGCCAGAAAGGCTGACTTCTTTGGCGTTAATAACGACAACAAAGTCCCCTTTGTCCAGATATGGCAAGTAATCAACCTTATCCTTACCACTTAAGATTTTGGCAATTTGTGTTGCTAGTCTCCCAAGGACTTTTTTATTAGCATCAAATAAATGCCAATTTCTTTGTTGGTTATTTTGTTTTTCGTTTTTCATTTTGTGATTCCTTTTTAGATAAATTTTCTTTTTCTTTTCCTGCCGTTTTTAACTTAGTTTTTGCTGCTAATTTTTGCTTTTTTGCGGGTTTTAGACTTTTTGTTAAGACTTTGGTCTTTGATTTATCCCAATCCAAAATCTCGATTTTTGCCATAGGAGCATCATCACCACGCCGAGTAGAAAGCTTAATAATTCTGGTGTAACCGCCACTACGAGCGTTAAAACCAGGCCCAATTTCTGTAATTAAGCGAATAAATGCTTCGTGCGTTAGGCGCGAGGCAACAGACCTCCTGGTGTGAAGGTTTGGACGCTTAGCTTCTGTGATTAGCTTTTCAGCATAGCTTTTAACAAACTTCGCTTTTGCCAAGGTAGTTACAATATGACCTTTAACTAGCAGAGAACTAGCAAGATTGGAAGCTAAAGCTTTACGGGCATTTATGTCTCGCCCAAGCTTTCTTCCAAAAACAGCGTGTCTCACTTTACCTCGACTCCCCTTTCTCTAAGCTTGTCTTCGACCTGGGTAATTGATTTTGGACCCATATTTTTCATTTTCAGAAGATCTTTCTTGTCTCTTGTCAAGAAATCTCCAATGGATTCAATTTTACCCGCTTTTAAGCTATTGGTTAACCTTACAGGTAAATCCAATTCTTCTAGCGAAGTCTTCAAAAGTTCATCGCTTGGAGGTATAACCTTTGGCGCTTTCTCTTTTTTACCAGCTACTTGCGGTTCTCTAATGGCTGTTAAATAATCGACCAAAATTTTTGCCGCAGCTTTGATGGCATCGGATGGTTTGATGGTGCCATCGGTTGTAATTTCCAAAGTCAGCTTGTCGTAGTTGGTAAGCCTGCCTACACGAGTTGCTTCAACCTTATAATTAGCATGAATGATTGGAGAAAAGTTAGCATCAATTGGGATAACTCCGATTTCTCCAGTTTTTCTTTCGTCTGCTAACGAGTAACCTGTACCGGTTTCAACGATCAAACGAGCACTTAACCTGGCTTTAGCGTCGGCAAGGTGAGCGATAACGAGATCTTCATTGATAATTTCAACCCCTGCTGCTTTTTCAATATCACCAGCGGTAACTGTCTTTGGACCTTTAACCTCTAAATTTAATTTAACCGGTTTGTTGTCTGTAATTTTGAGTCTAATCTTTTTAAGATTTAGGATGAATTCAACGATATCTTCTGACATGCCTGCCATGGAAGAAAATTGGTGTCTGACTCCGGCAATCTTGACTTGAGAAATAGAAGCACCCGGTAGAGAACTTAAAAGCACTCTACGCAGAGCATTACCAATTGTATGTCCATAACCCTGATCTAGGGGTTCTATTATGAACTTTCCAAAATCTGCTGTTTCTTTTTCTGTTAAGATTTCGACTTGGGATAAATCTAGCATTTATTCACCTCCTTTATCTTGAATAATATTCAACAATTAACCTTTCATTAATTTCAATTTCTATGTCAGCTCGATTGGGCAAAGATTTTATTTGCCCGGCTAGCGCACTTTTTTCCAGCCAAGATGGCATTTGTGCATCTTTAAATTCCTCTGATATTTTTTTAATGAAATCGAGGTTGGCAGTTTTTGATGACAACGTAATAACGTCGCCTATTTTAACATTATAAGAAGGAATTGTAACCCTTTTACCGTTAACCGAGACGTGGCCGTGAGAAACTAATTGTCTTGATTGAGTTCTGGTTCGTGCTAGGTTAAGACGATAAACCACATTGTCTAAACGAGCTTCTAGAATGGCGAGCAAGATTTCGCCTGTTGACCCTTTTTTTCTTGCCGCAATTTGATAGTATTTTTTGAACTGTTTTTCTAAAACGCCATACATTCTTCTTACTTTTTGTTTTTCCCGAAGCTGGATGCCGTATTCGGAGAGTTTTCTTCGGCCCTTTTGACCATGCTGGCCTGGAGGACCTGCATTCTTTTTAATAACTGGGCATGTTGGCAAGCCGCAGATTGCTACGCCTTCTGCTCTGCATTGCCTGTGTTTTGGACCAAGATATCTAGCCATTTTTAAACACGTCTCCTTTTTGTGGCCCGGGGACCGTTATGGGGAATCGGAGTAACGTCGGCAATAGCGGTAATGTCTATACCTGCCGCTTTGAAAGCCCTGATTGCTGCATCTCTTCCAGGGCCTGGGCCTTTAACGTAAATTTCGATACTGACAACACCTTTTTCTTTAATTTTTTTGGCAACGCCGTCGACAGCGGTAGTAGCTGCGTATGGGGTGGCTTTACGAGCACCTTTAAAACCAGATGCTCCTGCTGATCCCCAGACGAGAGAGTCGCCGCTTGGGTCTGTGACGTTTACGAGGGTGTTATTAAAAGTGGCTGAAACGTAAGCTTTTGCGTGGCTAATCTTTTTTGTCTCTTTTTTCTGAGGCTTGTTTGAATTTTTAATAACAGCTTTTTTCATTATTTTTTGACCTCTGGCGCTGGTGCACCTGTTTTGGCGACGACATCTTTTCTGACTGTTCCAATCGTTATCCTCTTGCCGCGTTTGGTCCTGGCGTTAGTTCTGGTTCTTTGCCCTCTGGCCGGCAGTCCGCGTGCGTGTCTGGTCCCTCGGTACGCACCAATTTCCTGTAACCTTTTAACGTTGCCTTGTATTTCACGCCGAAGATCACCTTCTACTTTATAAGTTTCGACGGCTCTTTGAATTTTATTGACTTCTTCTTCGGTTAAATTTTTGGTTCTTGTATCTGGGCTAATGCCGCAATCTTGGATTATCTTTTTTGCCAATGTCGGACCTACGCCAAATATATAGGGCAGTGCTGCTTCTATTCTTTTATCGTTTGGTAAATCTACTCCTGCAATTCTAGCCATATAATTATCCCTGTCGTTGTTTGTGGCGCGGATTTATACAAATCACGTAAACCCGACCGTGACGTCTGACGGTTTTACAGTTAACACATCTTTTCTTTACACTTGCTTGTACTTTCATTAATATCTGTATGTGATCCGGCCTTTGGCAAGATCGTATGGTGTCATTTCAACTTTAACCTTGTCGCCAGGTAAAATTCTGACGTAATGAATTCTCATTTTTCCTGAAAGGTGACAGAGCAGGATTTTGTCTTCGTTGACGCTTGGTATTTGCCCCGATTTTACAAGTACCCTAAACATTGTGTTGGGCAATGCTTCTGAAACTTCACCATCTACTTCTATTACGCCGGGTTTACTCACTTTAAGGTAACACCAAGGTTTCTCCTTAGCACTACTGTTCCTTTCATCAGAAAAATCGCACTGGACCTAGATCGATGCGAATCTAATATTATGAAGTGGTCAGAAAGGTAATTGTACATAATTTATATAAGCTAAGTCCAGTCCTTTCTTATGTAATTCTCGCTTTTAGGGCTCGAATTATAGGTACGGCGTCAACACTATAGGGCCGCTTTTAGTTATTGCTACAGTCTGTTCGAAAAGCCCCCCCCAAGAACCATCTTTTGTCGAAATAGTCCAGCCGTCTTTTTCTAAGATGAGATCGCCGGATCCTTGCGCGTATATGACCTCGATAGCCAAAACCATGCCTTCTTTGATAGTTTCGCCGATACCAGCTTTGCCAAAACATGGAATCATAGGATCTTCGTGAAGCTCGCGACCAACACCGTGACCAGTGAGATTTTTGACAACTGAGTAGCCGGCATTCTCGATGCCGTTTTGAATAGCCTGTGAAATATCACCGATTTTTGCTTTAGGTATAGCTTTGGTAATTGCTTCTTTTAGGGTTTTTTTGCCGACTTCTAGAAATTTTTCTTTTTCTTCAGAAATTTGGCCAACGCCAACTGAAATAGCCTGATCACTGTGATAACCTTGATACAACGCCCCAATATCGATGCCCAGTATATCGCCGTCGGCTAACTCCTGATCACCAGGGATGCCGTGAACTACTTGATCGTTGATGGTGGTACAAAGAGTCCACTTGTAATCTTCAACCGTCATGAACGACGAGGACGCGCCATTTGCCTCTATTTCCTCACGAGCTATCCTATCAAGGTCGATACATTTGGCACCGACTTTTACGTTTTGTAAAACCTTTTTTAAGGCGGTGGCGGCAATTTTACCCGACTGCTTCATAATTTCTATTTCCTTAATGGATTTAATTTTTGACATTTTTAATTTTCTCTGAGACCTCAGTTGCAATATCTTCAACTGATCTGGCCCCGTCAATTTCCTCCAAAGTTCCTTGGGTTTTAAAATACGTGACTAATGGTTCGGAGTCTTTATGGTAAATTTCGAGTCTTCTGGCGATAACATCTAAAGTGTCATCATGCCTTCCTCTTTCAATCAGCCTCTCAATTGCCTCATCATCGGCGATTTTAAAATAAAAGACCTTGTCAATTCCCGCGGGTAAGCCTTCTAATTGAGCGTAGTTTCTGGGATATCCATCAAGAACAAAGCCATTTTTGCAGTCTGATTTTTGGAGCCTCTTCTTTAAGGTTTTTATGGTAATTGCGTCTGTTACTAAATCTCCAGTTTCTAAAGCCTGCCTAATTTCGCCCGCTTCGTTATCATTATCTTTGGTTTTATCGCGCAGCAGCTGCCCCATTTCGATATAAGGAACATTTAGCGATTGGGCGGTAAGCTTAGCTTGAGTTGATTTGCCTGAACCTTGAGGTCCTAAAAAAATAATTTTCATTTTCTTAAAAATCCTTCATAATTTCTGGTAACCAATTGCGATTCAATTTGTTTGGCGGTTTCTAGAACGACCGAGACAATAATTAAAAGACCAGTGCCACCAATTAAAAGGCTTTTAACACCGGTTAAGCTTTGGCCAATAGAAGGAAGAACTGCTATTAATCCTAAAAACAAAGCGCCAAAAAGAGTGATCCTTAAAGACGTGTGGTCTAGATAGGACTTAGTGGAAGATCCAGGTCTGATGCCCGGAATGAAGCCTCCTTGTTTCATGAGCATTTCGGAAATTTGTTTGGTGTTAAAGGCTACAGTCGTGTAAAAATAGGTAAAAGCAACGACCAAAAGAAAATACGTAACATTATAGATTATGCCTTGAGGATCAAACATCTTTTCTAGATTTTGTGATAAATTTGCCACAAAAACATTGGGCGAACTTTGGAAAAATCTAGCGAAAGTCGTGGGCAGAAGAATTAAAGAAACGGCAAAAATTATTGGAATAACTCCAGCTTGGTTGACTCTTAAGGGAATAAAGCTTGAAACAGCTGGTGCTTGACCTGTTGCCCTGCGCGAATAGTTAACGGGGATGGGGCGCTGCGACTCAGTAACAAAAACAATGGAAACGATAACAATAAGGGCCATCACCACAAAAACGATCAGGTTTTTAAGTTGGCTCGGGTCAAAAAGTGAAGCCTGCTGAGCAAGACCTATTGGCAATCTACCAACAATGCCCGCGAAAATTACCATTGATATGCCATTACCTATGCCTTTTTCAGAAATCATTTCTCCCAACCACATTAGAAGGACAGTACCAGCTGTCATAGTAGCGACCAATGAAAGAATTGTCAGGGGCATGGCCGAGCTTATAATGTGGGAATTTCTGAGAAGTACATACATACCGAAAGCTTGAAGCACAGTTAAGGGAACTGATAAGTATCTTGTGTATTGATTGATTTTTTCTCTCCCTGATTCGCCCTCTTTGGCTAATTCTTCGATCTTTGGAAAGACTAACTGCAGGAGCTGAATAATAATGCTGGCGTTAATGTATGGGTTTAAACCCAGTGACATGACAGAAAAATTAGCCAAAGTACCACCGGAGAAAACGTCTAAAAGTGAAAGCAATTGGCTGGACGCAAAAAGTTGTTTTAAGGAGACTATATCAACACCGGGAACGGGAACATGGGCAAAAAGTCTAAAAACTAAAAAGATGAGTGCCGTAAATAAAATTTTCTTTCTTAATTCTTTGACTTTATAAACTTTAACTAGGGTGTCTAAATATTTCATGGCTTAAGCACTTTTTAATGACCTTTGCGACATTTTTTTGGAAGTTTTTAAATTTGTTGTAAAGTTTTTTGGGAGGTTTCCGCTACCCAAAATTTTGACACCTCTTGATAGTGCTTCCTTTTTGCCTACGATTTTTAGCTCGATAAGTTTATTAATATCCAAAGTTGCGACGCTTGGCAATTTCTCCAAATCTTTAATACTTAAGATAATTGGTTTTTTCGAAACTTTGCGATTTCCTTTACCTCTTCTGTATGGAAGTCTTTTGAAAAGCGGCCTTTGGCCTCCTTCGTGATGGGAGTGGGTGATGGAAATTTTTCCCCTAGCGTTTTGGCCTTTTGTGCCGCGACCACCGGTTTTGCCTTTGCCAGTGCCAAAACCACGCCCTAATCTTTTTGCCTTTTTCTTATTTGATGTGGGAAGACTGTGTAAGTTGATCATGCTAATTTTTTAAGAGCTTCTAGGGTCGCGTAAACATTTGACGCTTGATTTTTGGTACCCAAAACTTTGGACGAAATGTTTTTTATACCAGCGGCTTCGACAACTACTCGGACGGCACCACCGGCAATAACTCCAGATCCTTCCGGGGCGGGTTTTAACATGATTTTAGCGGCTCCCCTTTTTACATAAATGTCTGTTTCTATTGTGCCATTTTTGATTGTGACATTAATTAAATGTTTTTTGGCGTAATTTACAGCCTTTCTGATTGCTGAAGCCACATCTTTTGCTTTGCCAAGGCCTACACCAACTCTGCCCTTTTTGTCACCAACAACTACTAAAACCGAAAAACCAATTTTATTTCCGCCTTTGGTTTTTTTAGATACCCTGTTAACCTGAATAACTTTTTCTTCGAACTCTCTTGGCATTTGATAATAAGCGTT
>OBEQ012933504.1_pt1 | contig 21776 bp, 22 predicted proteins | sample 1670901 | NCBI WGS metagenome assembly OBEQ01 (sample SAMEA104232315, study PRJEB22302) | groundwater metagenome | biome: forest; feature: aquifer; material: groundwater | place: USA | collected 2011-08-07 | depth 5.4 m
CACTGCACCGGCTTTCTCGGGTCAACCGTTTCCGGCGTATCAAGACCGATAAGGCGAACCTTTGCTTCAGTTTTTGCATATGCTCCATTCATCTCAATGACTATCGTATCGCCGTCAATAACCCGGACAACCGAATAGTATATCCTTGTTTCCTTTTTCTTGTCGCTCGTTTCTTGTCTCTTTGTTGCCGGCTCTTCGCGGACGGGCGGAGGAGTATTATTTTTTTGCGAGAAAAAGAGCCCGCCGATAGTCAGGAAAACAATCCCGAGCCGGAGAAATCTTTTTAAGATGTAAGACATATGAATTTTATTTCAGGGCGCCGAAAAGCTCGTCAAGAGAGATGGCGCCCATATTGCCGTGATCGCGACCTTCAAGAGTAACGGTTTTCGTTTCCATTTCTTTGTCGCCAATCACCAACAAGTAGGGGATTTTTTGCATTTTGCCGTTCCTGATTTTCTTGCCGAGCGTTTCGGACTCGTCGTGAAGCTCCGCCCGAACGCCGGCGGATTTCAAGATTTTGAAAATCCCTTCCGCGTATTCTTTGTGAGCATCGGTTATCGGAAGCACCCAGACTTGCACGGGGGAAAGCCAGAAAGGGAAGTTGCCGGCGGTGTGTTCAATGAAGATGCCGAGAAATCGTTCCGTTGAGCCGAGTATCGCGCGATGAATGACCACCGGGCGCGATTTTTCGCCTTCCGAATCGGCATACTCAAGCTCAAATCTTTCCGGAAGATTAAAGTCAAGCTGAATGGTTGAAAGCTGCCACTCTCTCCCGAGCGCGTCTTTGAAAATAAAATCAAGCTTCGGTCCGTAAAACGCCGCCTCTCCCGCCTCTTCCGTGTATTTCCAGCCGGTTTTTTTAACAACGGTACGAAGCGCGTTCTCCGCCGTTTCCCACGCCTCATCCGAGCCGATGTAACTTTTCGGATCTTTAAGAGAAACTCGCACGTAAAAATCTTCAAGACCGAATTTTTTGTATGTTTCGGCTATCATGCCGAGCATGAGGGATATTTCGTCCTCTATCTGCGATGCGGTGCAAAAAACATGGCAGTCGTCTTGGGTAAGAGAGCGCACCCTTGTTAATCCCGAGAGCTCGCCGGATTTTTCATACCGATAGTTGGTCGTGGTGCAGGTATAGCGGAGGGGAAGTTCGCGATAGGAATGAGGGAGCGTTTTGTAGAGCATCATGAAATGCGGGCAGTTCATCGGCTTCAGGTAGTAATCATCTTCGCCTTTGAGTTTCATCGGAGGATACATGGCATCGTATTTATCAAGGTGCCCCGAAATTTTATAGAGTTCTCCTTTGGTTATGTGGGGAATCCAAATAGGCAAATAGCCGCGTTTTTCCTGTTCTTCGGTGATATAGTTTTCGATAAGCCGCCGAAGAATGGCGCCTTTCGGGTAAAAAAGAGGAAGCCCGCCACCCACTTCATCAATGATGGTAAAAAGTCCGAGCTCTTTTCCGAGCTTGCGGTGGTCGCGTTTCTTCGCTTCTTCAATGAGGGTCAGATAATCATCAAGTTCTTTCCCCGTCTCAAAAGCAAGCCCATATACGCGCGTAAGCATTTTGTTTTTTTCATCCCCGCGCCAGTATGCGCCCGCGATGCGGTCGAGCTTGAAACCGTCCACGTCAATCTCAGAAGTATTCTCGACGTGTCCGCCTTCGCATAAATCAACAAATTCGCTCGTTTGATACACGGTGATTTTCTCGCCCATTTTCACAATCCCATCGATGATTTCGAGTTTGTAAGGATTGCCTGCAAAAATTTTCCGCGCCTCATCTTCCGACACCTCGCGTCCTTCAAAGGGAAGCTTTTTCCCGATGAGTTTTTTTATCGCTTTTTGAAAATGCTTCAAATCCTCGGGTGTCGGCGCTTTTCCTTCCGAAAAATCAATGTCGTAATAAAAGCCGTTTTCCACCGCGGGACCGATGGTGAGCTTCGCGCCCTTATCGTGCTCAAGTGCCACAATAGCCAAGAGGTGCGCGAGCGAGTGGCGAATCTTATATATTTTTGTTGCCTTTTTTGTTGTCTGGTCCATTCCGAAATGATACCATAACCGGCTTTTTTGGTCACCTATTGTCAAATCATTTTTTATAGTGTATATTTTCCCCAGTCGGCAACTCGCCGATTTTCTTTGATAAGGAGAGTGCTATGAACAAATTGTCTCGTTTCATTACTGTGATATTCCTGTTGGTTTTTGCAGTGTATCTTATGCTGCTTACAACAACTTTACCGCCAAAAGAAGTCGCATTTGTGACCTTCCTCGCAGTGGCGAGTGCGTTAGTTTTAGTCATGTTGTGGCGTCCTGTCGCCGTCATGATGTTTCCCGCGCTTGTCGCAACACTTGCAACACTTATGGCGTGGGCACATTTGTCAGGAACGAGCTCTGTTATTCAGCTCATGTTTCCGGCACTTATTACCGTTGTCGCTATTTGGACAGCGGTGCAATTGAATCTGCGGCTTTGGAAAGTACTTTTGGGCTTCATTTGGTTGGCAGGGGCAATTTACTTTCCTCTCGTTGGTTTTCAAATTTAATACGTGGTGAAACAAATCCTTCGGCACAAATGTGTCGGAGGTTTTTTGCATAGTAAAGTAAGTATTGTCAAGCACCTCCATAAATGGTATACTGGTAAAGTTCTCGTATCGGATAGTTGCTCCGATTTCATGTCGGGGAGGAAAGTCCGAACACATCCTCGCCACGAAAGTGGCAAGGAGCAGGGTAGCGGGTAACGCCCGTCCGGAGCAATCCGAGAGGTGCGAGCAGAGACGCCGGATCCCGAAAGGGTACGGCTCCGTTATTTACCAGATGGCAAATGACGGATGAGTTCTCTTGGTAACAAGAGAGGTGAAACGGCTAAATCCTTACCTGTGTGCAAGGCCGTGTCTCGAAAGAAATTTCGAGAAGTGCCGCTTGAGGGTTTTGGCAACAAAACTCCCAGATAAATAGCTATCGTTCGCCCCGACTAACAAGTTGTGGCGGATACAGAATTCGGCTTACAGATACGGGAACAACAAAATTCACTTGGGGGTTTCACCCCCAAGTGAATTTTGTTTGTTTTGCTATTGTTTTCTTTGCTGTGGATTACTCAAGTTTGCATGTCGGGGAAGAAGTACATATACTATATACATGGAAAGCATTGTTAAGTCGGATATTTTTTTCTTTGTTACCACCGTCTGCGTGTTTATCATAACCGCGCTGTTGGTGATGATTCTCGCGAACATCCTTCATATAACAAAAAATGTGCGCGAGATGGTTGACCGAGCAAAAGGGGAAGCGGACGGCATCGCAAACGACATCGCCGCTTTGCGCGCCACACTCCGAGCCAAAATTCAAGAAGGGAAATTCGGAATGAAGCCCATAATGGATTCGTTAAAAAAGAAAAAAGAGGAAGTCGTAAAAACCGTACGTGTGCGCGTAAAGAAAGCGAGGAAAGCAGTCGTTGAAACGGTCGAAGACATCAAAAATGAAGTTAACCATTAGCAGATAATCATTCAAAATATATGGCAGCAAAAAAGACAACAGGCGGAGGAACAGGCTTACCTCTTGCGGCGGGACTTATCGCGGGAATAGCGGGAACATACTTTTTATACGGGAAAAATGCCACGGCAAACCGAAAGAAGATAAAGGGTTGGGTGATTAAGGCCAAGGGCGAGGCTCTCGAGAAAATGGAGAAGATGAAAGAGCTTGACGAGGAATCTTATCACGCGCTCATTGATACCGTTGTTCAAAAATACAGCAAGGTCAAAGGCATTGAGCAAAGCGAGGTGGATGATTTGATAAAAGACCTCAAGAAACACTGGAAAAGCATTATGAAAGACACGGCGCCGAAAAAGAAGCCGGTGAAAAAAGCGGTGAAAACCATTATCAGCGAAAATTAAAAAATTATGGATGAAGACTTCAAAGTGTGCGTAGTGTGCAAATCGGAATTTGAGGGAGAGGGGGATAAATGCGAGGTGTGCGTGGCTGAATCGGGCGGAGAAGAAGCAGGTGATGAAGAAGACGAGGAGGGCGTGGATCAGAACGAGCGATAATCCAAAAAAAAACGACCCCGCGATGGGGTCGTTTTTGCGTCGGTAAAAAATATGCTACAATAGCCCCATGTCTGAAATTGCCCTCTATAGAAAATATCGCCCGAAGAACTTCCAAGAAGTGCTTGGGCAGGGACATGTCGTAAAAGTGCTGGAAGGAGCCATTCGAAACGGCGGCATTTCTCATGCGTATCTTTTTTGCGGAACTCGCGGAACGGGCAAAACTTCCATCGCGCGTATTTTTGCGAGAGAAATCGGGTGTTCGGAAAGCGATTTGTACGAAATAGACGCCGCTTCAAATCGCGGCATTGATGATATTCGCGAATTGAGAGAATCGGTAAAAACGTTTCCTTTTGAAGGGAGGTATAAAGTTTACATTATCGACGAGGTGCACATGCTTACCAAGGAAGCATTCAACGCGCTTTTGAAAACACTGGAGGAACCGCCGCCGCATGCCGTTTTCATTCTCGCCACCACTGAACTTCATAAAATTCCGGAAACGGTCGCGTCGCGCTGCCAAGTTTTCACGTATAAAAAACCCGCGCAAGAGATACTGAAAAATCTCTGCATTGATGTCGCCAAAAAAGAGGGGCGCACGATTGACGGAGCATCGGCAGACCTCATCGCTCTTTTGGGAGACGGCAGTTTCCGCGACACGCTCGTTGTGCTCCAAAAAGTGCTTTCCTCGACGGAAGGCAAAAAGATTGACGTGGAGGAAGTCGAACACATCACGGGCGTCCCCAAAAATACACTCGTCAATGCTTTCCTCACGGCAATTAATCAAGAAAATGCAAATGACGCGCTTCTCACGCTCCGAAAAGTGGCGCAAGACAATGTGGACATCGGCGTGTTTATGAAACTTGCCCTTGCGAAACTCCGCGCCGTCATGCTTCTTCGCCTTGCGCCGGAAACGAATCAAATGTCTCTTGCCCTCGCGGATGATTTCACGGCGGAAGATTTTCTTTTTCTCCAAAATTTTCCCATAAACAAAAATTTAAAACTCTCCGAAGTCCTCGCCACGCTTCTTGACGCTTCGGCTGCCGTCTCAAAATCTTTCATACCATCGCTTCCGGTTGAGCTTGCTATAGCTAAACTTTTCGAAAATGGAAAATAAAACTATCAAAAGAATATACTTCATCCTATAACCACAAGCGAGAAGAAAGCGACCTAGAAAACAAGGAGTGAAGCGACTATGTTTTTGGAAGTGCCCGTGTGGTGCGAAAATTCGTTTTTACTAGGACTACCCTAGGAAAAAAATCCCTAGGGTAGTCCTAGTGTGTGTGATTTTTTATACCATCCCCAATTAACCTCTTCCCATTCGTCTTTCCCGCGACGAAATGACTTTTTGGGGCAAGAGTTTTTTGCAGTTGTATTAAACAATACTGGATGCCGTGTCGTGGCACGGCAAGACGACGGAAATGTGAATGCGTTAATTGGAGATAGTATTATATGCTTTGCATATATACTCAAAAACTTTCGCAAACCTGTAGCTTTTGAGTATATTATGGCAGAAATTGTTTGAAAAAATCGCTCAATTTTTCCCCGATGCCTTTTATGGAATGTTTCCACGCTTGCTTTTCTTCTTTTTCGGAAGTGAAGCCGAGGATACACAAGCCGTAAGCGACCGTCCACGCCGGGAGATTTTTCACCTCGCTCTTGAAAATGGCGTTCTCTCCGCTTTCGTTCGCTGTGTTCGGGTCTTTGCCGTATGCCGGATACCCGATGCGAGAAGGAATGCGCAAGGCGCCTTTGGCGAGCTCGACGATGGAGTGAATCCCCGACCCTCCTCCGGTGATAATGATTCCCGCAGGCAGAAGACCGTTGCGGTCGATTTTTTTCAAATGATGTTCAATAAGCTCGAAAATGTCGGAGAGGCGCGCCATGATGATGTCATCGAGTTTTCTTTTTTGAAAACGCAGGTCAGCAGGGGTTTCGCCGAGTTTTATATTCTCCGCTTCATCGAGAGAAATTTTGAGCCCGAGAGCAATGTCGTTCGTGATGTCCGTCGAACCGATGGGGAACACTTTGAGCGAAATCGGGATATTATTTTCAAACACAACGATGGAAACCGTTTCCGACCCGATGTTGGCGAGAACGCAGCCCGCGGTTTTTTGGTGGCGCGTGAGGGTGACATAACCGGCGGCGAGGGGCGAGGGGAAAATGTCTTCAACTTCAATACCGGCCGCTTCCACCGCGAGGACGATGTCGTTTATATGCTGCGAAAGCGCAGTGATAAATAAAATTTTCACTTCAAGCTTCACGCCCCTCATTCCTTGCGGGCGCCCAAGCACTTCCTTGCCGTCAAGCCGGTAGCTTATGGGAATGGCGTGTATGATTTTCTTGTTCTGAAGTTCGCGAAGGTTTGACTCGCTCGCCTCAATCGCCTTCGCAATATCAATGTCGCTCACTTCTCCGGAAGGGTGGGAAACCATTGTTGCGCCGAGAGCGGGAATTCCTTCAAGACCTATGCCTCCCGCCGAGATGAACGCGCGCTTGACTTTCATGCCGGATGCTTTCTCGGCATTTTTCACCGCGGCGCGAATGCTTTTCGCCGCATCGTCCGTGTTGACGGCATAGCCATGTCGAAGACCGCGCGACTCGGAAATTCCGGTCCCGATGATGCGGGGCAAGGGTTCGCCTTTCCGCCACTCGGCAATAACCACACGCACGGAATGGGTGCCGATGTCGATGCCTGTTACTATGTCTCTTTTTCGTTGCACAGAATAGTGAAATAATTTCTAATATCTAATATCCAATTTCTAATAAAATGTCCAATATTCAAATTTTTGACATTAGGATTTTTGTTGGGAATTAGAAATTAGGTATTGGAAATTTTAAAAACACACAAAAAACACGCATGAGATTAAAACCACTTGTTAAAGAAGAAAAATTAGAGCTTAAATTTCCGCCGTATTTTTTCTTCCTCTTTTTCCATTCTACTCCCATGTGTCAAACCTTTCAAATGGAACAAACCGTGGATAAGTAATTGTCCAATGAATTTTGGTGGCGAAACTTCAAACGAGGGGGCTTGCTTCGTCGCTTCTTTGACATCAATGAAAATTTCACCGCTTTCTTTTGAGAGCGGAAAGGAGAGGATGTTGGCCGGCTTGTCTTTGGCGCGATGTTCTTTGTTGAGGCGACGAGAAAGCGCGCTCCCGATAAAGACGAGACTCAAGTCATATTTTTCTCCGAGAACGGCATTTTTTATATCAACAAAAGGCAAGCGGGGAAGCTTGCCTTTTGTGTTATTTCTCATATCGAAACCTATTGTTTCCATTACTTTTTCTTTTCTGGAAGTTTAAGCTTGCCCAACTTTTTCATTTTTTCGTAATGCGCAGTGGTTTCAAGCCTTTTTAAGAGGTGCCGTTTTTTGCGGAGCTTGGACATCGGGCGCGTTGCGCTCCTCTTGTCGCGAATCGCGTTCAAGATTTTGGCGCCATGCATTTTCTTCGTAAATCGGCGAAGAAGGCTCACGGTGTTCTCATTTTGGCTCTTTTCGACTTCTATTACTGTCATTGTCATATGGTATATGCTAGCATATGGCGTAATTTTCTGCAAATTTTTTTCTAGAGCGAAGAAAACCGGCGGGCAACTCTTCCTGAATCAAGAATTTTTTGCGTCATACCGGCGCTTTTTTGGGAAAATTCCGCGAGGGAAGCGTATTGGCGCAGGTCTTCTTCTTTGTGTGCATCCGATCCGCCGGTTTGGAGACCGCCGTACATATCAATCAAACGTTTGAGCTCTTGTTGGTCGTCTTTCATTTCTTGTTCGGTGTTTTTTCCAATGTTCCACATGCCGTACACCGTTTCCATTCCGTCAATCCTTTTTTCTTTCAGTAATTGCTCTATCAAGGAGATTGGCATTTTTTTCTTCACCGTAAAATAGTGCGCGATTGAAGCAATGCCCCCTGCTCCGCGAATGAGCGCAACCGCTTCGTCCAAATCGGGAGAGTAGGTTGTTTCCGTGTAGGCTTTTTTGTAAGAATCGCCGGAAAGGAAAAGCGTGTAGGGGTATTGGCGTTCTCCGGACTCAATCATGTTTTCATATTTCGCGCGAAGAACGGAGTCTTGCTCCGCCTCTTTTTTCATTTCTTCCATCAGGCGTGTCATGACCGCTTGATTTTCCGGATGTGTGCCGAGCGCTTCAACGATATGAGGCCGTCCCACCGACTCGCCGCCGGACGCCGCCAGGCAGTCTTCGGCGGTTATGAAGAACCCGAGATTTTGCAGATTGGCAACCATTTTTTTCATTCGCTCTACTCTCGCTTTTTGCGCTTTTTCGCAATGTTCGAGAAGCGCAGGATTTTTCGGGTCTGTAAAAAGCCCGATGATATGCAAACCGCCGTTTGGTTGGTCAGACAATTCTTTCGGCAGCCCAGCGGTTATTTCGATGCCGACAATCCATTTTGCGGAAGACTCGCGAACGCTTTCGAGGTATGCAAGCGCTTCGTCGTTCGGCACCGCGTCGTGGTCGGTAAAAGCGATGACGGAAATGCCGAGACTCTCCGCCAGCTCGAACATCTCTTTGTGCGAGAGTTTTCCGTCGGAGAGAGTGGTGTGAGTGTGGAGAGATTCAATCATGGATTGTTTTTTTATTTATCCCCCCGGCAAGAATCGAACTTACATCGTAAGCTTCGGAAGCTTATGTCCTATCCATTGAACGACGAGGGGTTATTAACAGATCGTATATTCTATGTTATACGAAGTGCGCCGATTTGCAAACTTCCTCGTTTTGCGTGTATAATTGAGAAATATCAGGGTCGAGAAAACAAATATAAATTATAGAAATAAAAAAGATACAATGGCGTACGAACAAAATCAAGGATTTGAGCGAACGATGCACCAGGGAAACTGGAAGTGCTCGTCATGCGGAGGCGCTATCACGGAGCTTCCTTTCAAACCGGACGACTCGCGCATTCACCAGCTTCTCTGCCGCGATTGCCACAAGCAAAAGCGCGGAGACAGCCGAGGCGACAGTCGCGGCGACAGGAGGGGAGGAGCCGGCGCACCAAGACCGATGCACCAGGGAAACTGGAAGTGCTCGTCTTGCGGCGGCGGAATCCCGGAGCTTCCTTTTGAGCCGGACGAATCGCGGCTCGGAGAGCTTCTCTGTCGCGATTGCCACAGGCAAAAGCGCGGAATGTAGGAGACTTAAAAAACAACTCGCATGGCGGGTTGTTTTTTTGTTTGACAAAATCAATTATAAGTTTTATGCTGGATAAGGATTGAAATTTGGATATAAAATTACTAAACGGAGGTCGTATCATGAAACAACGGAGACTGCTTGAAATTTTAGTGGCGGCAAATGAATTCAAAGAAGGGGACATTTCCGTCGGCGGCACACGGGACGAGAAAATGCGCTTTGCGGCACGGGAAGAACTGGGGTGTTTGCGCATTGGCGAGATTCACCGCATGGTTCTCGTTGAAGATGAAATGAGTGAAGTGCTCGCAAGACATCTCAAGAAAAGCATCGCCTCAAAAATCGAACGCTTAACTATTTCTGAAGTGAAAGAAGTTTTGCTCGGCAAGGAAGGGCATCTTTTTGCTCGGGACTTTCGCGACGGACTGTCGAGCGAAGCAATCGCGGCTCTGGTGAAAGTGATGACGAACGACGAGCTTGGAAAAGTCGCGCGTTCGATATTCAACCCGCTCATCAGTCCTTTTGGGGGAGATGGTATTTCCATAGGTTCGCGGCACCATTTCGGTTCGCGGATACAGCCCAACAGCGCGGGCGACAACGAAGAGGAAATTCTTTTTTCCATTCTTGAGGGTTTGAGTTACGGTTGCGGCGATGTCATGATTGGACTCAATCCCGCAAGCGATGATGTGGAAACTATCATGCGCCTCGAGAATCTTCTCGCGGACGTGGTGAAAAGGCTTCATCTTCCGACGCGCTGGTGCGTGCTTTCAGATATTCTCAAACAAACACAGGCGCGCGAACGCGGTGCGAAGGTTGATGTCGGGTTTCAGAGTCTTGCCGGTACGTCAAAGGCGCTCGCGGGCTATGTTGGGCTTGGGGTTAAAGAAATTCTTGAACTCGCGCGCGGTTTTGATGGTCTCTATTTCGAGACCGGACAGGGTTCGGAAATTACGAATGGCGTCGCGGAGGGCATTGACATGGTAACGCTTGAATCAAGGTGCTACGGCGTTGCGCGATTTCTTCAACAGCAAACCGGGAAATGGACGATTGTGAACGATGTTGCCGGCTTTATCGGACCGGAAGTGTTCCGCACCGAAGAGCAGTTGTTTCGCGCTTGTTTAGAAGACACCGTGATGGCGAAACTTCACGGGCTCACATTCGGGCTTGACGTATGCGCCACTTTTCACATGGGAATTCCGCCGAATCATTTGCGCTCTTTAACGGAAAGAATTGTTCAAGAAGCGGCGCCGGCGTATCTCATGTCGGTTGCCGGCAACGCCGACCCGATGCTCGGATACTTGACCACTTCTCCGCGCGAACATGCGCGAATTCGGCTGGAACAAAATCGTCAGATGACTTCAGTGATGCAAAGGCGTCTTGTCGAGCTTGGAGCGCTCGAACGCAATTTGCCTGTCGCGCGCACTGAAACGGTTACCGCCCTCTGCGCGGAATATCAAAAAGCGGGAGGGGACAAAAGAGAACTTGAAGAACTGCGGACGGAGGCGCAAAGAAAAATTTCTGTCTTGCAAGCGCAAAACTTTGATATCGGATACTGTTGTCCCCGCAAGTTTGTGGAGCCGCCATTGATGAAGAAAAGGGCTGACGATATATATAACAATGCGCAAAAGGCGTTATATGCAACTTTGGATTCGGCTGTCCTGCGAGACGTGTCGCCAAAATGTTTGAGAGTACGCACACTTTCAGTTTCGCGCGATGAGTACATCAATAATCCGCAAACCGGCAATCTTTTGTGTTTATTGCATAAAATTTTCGCGCGATGGTGTTATCCATGGCACCGTCCGGAGGTGCAGATTATAATTTCCGACGGCTTGAACGCCAACGCTCTCAACGAAAATCTGCGTGATGTTTTGCCGGGAGTGCGCCAAGGGCTTACTGAAGCGGGAATACGTTGCGGCGATACGGATATTTTTATCACCAACGGTCGTGTGCGCGCGGGATATGATGTCGGCAACATTCTTGAAGTGCCGGTAATCATTCATCTTATTGGAGAGCGCCCGGGAACCGGACTAGACACGCTCTCCGCGTACATCACGTACGGAAAAGATCGGCACGGAAAATGGCGCTTTCATTCCGGCATGGCTCATTCGTGCACTACCGCGGTATGCGGAATTCACAAAAGAGGGAAGCATCCCGATGCGGCGATAGCAGAAATCGTAAATCTTGTAAGATTAATGTTTGAAAAAAAATGCTCCGGAGTGGAGCTTTGTCTGAAGTGAAGAAAATGCGCCCCGAGGGTTTCCCACGGGGCGTTTGTTTTTTGGGGATTAACGTAGTATATTTTGATTATGTCAAATAGAATCTACCTTGACCACGCCGCAACCGCGCCCGAAGATAAGCGCGTGCTTGAAGTCATGCGGAAAATCAGCGCGGAAACATACGGCAATCCAAGCTCCATTCACAAAGAGGGAGTTGCGGCGAAGAAAATTCTTGAAGAGGCGAGGAAAAATATCGCGGATATTCTCCGCGCTCGTCCGGATGAAATTATTTTCACGAGCGGAGGAACGGAGTCGAACAATCTCGCCATTTTCGGTGCAATGGGGGATGTTTCGAAAGCGCATATTATTGTTTCGAGTATCGAGCACCCGTCTGTTTTAGAATGCGTACGCGAACTTGAAAGACGCGGCGTGGAAGTTACTTATGTGCCGGTTGAGAGCGACGGTATTGTTTCGCCCAAAAGTGTGAAAAATGCGCTTCGTGAAAATACCGCGCTTGTTTCAGTCATGTACGCGAATAATGAAATCGGAACAGTACAGCCGATTGCGGAAATTGCAAAAATAATTCGTCAGCGCAACAAAGCGGGTGGAAAGGCGCTCTTTCATACGGACGCGTGCCAAGCGGTAAATTATCTCGACATGAATGTTTTGAAGCTCGGCGTTGACCTCATGACTTTCAACGCATCAAAAATTTACGGTCCGAAAGGAATCGGCGCGCTTTTTGTGAAGCGGGGCGTCAAACTTGCGCCGCAAATTTTCGGCGGCGGGCAGGAACGCGGGCTTCGGAGCGGAACGGAAAATGTGCCTGCAATCGCTGGCTTTGCGGAGGCGATGCGTATTGCGGAGAAAATGAAATGGAAAGAATCGGCGCGCCTTGTAAAACTTCGCGATTTTTTCATTTCGGAAATTCTTTCAAAAACTCCCGACACAGTGTTGAACGGAAGCGCGAACGAACGATTGCCAAACAATGTAAACATTTCATTTCTCGGCGCCGATGCGGAAGAGGTTATCATTGCTCTCGATGCGCGAGGAATTGCCGCTTCCACCGGAAGCGCGTGCGCGAATATCGGCAGAGAAGGAAAAGTGTCGGACGTCATTCTTGCGCTTGACGGCGACCGCATCCGCGCCATGGGGTCGGTGCGCTTTACTTTGGGGCGCGGGACAAAGAAAGAAGATATTGCGCGGGTAATGAGAGAACTTTGTGATATAATGGAAAAGTTATCAAGTAAATAAAAAATCATGCCATACGAAGCAAAAAATTATGAACATTTATTGGGGCTTGAAGGATTCAGCGAAACACTTTTAAAAAATCATTTTACGCTCTATCAAGGGTATGTGACGAACACAAACAAGCTCTCCGATCTTTTGAAAGCCAAATTAGAAGCAGGGGAAACCGCCACGCCGGAATTTGCCGAACTCAAGCGCCGTTTCGGATGGGAGTTTAACGGCATGCGGCTTCACGAATATTATTTCAGCAATATGAAAAACGGCGGGTCGGCGATTGACGAGCATTTTGAGTTGTATCAAAAAATCGAAAAAGATTTCGGCTCATTTGCAAAGTGGGAGAGCGATTTTCGGGCGACTGGCGCAATGCGCGGCATCGGCTGGGTAATTCTTTCTTACGACAAAATTGAAAAACGCCTTTTTAATATATGGATTAACGAACATGATGCCGGGCACCTCGCGGGAGCCGAACCGCTCCTCGTGATGGACGTCTTTGAGCACGCGTTCATGATCGACTACGGTCTCAAACGCGCAGACTACATCGCGGCTTTTTGGAAGGCTATTGATTGGAGCGAAGTAAACAAAAGATATCGCGAGTAAGATTTTTTTGTTATCATATAAAATATGGAAGAACTCACAAAACAACAAATGGTGCTTTTGACTCTTCTCGTGAGTTTTGTTGCGTCAATCGCGACGAGTATTTCCGTCATATCGCTTTTGAATGAAACGCCGACGACCATTACGCAGACGGTCAATCGCATTGTGGAGAAGACGATTGAAAAAGTCGTTCCCGCAGCGATTTTGCCGCCGTCCCCGCCCGTACCGGTAAAAGTACCGAATGATGCAATCGTCAGCGCGGTGGAAATGAACCTTCCGAAAATGGCGATAATCCGCGAAGGGGAAATTTCGCGAGGTATCGGTTTTGTGGCATCCGGAGACGCGCTGATTGCGACCGATAAAAATATTCTTGGAGAGGGCGCGGAATACTCGGCGGTTTTTTCGAATGGGAAAGTCTACAAAGCGGTGAAAGTATACACGGATAAAAATTCTGACATCGCCATTCTTCAATTGCGCGACGAGAAAGATCAAGTCGCCACCAGCACCCCCTACGTATCTTTTGCATCGAACGAACCGAAACTAGGCTCTTCCGCGGTAGCGCTTGGGGGGAAAGCGGGGGCAACGGCGTATCAAGGCATCATATCGGAAAAAACTAAAACACATATCATAACGAGTATTCCTTTCAAGCAGGCTGACCGCGGAGGGATTTTGTTCGGCATTGACGGCAAAGTTTTAGGAATGAATGCGGGCGGGGCGGATGAAGAAAAATACGCCATTCCCGCGGTGACCATTCTCTCAGCGCTGGAAAGTTATCGGAAAGAGGGGATATCCAAAGCGCCATAATCCATCCGGAGAAAAACTTGACAAATATATTTGTTTGGTATATTGCATAAGCAGGGTAAAAATACCAACCCTGCACATTTTAACTTGAGAGAGAGTACGAGAATGTCAAAGATTCTAGAATTATCCGAAGTGCAAAAAGGAAACACTTTCAAACACGTAGGAACCCTTTTTATGAAAATCGGGAATTCGGGTGAGAAGATATACAAAAAGAAACAAATGGGTTGTGACTCCCCCTATCAGGAAGTAGATTCAGTTGTTGTATGGGGAAGGTGCAATGTTTTTGAGTTGGGAGACTTTACTTACTTTGGCGGTAAAACGCTAGTTGCAGTGTAACTCTTTCAACAGTTTCGGGGCGGTGCGATTTTGCACCGCCCTATTTTTATGGTATTATAAAAACTATAAAAAATAACGTATTTGAACGTGTTTGACAAACATGTTCTATTCTGGTAGTATGTAAAAAATAGTTGTTTTTGTCCGTCGGTCGGCGGATTCTTAATTCGTAATTCCTTATTCATAATTCTTCGTCCTATGCCCCCATTCAAAAATTTCACCACCAAAGCCAAAGAAGCCATTCGCCGAGCGCATGAGCTCGCGATTGAGCGCGGGCAAAACCACGTCAATCCGCTCCACCTTCTCGCGGCGCTTATCTTGCAAGAAGAGGGTCCCGTTATCGCGCTTCTTGATAAAATGGAAGTTGACCAGAATCTTCTCATTGATTCTCTTTTGACCGTGCTTGAAGGGGCCGAAACGGGAAACGTTTTGTCGCCCTCGTATCAAATGTATCTCACGCCCGAGCTCGCGTCAGTCCTCGAAAATTCCATCAAAGCCGCGACGGCAATGAAAGACGAATTCATTTCCACCGAGCACCTCTTTGTGTCACTTCTCGAAATGTCTCCCCAGTCGCGCGAAATCATGGCACGCTTCAAAGTGGGCAAAGATGAAGTCATGCGCCTGCTCCAAGATTTTAAGAGCGGAAACATTACCGATGTTCCGGGTGTGAAAAAGCTGAAAGTCTTGGCGCGATACACAAGGAGCCTCACCAAGCTTGCAAGCGAAGACAAACTCGACCCCGTCATCGGGCGCGACAACGAAATCGCGCGCATCATGCAAATTCTTTCACGCCGCTCGAAAAATAATCCGATACTCATCGGCGAAGCCGGCGTGGGAAAAACCGCCATTGTGGAGGGGCTTGCTATTCGAATGGCGAAAGGCGACGTGCCGGAATCTCTCCGCAATAAAGAGCTTGTTTCGCTCGACATTGGCTCGCTCGTCGCTGGCACCAAATACCGGGGCGAGTTTGAGGAGCGCTTGAAAGCGATAATGAAAGAGATTGAAAAATCCGAAGGGCGCATCATACTGTTCATTGACGAAATTCACATGATTGTCGGCGCGGGCGGAAGTGGCGACGGCACGCTTGATGCGTCCAATATGCTCAAACCTGCTTTGGCGCGCGGGGAACTTCGCGCCATCGGAGCCACGACACTCAAAGAATACCAGAAACATATCGAAAAAGACGCGGCACTCACGAGGCGTTTCCAGCCGGTCTTTGTGCCGGAGCCGACCATTGAAGACGCCGTGGCGATTTTGCGCGGACTCAAAGAAAAATACGAGCTCTATCACGGCGTGCGAATTACCGACAACGCCATTCTTGCGGCGGTTAATTTAAGCAGCCGCTACATCAGCGACCGTTTCCTCCCCGACAAGGCGGTGGACTTGATAGATGAAGCCGCATCCATGCTCAAAATTTCCCTCGAAACGAAACCCGCGGTCTTGGAAGATGCGCACCGAAAAATTTTGCGCCTTGAAATTGAAAAAGAAGCGCTCAAAAAAGAAGCGAGTGCGGAAGGGGGAAAGAGTGCCGAGACGCGCGTGAAAGCCATTGATAAAGAGATAAGCGATCTGCGCGAGAAAACGCATGATGTTGAGATGCGATGGAAGAACGAAAAAGAAATTCTCACCTCCATTCGTGAGATAAAAAAAGCGCTTGATGCGCTTCGCCTCGAAGCGGAAGGTGCGGAAGTGCAGGCAGATCTCGCGACCGTTGCGGAAATTCGCTATGGTAAAATTCCCACGCTTGAAAAAGAACTTGCTGCGAAAAGTTTGCGTCTCCGAAAGCTCAAAAGCTCCCAGCGTATCCTAAAAGAAGAAATCACCGAGGGCGAGATTGCCGATGTCGTTTCCAAATGGACGGGTATTCCCGTTTCAAGAATGCTTGAGGAAGAAGCGGCGAAACTTGCGAAGATAGAAGAAAAATTGCAAAGTCGGGTGGTGGGGCAAAACAGCGCCATCGTCAAAGTTTCAGATGCCATCAAGCGTTCGCGTGTCGGGATTGCCGACCCAAATCACCCAATCGGTTCTTTCCTTTTCCTTGGTCCGACCGGCGTTGGGAAAACCGAGCTCTCAAAAGCCATTTCGGATTTTCTTTTTAGCGATGAAAAATCGCTCATCAGAATTGACATGTCCGAATACATGGAGAAACATTCCGTCTCAAAAATTATCGGCTCGCCCCCCGGGTATGTCGGACACGAAGAGGGAGGTACGATTACCGAGTTGGTACGCCATCGTCCCTACTCTGTGCTGCTCTTCGATGAAATAGAAAAGGCGCATCCGGAAGTTTTCAACATTCTTTTGCAGGTGCTCGATAACGGACGACTCACGGATGCGAAAGGGCGTATGGTTAATTTCAAGAACACCGTCATCATCCTCACTTCAAATATCGGCTCCGAATTCATCGACAAAATGAAATCCATCGGTTTTTCCGATGCCACCGAGCAGGGGGATTATGTCGCCGCGAAAGAAAAAGTTATGGACGCGCTCAAAAATTATTTCCGACCGGAGTTCTTAAACCGGCTTGATGAAATTCTCATTTTTGACATCTTGAGTCCGGAAGCCATTCAAGACATTGTGAAATTGCAAATCGCGATTGTCCAAAAACGCCTTGTCGACAAAGACATAGTGCTTCATGTTTCAGGTGCCGCTCTCGAGTTGCTTGCGAAACAAGGTTACAATCCGCAGTACGGCGCCCGCCCGCTCAAACGCTTGATTCAGAACAAGATTTTGACTCCCGTTGCGACCATGATGATAACCAAAGGCATGCTCTTCGGCGGTGTCGTTTCCGTCGGGGTTAAAGACGGCGAACTCACTATCCACGCAGACAAGATAAAAGCAAAACCGATGCCGAGAAAACAAAAAGCGGAAAAAGAGGTGGTGGCAGTGTAAAAAGAAAGAGTCCTGATGCTTTATAAAGCATCAGGACTCTTTCTTTTCTTCGTCGTTATAGAGTAGTCTATTGTGAAAAACAGTATTTTTGTTATTCTGGAGATATGCCAAAACGATGGACGAAACAAGAAGAGAAAAAATATTACACTGAACTTTACTTTTTGTATGTGGAAAAAAATAAAACGATTAATGAAATAAGCGGCATTTTTAAAATTGCTCCACAAACGGTTTTTCAACGTTTACAAAGGCTTGGAATCGTAACTTCTCCTGAACGAAAACGAGGATATCTTCATATGCGCGAGGACATAAGGATTCCTAATCGCTATACAAAAGAACTTGCTGAATTTTTCGGCATCATGCTTGGTGATGGAAGTTTGTCTCATTTTCAAGTTATGGTTACTCTCGGCACAAAAGAAGATGCGTATGCCGAGTATGTCTGCACGTTGATAGAAAAAATATTTAAAGTAAAACCAAAAATTGCAATTAGAAAGAAAGGTTACAAGGATGTGTATCTCGGGTCGGTGAAACTTTCAAGCTGGCTCCTTGGAAAAGGTCTTGTTTACAATAAGGTACAGTCGCAAGTCGGTGTACCAAAGTGGATATTTCAAAACGATGATTTTATGAGAGCTTTTGTAAGAGGGTTTTTTGATACTGATGGGTCGGTTTATCGATTAAAATACGGAGTGCAAATTTCTCTTACAAACAAATCTTTACCCCTCCTTTTTTCTTTACAAGATATGCTTCATAGGCTACAATACAAACCATCGCATGTAAGCTCCGGAAAGGTTTATATTACCAGCCGGTCAGAGATATTTCGATTTTTTAAAGAAGTCAAACCAAAGAACAATAAGCACGTTGTGCGTTTTTGTGAGTTTGCGAAAAACATAAAAAATTGAGGTTGTTAATTCATGCGTCGGTACCCAAGCGGTCAACGGGGGCAGACTGTAAATCTGCTGGCATTAGTCTTCGCAGGTTCGAATCCTGCCCGGCGCACCAGAAAAAATCAGCGAAAGCTGATTTTTTTGTGCGACGGGAGGAAGCCAACTGCTTGGCTTCCATCAGGATTCGAAGGGGTTTTTGTTACCGAGCTTGCGAGGTCAAAAATCTGCGCCCTGCAAGGGAGAAATTCCTGCCAAGGCGGCACCAAAAAAATATCGGCATCAGCCGATTTTTTTTATTTAACACTAATTTATACTTATGTATACTGTAATTATTTCGTCGCTATTTTGTGCGGATTATGGTTCGGGCAAGCTTTATCACTGCATCGCTCGGGAATGGTCTTCGTGCCTTCCATCATGAGTGCGCCACAGGTCGGGCAGAGGTTGCCGGTCGGGCGCGCTTTAATGGCGTATTTGCATTTCGGGTAGTTTGAACAGCTGTAAAAAATTCCGAAGCGTCCTTTTCGTTCAGACATATCGCCTTCTTTGCACACAGGGCACACGATACCCGTCCGTCGCTTCGCCTCTTCTTCTTCGCTTTGTTTGATGAATTTGCATTTTGGGTAATTACTGCACGCGATGAATTTGCCGAAGCGCCCGTCGCGCTCCATGAGTCCGCCGCCGCATTTCGGACATTTCTCGTCGAGCATTACCGGCCCTTCGAGCTCGCGTCCGTCCGCCATGCGCGCGCCGTTGCAGTCGGGGAATTTCGCGCAGCTCAAAAACTTGCCGTTCTTGCCGAGCTTCCAAATCATATCTCCACCGCACACCGGACAGCGCATTTCTTTCGGCGCATCGCCGAGGTTGGTGATTTTTTCCATCGTCTTATCTTTCAGCTTCACTTCTTTTGAAAATGGCTTGTAGAAGTCGTCGAGCGTTTTCGCGTAGTCGCGCTTGCCCTCGGCGATGTCGTCAAGCTTTTCTTCCATCTCGGCGGTGAAGGTGTCGGAAATTATATTCGCGAAATTGGCTTCGAGGAATTCGCTCACCACCTCTCCGGTGTCGGTCGGGCGGAGCGCTTTGTTTTCTTTTTCCACATAGCCGCGGTCTTGAATCGTTTTGATGGTTGAAGCGTACGTACTCGGTCGTCCGATACCGCGCTTCTCAAGCTCTTTCACGAGTCCCGCTTCGGAATAACGGTTCGGCGGTTCGGTTTGTTTTGCGAGAGACTGTGCATCAATGAGCGTGAGCGGGTCGCCGGCAACAACTTTCGGAAGTTCAGTATCTTCGTCGCGTGCCTTCGGGTCGGCGAGAAGCCATCCGGGGGAGAGGAGGCGCGAGCCGTTCGCGGAAAAAACTGGGATGCTCTCACTCTCCACATTGGCAATAATTTTCGTGCGCAAAACCTCCGCGTCTTTCATTTGCGATGCGATGGTGCGCCGCCAGATGAGCTCATACAGCGCTTTTTGCTCGCCGGTCAATCCGAGACTTTTCTTTGCGGGGTGAGTCGGGCGGATGGCTTCGTGCGCTTCCTGTGCGTTTTTTGATTTGGTTTTGTAAACACGAAGGTCAACAAGCTCTCTCCCGTACTCTTTCACGATAGTAGAGAGAATTTCCACCACCGCCTCTTTTCCGAGATTGGTTGAGTCGGTTCTCATGTAGGAAATATGCCCCGCCTCGTAGAGCTTCTGCGCGATGCGCATGGTGTTCGCGGGAGAAAGTCCGAGCTGGGTGCTTGCGGTTTGTTGCAATGTCGAAGTCGTGAACGGTGCGCGAGGCGAACGTTTCGCGTTCGTTTCTTTCACCTCTACCACTTTCCATTTTTCCGTACGCGCTTTTTCGAGAATTCCGACCGCCACTTTTTCATCGCGCGGTTCATCGCTGCAAGTAAGAGAAATTTTCTCTTTCTTTTTCGTTTCCACGTTCGCCGTTAGCACCCAATAATTTTCCGGAATAAACGCGCGAATTTCCCGCTCGCGTTCGCAGATAATGCGAAGAGCGGGGGACTGAACGCGCCCAGCGGAAAGTCCGTAACGGAGCTTTTTCCAGATGAGTCCGGAGAGGTCATAGCCCACGAGCCGGTCAAGTACGCGCCGCGCTTCCTGCGCTCGGCGCAAATCTTCGTCAATCAGACGAGGATGAGTAAGGGCTTCTTTGATAGCATTTTCTGTAATTTCATGGAAGGCGACGCGCTTCGGTTTTTTGAGTCCGACGGCTTGCGCGATGTGCCACGCAATAGCTTCACCCTCGCGGTCGGGGTCGGTTGCCAGAAGCACTTCCGACGCTTCTTTTGAAAGTTTTTTAATTTCGGCAACTACTTTCTCTTTGCCTTTGGAAATTTCATACGTCGGAACAAACCCCGCCTCTATATTGATGGCGTTTTTGTTGCTTTTCGGGAGGTCGCGGATGTGCCCCACGGAGGCGACAACCTTATACTCCTTCCCGAGATATTTTGAAATGGTTTTCGCTTTTGAGGGCGACTCAACAATAAGTAATTTCATATGGTTGTAAGTTGTACTATAAATGCGAAAATTTTGCAAACTGTACTCACTATTGTATACGGTAAAGCGTGTTTACAAAAACAAGCCCCATTGTGGATAAACGGGGCTTGTGCTCGCGTGAGGGTTTCTCATGATTTGTTTCCTTTTTCCGATGTTAAAGAAATTTTTGCCACGTATCGGCAATACCCCGAAGCTCGTCCTTTTTCTCTTTTTTGAGGTCAGGAGACTTGGAGAATCGTTTCGCCATGTTGATAAGATTTTTTATCTGATGGACGGTCGGTTTGGTTTCGTGCGCCAAAGTGGTGTGGTTTTGCAGTACTTCTCGGTATCCGAGAACCCCCTGCATGTGGGCGTTTTTGGTTTGTGTTTTCATGGCACATACCTCCTCCTTACATAAAAGTTGAACAATTAACCCGATTTAAGTATACACCAAAGTGATTATTTTGTCAAAAAACAGCCCCTTGAAATATCAAGGGGCTGTTTAGGAATTTTAGACCCCGTATTCGGAGCTATCGTCATCTTCTTCATTCAGTTGCTTCTGCAGGAAGCATACATTGTGTAGCTGTTCCAACTCCTTGATAATTTTATCAAGTTCAACTTCTTCATCTTTATTTTTTGCGGTGAGAAGCGTTTCTTTTGCCAGCTGTAAAAAAAGTTCGGCGATAATGCAATCCGCCCCATTTTTATGTTCATATTCTAAAAAGCTCTTGAGCACAACAAGTATTTTGGCAACTAATTTGTTCATGATATTCTCCTGTCAAAGCGGTTATTGTTCAATGTTAAGCATACCACAGAACTATTTTTTAGTCCATACCCCTACAAAACCCGCCGTATCGCGCCGCCACGCTCAATTATAAGACCTTTAATTTCCATCACAGAAAGCAGTGTGTTCACGGAAGAAATATCAAAGCCGGAAGCGCGGAGAAGCTCGTCGCGCGGGAGGGGTTCCGAAAGAATCGCCAAGATTTTTTGTTCTTCTTCGGAAAGTTCGGCAAGAGTTTGCGCCGACATCGCACCTGTTTCTTGCGCGAGCCCGAAGAGGTCGAGGATGTCTGATGCGTCGGTGATGGGGTACGCGCCTTGTTTCAAAAGTTTGTTTGAACCGCAGCTCCCTTGCGCGAAAATGCTGTTGGGTATCACGTACACATC
>OBEQ011042508.1_pt1 | contig 21770 bp, 22 predicted proteins | sample 1670901 | NCBI WGS metagenome assembly OBEQ01 (sample SAMEA104232315, study PRJEB22302) | groundwater metagenome | biome: forest; feature: aquifer; material: groundwater | place: USA | collected 2011-08-07 | depth 5.4 m
ACTTCGGGACGCGATACCTGTAACTCATATCCCTCACGACGCATACGCTCGATAAGAATAGCAAGGTGGAGTTCACCTCGGCCACTGACGATAAATTCATCGGCCCCATTCCCCTGCTCCACGCGCAGCGCGACATCGGTATCGAGCTCTTTGAACAATCGCTGGGAAATATTACGCGAGGTGCAGTACTGTCCTTCTCGCCCGGCAAATGGTGAAGAGTTCACCGCAAAGGTCATCTTCACAGTCGGATGCTCAATATCGATAACGGGCAACGCCACCGGGTTATCTTTGTCGGCAATTGTATCACCGATGGTAATGTCGGGAATACCGGCAATAGCGATAACATCGCCCGCTTGCGCATCTGCCGCATCGATACGGCCAAGACCTTCAAATGTCATCAACGACGATACTTTCTGATTGCTCTTTGTTCCATCGCGCGCAATCCGTATCACCGACTCCCCCTGTTTCACTGTTCCGTTCGCAATGCGCCCGATTGCGGTTTTTCCCTTGAATTGATCTTGGGCCAATGACGTGACGAGCATCTGAAATGGCTCACTGGCGTTCCCGGTGGGACTTGGAATATATTTCACAATAGCATCGAAGACGGGTGTAATATCTTCCATGGCATCTAAGTCCGCGGCGATGCCCGCTTTACCCAGACGAGCCGCGGCATAGAGAATGGGAAAATCAACCTGCTCATCGTTTGCCCCAAGATCGATAAAAAGTTCGAAGGTCTTTTCGAGCGCGAAGGTAACGCGCGCGTTTGGCTTATCTATCTTATTAATGACAAGAATAATTTTGTGCCCTGCTTCAAGGGCCTTTTTCAGCACAAACCGTGTCTGTGGTTTTGGGCCTTCTTGCGCGTCGACAAGCAACAATACACCGTCTGCCATTTTCAACACGCGTTCCACCTCTCCACCAAAATCAGCGTGCCCGGGAGTATCAATAATATTGATCTTCACATCGCCAAAACGAAACGACGCATTTTTTGAAAAAATTGTAATGCCGCGCTCACGTTCGAGTTCGTTTGAGTCCATGATAAGATCCTCATTTGTGTCTTTACCAAACTGCACCTTTGACTGCCGCAAAAGTGCGTCGACCAGCGTGGTCTTGCCATGGTCAACGTGCGCGATAATTGCTACGTTACGAATATTCATATCTTACATTCCTTCCTGTTCATCGATTTTTCGGAAAACAACTTTTACGATTGGATCATAGGCGTTGTTACGCATATCGCGAACTTTAATTATTTCTCCTTTAGATAATGATGCAAGTACCATATTGGAAATATGATCCTGTTCCACCTTCAGTGTCTCAGCGCAGTCGTCGAGCATGTCGAACTCACGAGCATACTCGCTCTTAATCCTGTCTTCGATACCTTTTTTCTTTTCACGAAGCGCGCGAATCTCAGTACTGACATCCTGGTAGGGGTGTGATTTGCCAAGCGCCTCGCGATAGACCGCGCGAATCTCTCGCTGTTTCTTCTTGGTATCCTGAATCTTAAAAAATGTGTCTTGAATAGTACTCATAGATTATTGGCTTATAATAATGAGAGGTCGATAGTAGTGTCAATGCGAATTTGAGAAACAAAATCAGGAATATGGCTGACGAGAATGAGGGCACCCTCGTATGCGTCCAGCGCTTTGGCAATAATAGGGAGATGGCGGAAATTAATATGGTTGGTTGGCTCGTCGAGAATAAGAAGTCCCGGACGCATCAGAACAAGGCGAGTAAATAACAGGAGGCCTTTTTGTCCTTCGGAGAGATATTTAATTTGGTTTTCCAAAACGCGTCCGTCGAGCAAAAATCCGGCAGCGGTTGCGCGCAGTATCTGATTGTCTTTTTCTCCCATTGCGTCCCATAAACTATCGTATGCCTTTTGCTGAAAATCAAGGGTTGAGAAATCCTGACGATAGTACCCCGTTGTCACCCCGTCGCCAAACGTCACCCCCTCGGCTTTTCCGCTCGCGACTTTTTCAAGAAAGGTACTTTTCCCAATACCGTTGGGGCCGGTAATAAGCAGGTGGGAGCCACGACCGAGCACGATATCGACATCTTTCGTGACCGGATCACCCTGCTTCATGATGCCAATTTTTTTTATTTCCAAAATACGACCGTTAAACACATAGGGAAATGCTTGCATTGGGATAGTGAAAGGTCGGATCGTTTTGTCTTCGCGGCGCACGTCGACCATACCCTCCTCCATATCTTCGGCGTACTCACGCATACGCTTGGCAACTGAACGCAGCTTACCGCCTTTGTGGGCAAATACTTCTGCTTGCGCCTTTTTCTTTTTAATCTCTGTCTCTGCTCGCGCGTTTTGCATGCGCTCTCGTTCGATCCGCTCGGCAATTTGCTCGACAACATCGTAATAATTTCCGACATACTGCTCTACTTTTTGCGTATACACATCGAGGTAGAGTACTCCGTCGGTAAACGCGCTCAAAAAATCAGCATCGTGCGAAATAACGATAACCGTCTTTTCATACATCACAAGAAACGCGGTGAGGTGGTCGATACCATCCTGATCGAGATTGTTCGTCGGCTCATCGAGTAATAGAATGTCGGGGTTTTGAATGAGCGAATACGCAAGTAGGAGCCGTGCCTGCTGACCGCCCGAATGCTCACGAAGTTTTTTCGTGATATCGGTCTGAAGGTTTACCGCATCGAGCACGTCGGCGATACGCTTATCGAGATTATACGGTATCTCATCGAACGTCTGTCCAAACCAATCGCGCACGGTCATCTCTGCGTGCTCCGGCGCAATGACTTGTTTTGCGATACCCACGCTGGCGTCTTTCGGTGCAAAAAAAACATTACCCGATTTTAGCTTGAGCTCGCCCGTGATCATGTGGAACAGTGAGGTCTTCCCCGCGCCGTTCTGCCCCATCAACGCGATTTTTGACCCGTCGCGCACCGAAAAACTCGCCTCATCGAGAACGCGTTTTGTTTCGCTGTATTCAAATGTAACGTCTTCAAATCGAAGAACAACTTGTGGTGCCATAATCCCACCATACTAGCGGATTTGTGCGATATTGGCAAGCCCCACTGGGGGTTTTTATCGCTAACAAGGTATAGAGATGTGGATAACTTGTACTTTCGCATTTTCTATTTATTTTCTATACTGTGTATATGATAACTAAAAAACAAAAACAAGTTCTCGACTTCATAGCAGATTACCCACGAAGGAGAGGATATGCTCCTTCACTTGATGACATACGCAAGAAGTTCAAGCTTGCATCTGTTTCAACGGCTCATTTTCATGTTTCAAAACTCCATGATTTAGGTTTTTTATCAAAGGAAGAAAATAAACCACGTGCTATTAAAGCATTGGATTGCGAAACGATGGGTGAAATCCCGCTTTTGGGAACGAGTACCGTGGGACAACCCATACATGGATTTAAAAAACAAGAAAAATATCACGCGCTACCAATAAACAAAATTTTATGTGGAGATGCGGTAGAGGTGATGAAAAAATTTCCACCTAACTCAGTAGATATCGTGGTAACTTCCCCACCCTACGATGCTGTTCGGGACTATAAAGGATTCTCTCTCGATCTCCATACTGTCGGCAAAGAACTATTTCGCGTTCTAAGGGATGGCGGTGTAGTAGCAATGGTTATTCAGGATCAAACAAAAAACTTTGGAAAATCGCTCACATCCTTCAGGACAATTATTGATTGGTGTGATAATTTTGGATTTAAATTATTTGAAACCGTCATCTACCGAAAATATGGTGCGGAGGGAGCGTGGTGGAATAAACGCTTTCGCGTTGATCATGAGTACGTTCCAATTTTTCTGAAAGGCGAGCGGCCACAACACTTCAATAAAGAACATCTAAAAATCCCGTCGAAGCATGCGGGAAAGACGATGACTGTCGGTGGAACGCGCCTTACAAATGGTATTCGTATAGATACCCGTTCTATAAAGATTAATCCCACAAAGTGCAGGGGAACTATTTGGGAATATCTCACGGCAGGTGATGGAAGTCGTCTAAAACACCAACACCCCGCAACTTTTCCCAATCAACTCCCGTATGATTTCATTAGTTGCTTTGCGCCAAAAAATGGAATAGTGCTTGATCCATTTGTTGGAAGCGGGACAACGACCGTAGCGGCAAAAAATCTTGGCTACAACTATATAGGCATTGATATCGCGCCAGAGTATTGCGAAATTGCAAAAAAACGCATAACCGAAGAATGCGTCTCTGAATCGCAAAATAAACTGTTCTAAAGTATACCGTTTTCGTCAACCGTATACTCTATGCTTGTTCGACTTATAATCGCGAGAGATAGTGGATTTTGAGCAAGTAGTGTGTTGTAACGGGCCTTCCCAGGTTTTACGCTACCCTTTTTAAATTTTGTAACCTGGTACGGACCCCAACACCAATGATCTGGTATAAAAATCCATCCTGTTTTCTCTGCCAGCATTCTCAAAAATAATTCTGCTTGTACTTTCACATCCCTATTTAATAGGTGTGTTTCAGTATCAATATTGATACCATTCCCTCGCGAATCGGAAATTTTTATCTTGTCTCCTCCTCGCTTTCCTCCACCGATACCATTGATTTTTGAAAATAAATCTTTCAACTCAACCATTAATTCATACGTTGAATAATGCGGATCAAGAAAAATATTTTTGAGAGGATTATTCGTTTGGCTCGCACCCAAGAAATCTAACCAACTTAAGCAATTTTCAGGGTAGTTGAACTGATTCTTAAAAGTCCCGTCAGTATAGAGAAGTGGACTGACCGCGCTCTTCGAAATAGAGATTGTTCTACTCTGTCCCAAAATTGAAAGGAGAACATGGACAGTCCCGAAAGGATATTTTACCTTAAAGTCATTTTTAAAATCGTAGTTTCTCAAATTATTGGCTCCAATACAATTGTTAAAATTTTCCCAGCTTGGTGGTAGGTCGTGTTTATCATACATGACCATGTGCTGTCCAATACTGCGAATATTTTGACGATATATTTCCATGTCTAAAAATATACATTCCTTGGCTCGAACCCCCTCCTCAACAACAAGAACCTTTCCGTCATAAAATCCTCGAATTCGCCACCCCAAATAATACGACATTAGCAACCCGCAAAGAAGGCCATCGCTATCAGGACTTAAAATACAACTCTGCTCTCTATCAATAACCCATGGATATTTCAAGAGTAACGCGCTGTAGTCGATTTCAGATGAAGTGTGCTTGGGCATGCTACGTCAAAAAATAATCAATGGGTTTCTTATAAATCCGAATAAACTCCTTTAATGTAAGAATATCAATCCGCCTTTGGCCTGCTTCAATCTTTGAAACGTATGACTGTGTCACACCCAACAGTTTTGCTACTTTTACTTGATTGAGACCAGCTTCTTTGCGGGCATTCTTTAGCTGCTCAACGATAAATTTATGATCTTGTGAGTAGAGAGTTTTTTTCATACTAATATATCCATGATAGTATTCCATTGTGTAATATTCCAAATTGTCATACAATAAACGGGAATAAAACCCCAAAGGACGCAGACGCTGCATTCATGCACAGAGAAACAACAAGGAGGGAGCGTTTGCTTTTTTTCGGATACAGCCACGACAACAAGAACCATTCAGATACACATATGAGCGCTTCAAAAACAATGATCATCACCGTGATGTCGGGCATGCTCTGCCACTGCGCTGTTCCAATGAACAGAAGGGCTCCATGAAAAAGTGGATGCGTGATTCCATTCACAAGCGCGATACGAAGCTGATCGCGAATACTTCGGAATCCGAACAAAAAAACAACTGCCCCTTCGATGAGCAGCGTTATCGCCAAAGCCATGAGATATGCCATACTCGTTATTTTTTTGCCAGAACATTCCTCAGCAAAAGAAATGAAGCCGCAGCAAGCAGCGCAAGCGCGCCGACTTTCAAGGGCAACCAGACATCGACTGGTTGCTGGACACCTCTACAAAAAGTATAGTCGGTAGTAACACCACGGATCTTCCAGAGTCCAACATAATAGTCGGCGCTGTTTCTATACTCCTCACATCCTTTTCCATACGAAGTACTGCACACTATCGTCTCATCACCCGACGCGCACCCTCCCCCGCCTTCGTGAGGTCCGGTGTCCGCAAAAAGATATGACGGCGCTAACAGTATGGCAAGAAAAAAAATAAAAATTACGGATACGACACCGGTGCCATCTTTTCTGCCACGATAATATTTTTGAGATAATTCCATTCCTTTAGGATATCACACGATTGAAACCTCTGCAAAAACATGCCTCTCATTTTTTCTGATCTGTATCCGGAACTGATGTGTTTGCTCGCGGTGGACGCACCTGGAGTGACTGCGCGGTTACACTGCCATCGGAATTCGCTTTTCCGGTCACCATGACTGCCTTTCCCGTCTCAAGATCGTCTTTTGTGCCGGCAACAAATTTCCCGATCTCTGTTGCGTCAGAAAAAAATATGATCTTTGATCCCCCGTCAAGAAGTTTTACCGTAATGCTTTTGTCATCTTTTGAAAGGATATCGCCGGAGACAAATCCTCCCGCAGCTCCCTGGCGCATTCCACGACCACCAACTCCATTCTGTCCCATAAATTGTGTGCCACGCTGGGCGCGTTCTTCCGGTGAGAGAGTGCGAAAATTTTGCGTGTTCGCTCCACCGATCCCTTTGAGCCCCTTACTTTCGGCGTACTGCATACCGCCATAAAACGATCCACCGCCCGCCACCACTGCGACAACAACGATACTCAAGAACATTTTTTTCATATATCTATCTCTTACAAATAAAAACTTTTTAGAAGTTCACCTATTATTCGTAGCGTAATGCGTCAATTGGATTCAACCCCGCCGCGCGTTGCGCTGGATAGTAGCCAAAAATAATACCAATAACTACTGACACGCCGCATGCGAGGAGAATAGATTGTAGAGAAACGACTGTCGCGATGCCGGCAACCCGAGCAATACCCATAGCAATAATCCACCCAAGCACGATACCAATAACACCGCCAACAAACGTGAGGAGGAGCGCTTCTGCGAGAAACTGCAAGCTTATGTCTCTTCTCCGCGCGCCGATTGCTTTGCGAAGACCGATCTCACGTGTTCGTTCTGTCACGGCGGTCAGCATCATATTCATAATACCGATGCCGCCAACAATCAATGAAATGCTGGCAATGGATGCGAGGAACAGGGTAAAGGTCGTCGTCACCTGCGAAAGCGTTCCCAAAATATCTTCTTGAGAGATGATAGAAAAATCCGGCTCGGAAACATGGTGTCTTCCAACAAGCAACGCGGTTGCCTCTTCCTTGACGAGAGACATCTGATCTTTTTCCACCACGCTCAGCGCGATTGTCGAGAGAACATCCGACCCGCTCAAAATCTTCTCCATCGTTGACAATGGAATAATGACCGTATCGTCCGGATTAAAAAAACCGGTTCCGCCCCTTGCTTTTAATACACCGACCACTTTAAAATTTACTTTATTAATACGAATTGTTTTCCCTAAAGGGTCCGCGTCTTGTCCAAAAAGATCTTGCGCGGTGGTTGGTCCAAGCACTGCGACGCGCGACATACTCCTATCATGTGCCGACGTAATAAATATACCGCTTTCTGCCACGGCGTTCCGCACTACCGCATATTCCTGCCGCGCTCCGATGACCGTCACGTTCGTATTGGTGCCGACGAGTGATGTTATTTGATAGCGTCGCTGCGATTCGGGTGATACAGAGTGCACTCCTGCTATGGTGGCAAGCGCCTCGGCGTCGGTATCCTTTAATGTCTGGCCACCTCCTCTGCCTGACGACACAAACCCTCTTCCGGGCTGCAACACACCAGGTGCGATAGTAAGCAGGTTTGAACCCAGACCCTCAATACTCGACTGAATTGCACCTTGCGCGCCCTGGCCTATTGAAACCATCGCGATCACCGATGCAATACCAATAACAATACCAAGAACCGTCAGTCCCGATCGGGCTTTATTTGCTAAAAGTGCAATGGCTGTCTCTTCAAAAATATCACTCAATTTCATAGGTGCTGGTTGGTGACGATCCGACGATTTTTTACCGGGCTATCTTCGATAATAACACCATCGCGAATAGAGATAATGCGTTGCGCGTGCTGAGCGACATACAACTCATGAGTAATGAGAATGATAGATCGTCCTTCTTTCATGTTGAGGTGTTGAAAGGTTTCAAGAACCGCCTCACCGGTCTTGGTATCCAGATTTCCTGTCGGCTCATCGGCGAGAATAAGGAGAGGATTGTTCACGAGTGCACGGGCAATCGCGACTCTCTGCATCATACCGCCTGACAACTGATTGGGAAGATGGTTCCAAAATTTCTCCGGAAAAGCAGCCAAACGAAGAGTATCCCCTACTCGCTGTTCACGCTCCTGCTTCTCTATTCCCGCATACACCAAGGGGAGAGCGACATTGCGCAAAACGGTTGCTCGACGCAGAAGATTATACGACTGAAAAACAAATCCAATCTTCCGATTACGGATATCTGCCAATTCATCGTCAGAAAGCTGGGAAACGTCTTGCTTGTCCAGCAGGTATGAACCGCTACTCGGCGAATCGAGACATCCAATAATATTCATCAGCGTCGATTTGCCCGAACCCGACGGCCCCATAATCGCCACAAATTCGCCCGTATTGATAGTAAACGAAACACCGTGCAATACGGGCATGTCGCTCCCACCAACGGTGTAGGACTTTTTTATCTGTGAACATTCAATCATATCACCGTCCTCCGCCGCCACTGCGAAAAGCACCGCCACCGCCACTGCTGCCAGGAAGTCCCGGAATACGAATCGCCGGCGCCTGACTTTGCGTTCCGCTTTGAGACGAATTCGTTTTCTGTACAGTGATGCTGTTGATGACAATATGATCTCCTTCCTTGAGGCCTGATATAATTTCCGTGCTCTCATCATTTGAGAGCCCAATACTAACTTGCTTACGACTCGTCGGCAGTGAAAGCACAACACCACCCGAAACGTTCTGTGCCTGCGGATCATCGGATGCGGGTACCTCAACAAAATGCGCGTCGCCTTGAGATTTCACGGCGGTATTGGGAACGATGAGAACGTCGGGTCGAACGGCCGTAATAATGGTTGCCGAAACGCTCATACCGGGCTTCACTCGACTGTCCTGTGTATCAAATACGATTTTAACGACGTACGAAACAACGCCTTGCGATACTGTTCCGATAGTATCGATATCCGCAACCTCACCAGTGATGCTCACGTCGGGCAATGCATCCAGTGTCAGTATGGCTTTTTGCTTCACCGCTATCTTTGATACATCGACTTCATTCAGTGTAATCTCGGCGATCCTCTGCTTCGTAATCAGTGTCGCCAGCACGGTGCTCGATGAGGCGGTGTCACCCTTCCGGGCGTCCGACTGCGCGACAATACTATCGAACGGAGCGGTTATTGTATAATCCAACAGTTTCTCCTGCGCGTCGCGGAGCGTATTTTTTCTTTGTTGTATCGCGAGTTCCTGTGATCTGATATCAAGAGGGTCGGGACCGCTTTTGAGTTTCGCGAGTGCCTCTATCCGCTCTTCGATAGTACGCTGTGAGTCGATAATCGCTTGCTCACGTTGCGCAATAGTAATCTCTTGTGCTCGCACATCAAGAGCGTCGGGCCCACGAGTTAATTTTGTTAACGCGTCGACTCTCTCGATCACCGTTCTATCGGCGCTGGCAATAGCACTTGTCGCATCATCGAGTGAACGTTTTGCGCTCGTCAAACTATTGACAATTGCCGTGATGGTACCGATCGACGTATCGAGAGTATTCTTGTTTGATGTCAGCACCGATGGAATGGTGGCACTATGCCACTGGAGCTGGTCGGCGACATAATCAAGGAAATTTCTTCCTGCTTTTATGGTTCCATCGATGTCTGTCGCGGTCGTGGTCGTCTGCGCAATAAGTGCGTCAAGCGTGGCATGATCGGACGTGCGCGTCGCGGCCTTATACTGTACGAGCGCTGCTGCGTGGTGTGCGCGAGCGGTATCGTAGGAGCGGGAAAGACGATCCTGATACTGCGCGGTCGTTGTATCCCATCGATTGACCTGATTTGCATACCAATCGATATTCTGTTGGTTTTTCTCGATACTGCTTTGAAAAAACATATCGTTCAAGCCGGTAAGAAGATCGGGCATATCTAGAAATGCTGAAACAACCACGCTAAACCCATCGTCATACGCCTTTGCAATATTTTTATCCGCTTTATCGCGCGCTTCTTTTGCCGACGCAATCGCATTCTGTCCTTGAGTCACGTCGAAAGGATCTGCCGGCTCTTTGAGTTTACTCAGATCAAGCCGTGCCGTCTCCAAATCTTTTTCCGCCTTTTTTTTCGACTCCTGTGCTGAAGCAATCGAGTGCTGGGATTGCAACAGCGCGAGGCGCTCAGCAGGGGCTTTGAGTTTTTGAAATGCAAGTGTTGCCGTCGCAAGATTGTCCTGCGCGTCGCGGACTGTTTTTTGCGCGTCGCGGGAATCAATGGTCGCTATCACCGTCCCCTCTTTTATTTCGTCGCCTTTTGTAACGCGAAGCGCCATAATATCTCCCGATACTTTCGGCTTTACGTCGACTTGATTGGACACGGATATTTGACCACTCCCAGAAACGGTACTGCTCAGTGTCCCCTTTTCAACTGTTCCCAAAACCGACCGCGTCTCTCCTTTCAGCTGCGCCGATTGTTTATATATGCCGTACCCTCCCAGTGCAACAACAAAAAGAACGACAATAATACTGCTCGTTTTGTGCTTTGAAAAAAAAGATTGAGGTATCACATTCATAACCATAAATCGTATACCCCCATCTTAATGCAAAAGGTTGTACACTTCAAGCCAATGCCGACTAATGAGAACCTGCGCTTCGTGGAGTGTGATAGTCCCCCCGCAGAGCTGCGCGTGAAGGTAGTTCTCGATACCATCCTTCTCATGAAAGCCGGGTCTTGGTTCGGCTGCCTTGGGAAAAAGATTTGCGGTCTCATTGGACCCGCCAAGTTGTAAGCTAATGAGATGATCGATCTTATACTGACCGGGGGAACGCGACGTGATACCGTATGCCGCATAGATCGACTCCTTTTTTGCCGACGAAACATCGCGCGCCAATCGGCTATATCCGGGTACGCATATTTCTTCCTTTGTCACATTCTCAAATATCGCGCCGGGTGTGCATTCCGGATCAGGGTATGCGCCATTAACAGTACACTCGGTCAGCTGGCTGCGCGGCTCAAATCCAAGCGAGTCGGCACGCGCGATCGATCGTAGTGTTTCCGTGGTAAACGGCTCTTTATGTGCCTTTGCACCATACGCAACGCCTAACACACTCCCAATGGCAATGATAATGAGAAATTTTTTCAGTGAAGACGACATATATTACGAAAAGGTATGGTGGTATTTTTCTATTAATGCAAGTGCGGCATGAAAATCACCTGCTTTTTGAATATGCCCACCGCTGATAAACATAATCTCGTCAGCATCTTTAATGGTGTTAAGACGATGCGCGATAATAACTTTCGTTGTGCTTGATGGAAGTTTACCAAGGATGTCCTCGAGAATCTGCTCGGTGACCGTGTCGATATTTGCTGTCGCTTCATCGAGAATGAGAAGTTTTGGCTTCCGAAGAACGATACGAATAAAAGCGATAAGCTGCTTCTGCCCCAAACTGATATTTTCCGCCCCTTCATGGATGACCGTGTCAAGGCCATGGTCAAACTTTTCAAGCAAGGTTTTCAACCCTTCACGGTCAAGGAGCGCGGAAAGCATTGTCGCGTCATAGGATTCGAGCGCGTGATTGCCATAGCGAATATTGTCAGCAACAGTTCCGGTAAAAAGAAATGGTTCTTGTACGATAAACCCGATATCCTGCGAAAGCTCATGCGGCGAAAACGAACGAATATCACGATGAGCAAATGTTATACTTCCATTCCATGGATCGTAGAGGCGCACCATGAGCGCGGCTGTCGTGCTTTTTCCCCCACCTGTCGGCCCGACGAGCGCGTAGGTCTTACCGCGCATCAGCTGAAATGAAATATGCTCGAGAACCGGACGCTCACCATACCCGAATGTAACGTCTGAAAACGAGAGTAATTCATCTTCCCTTTGCGCCTCATCAGTACGCGGCGTATTCTTTTCCGTAATAAGGAGGTTCGATTCGAGTAATAAAATCTGCTGAATGCGCGTCCATGCCGCTACGCTTGTCTGAACTTGCGCCCAGAGGGATCCCAAAATACGCAGTGGGTCGTAAAATCGTTGCGCGTACCCGAAAAATCCAACGAGCAAACCGACGGTGAGCTCTCCACGCACAACAAGATACAATCCCGCAAGCAGTACGAGAAGCTGTGTTGTATTATTGGCAAAATCATAGAGTGGCCGAAAAATCTCGTTAGACAAATCCGACCAAAATGCTGCCTTGAATTGAGCGGCATTTGCTTCTCTGAATTTTTCCCTAAAATAATCCTGCCGATTATACGCGACAATGACTTTGAAATTTGAAACACTCTCTTGAACGTGTGCTGAAAGCCCCCCTCCGCGGGTAAGATTGGATACATTGTTTTTTTGTATCCATGGCGAGATGCATCGAGTCACCCCAAGCACCACCGCGGTCAGTGAAAGCATGACAAGCGCGAGCTTGACGTTAAGAAAAAAAATAAAAATGCCGATACCAAAAATAACAAAAAACATTCCAACAAAACGAACAACGGTCTCTGAGAGAAACTGACCCAACTTATCCGCGTCGTTATTGATACGGCTCATGAGATCACCGGCACGATTGGCATTAAAAAATGCAATGGGCAGACGCTGAAGTTTTTCAAAAAGAGCGGCGCGTAGGCGATATAATGTCTGTTGCGCGATACGTCCCATGAGTCGCGGTTGGAGAAATCCCGTGACGACCGTTACGAGATAGAGTGCCACAAGCAGTCCAATGTTCCTCGCGAGACCTTCGTGCGTGCGAGTGAGCAGTGTTGTATCGATCGAATACGCAATCATAAACGGCGTCAGGATACCCGCGACAGAATTCAACACAACGACACATCCCACTCCGATAAGACGGCTGCTGTCCGGTCGAATAAATGGCGCGAACCCCCGCGCACTTTTAACAAGTGTTTGGAGAAATGTGCCGGTCATCTTTTCCGGTGAAAGCGTATAGTTCATAGTGCCTGTTGTGATTGATACATTTGTCCATACTCAAACGACTCCCTGATCAACTGCACATGAGTGCCTTGTGCTATCAAATCCCCCTCCATCACAACAATAATCGTGTCATAGTGCTGCACCGGTTCGATCTTCTGCGTGACTGAAATCAGTGTAAGGTTTGGGTACAACCGTTCTATCGACTCCAAAATGCGGCGCTCTGTTGCAATATCCACGCGGGCCGTAAAATCATCGAGAATAAGAATTGTCGGATCGAGCGAAAGCGCTCGGGCAAGCATCACGCGCTGTTTTTGACCACCCGAAAGATTTACCCCTCGTTCGCTCATCGGCGTATCGAGACCTTGCGGCAACGAGGCGATGACATCCTCAAGCGCAGAGGCCTCAATCGCTTTGTGTAGCGCATCATCGGAAAGCCCCCTCCGAAATAATATATTTTCACGTACGCTCGTGTTAAACATGCATGAGTCCTGAAAAACAATCCCAAGCTGACGATAGAGCGTATCGGCGTCGTACTCAGAAAGAAGATCACCGTCTACTCGAATCGTTCCCTGTGTTGGCTCAATGAGGCGCGCCATAAGATTCACTATCTGCGTTTTACCCGCTGCTGTCGGTCCGATAATTGCCGTTTTACTTCGCGCGCGAACAGAAAATGAAAGATTGTTCAACACTGATCGATTCCCATAGTTCAGCGTTACCCCTTCAAACACGATATCTCCCCGGATTGTTCGCTTCACCGTGCCAACCCGCGCAGGCGGTTCTTCATCCAGAATCGACGTAATCCTCTGCAGTGACGCAAGTGATCTACTGAGTCCATTACCCACAAATCCAAGCATAAATATCGGGGCAATCAGCATGCTTGCGTAAGAAAAAAATGCCGCAAACTCGCCAATCGTCAATGTCCCTTCCATCACTTGATTACCGCCAAACCACAGAATGATAAGAGTCGACGCATTGGAAAGGAAGGTGATCATCGGTATCAGTCCGGCAAACAAACGTATCATGTGCAACCCAATTTCACGAGCGATTTGACTGACGACGGTAAATTTTTTTATTTCACTGCTTTGGGCGTTGAGCACTCGCACGAGCATCGCGCCGACGATACTTTCGTTAATCACCTTATTTATTCGTTCAAGATTTTTTTGAGAATCCCCAAAGAGTCGACCAATGCGCGCGAAGATGCTGACAAAATGAATAACGATGGCCGGCACAATGGCAAGGGTCATCAGCGCGAGACGCGCATTGAGCGAGAGCATAAACGCACTGGCCCCGATAAGAATAAATAGTGAGGTGAATATGGTCACAATTCCTTGCGATGCGATTGTTTTGACCGCGTCGACATCGGATGTTATGTGCGTCAAGAGTCGTGAAGGGGTCATGCGTACCATATACTGATAGGTCTGTAGGGAAAGGGTGGCAATAAGCTGAGTACGAAGATCAGAGGCGATTTTTTCTGTCAGATACACGCTCACCCAGGCGAGCACGGTCATGGCGCACGCGATACCAATAGTGATGCCGCCAAGCTCAATGATAATGGTGCCCAGAGCGATGGTGCCGGCCTCTCGATACAGGTCTATATGGACGGCGATAATCTTTGGAATCAAAAGCCCCATCCCCTCACTCACAAACGACAGAAGCACAAGAAAAATAATAAACCCGGCATAGGGCTTACAAAAACTTAAAAGAGTGTGGTTCTTTTTTGATTGATGCTCGACAGAAAATGACATATGACCATTACAATTGCAAATAACTTGCAGTTACATTGACGAGAATGCTACGCTCCGATATACTAAAGAGTACATTCTATACTAGCATACAGAGTATGTATTTCAAGCCACGTACCGCCTCACTCATCGTTCTCGCCCTTCTTGTCATTGGTCTTCTTTTGTATGCTCGCATTGCAACCCTTCCACGTCCAATACTTGCAAAAAGTGAGTCGAATAAAATTTCGGTGGTTACCTCGTTCTATCCTCTTTTTTTCTTCGCCTCGCGCGTTGCCGGTGATCGCGCGGACATACTCAATGTAACACCTCCTGGTTCTGAGCCCCACGACTACGAGCCAACCCCTCAGGATATGGCGCGTATCGAGAAGAGTGATCTTGTCGTTCTCAATGGTGCAGGTCTGGAGTCATGGGGTGACACGCTCCATGAAACACTTAACAATTCGCCCGCTACCATTCTTACCATGGATAAACTGCTTGCAGCCCGCGCGATTACCGGTGATAATCAAATCGAAGGATACGACCCTCATTATTGGCTCAACCCTTTCTTAGCAAAAAAAGAAGTTGAGGGAATAGCACAAGCACTCAGTGCCATCGATCCCTCCTCGCGCGAACTCTATGAAAAAAACTCGCGTGCTCTGAGCGACGAGCTCACACTCCTGGACGCTCACTATCGCCAAGGGTTACGCACATGCAAAAAAAAGGATATTATTACATCACACGCTGCGTTTGGATACGTGGGGGCAGAATATGGTTTTCGTCAACTATCGATAGCCGGACTGTCGCCCGACGCCGAGCCGACACCAAAAAAACTCGCCCTCATCGCCGATTTTGTCAAACAGCACGGTATTCGTATTATTTTCTTTGAAACACTTGTCAGTCCAAGGATTGCCGAAACACTTGCTCGCGAAACAGGTGCGCAAGCCCTTGTGCTCAACCCTCTTGAAGGTCTCACAAAACAGGAGGACGCCCTAGGAAAAAACTATCTCACTGAGATGGAACAAAATCTTACTGCTTTACGAATAGCACTCCAATGCGAATAGATCATACAAAAAATATCATTGAGGTACGCGACGTTTCCTTCACCTATGGAGATGCGGACGTACTGAAACATGTCACACTCAATATCCATGAAGGTGATTATCTTGGAATGATTGGGCCCAATGGCAGTGGGAAAACAACACTCCTCAAGGTTATGCTTGGACTTGTTCAGCCGTCTGCCGGCGAGGTTCTTCTTTTTGGTAAGAATCTCCGCGATTTTCGTCAGTGGTCAACAATCGGCTATGTCCCCCAAAAAGCAACGCATATCGACGCACTCTTCCCCGCAACCGTACGTGAAGTTGTAGCGATGGGTCGCTATGGTGTTAAGGGATTATTCCGTCGGCTCGACGCGAATGATCACGAGCTCGTCAACGAAGCACTTACTCAGGTCGCGATGGATGATATGAGTAATCGACGAATTGGGGATCTTTCTCTAGGGCAACAACAGCGTGTATTTATTGCCCGCGCGCTGGCGGCAAAACCGAAAGTGATTATTCTCGACGAACCGACGGTTGGTATCGATAGTATCGCCCAGGAACAATTTTATACGCTCATGGAAACACTCAACCACGATCTCGGTCTCACACTTATTCTCGTATCTCATGATATCGATGTGGTTGCGCACGAAGTAACAGAACTTGCTTGCATCAATCAAACGCTTGTCTACCACGGCGCGCCAAAAGATTTTTTGAAAGGCGATACACTGACGCGCCTCTATGGAAAAAACGCGCGCCTTATTTCTCATAATCATTAAGGTCATGCTCGACTTGTTCCAATACAGTTTCATTATTCGAGGACTCGAAGTCGGGCTCATCATCGGGGCACTCGCGCCGCTCATTGGTATGTTTCTTGTTCTGCGCCGCTACTCGCTCATTGCCGATACGCTTGCGCACATCTCCTTGGCCGGCGTAGCATTCGGACTCCTCCTTCACATCAACCCCCTCCTCACGGCTCTGGGTGCGTCAACGCTCTCATCGCTTGCTATTGAACGGCTCCGAACAAGTAAAAAAATCTACGGCGAAAGCGCGCTGTCACTTTTTCTCTCGGGTGGATTGGCACTCGCCATCCTACTCATCGGACTTTCAGATAGTTTTAATGCCAATCTTTTTGCCTATCTGTTTGGAAGTATTCTCACTGTTCAAAAGCAGGATGTGATGCTTATCACGGCCATTAGTATTCCCGTAGGGCTCGTCATTGTTCTGTTATTCAAGGAGCTGGTCTATCTTTCGTTCGATGAAGAAGCGGCGCGCGTCAGCGGTATTCCAACACGCCAACTCAATACGCTCCTTATTATACTTGCCGCAATCGTTATCGCGCTTTCTATCCCTGTCATCGGCATTCTTCTTGTTTCCGCGCTGCTCGTGGTGCCAGTCATTACTGCCATTCAGTTACGAAAAAGTTTTGTCCAGACGCTTATCTGGGCAGAGATTATCTCACTTGCATCGGTTGTGGCGGGAATTATCATTTCTTTTTACGCGGACATTCCTTCAGGCGCGACTATTGTATTGCTGATGTTCGCGGTGTTCCTGTGCGTATTTTTTTCAACCTCAAAACGCGCTTAGTATGAATATCTTTCGACTTGCTTCGTCGCTGCTGAGATCGATACTCTCAAGCATTGCATCCGATCCGGAGGTCAAAAAGATTATCGAACGCAATCCGCGTTTTTTTCATTTTCTCAAAAAACGCATCGCACCCGATGAAATGTTCGGACTTCATCTTACGATTGGCGCACTATGTACCGCGCTATTTGTTCTTTTCTTCTTTTCTGTCGTACGTCATGTCCTTGGAAACGATACGCTCATTGAGTCCGACGTGAGTATCGTCAACTTTCTTCAACTCATTCGACTCGATGGGGTCGATCAGGGAGCGCTCTTTTTTGGGACCCTGGGACGATGGAGTGTTATTTTTATCGGTGTCTGCGCCACCGCAATCGTGTGCATTCGAGGCCGACGATGGCATACCCTTATCGCACTGGTCACCGCAGTGAGTGTCGCGATATTTTTTTCAGGAATGCTCCGTGAGGTTATCGAAACCATACGACCTTCATTTGCCAATACGCTTGTGACAAGTAGAGATGCTACGTTCCCAAGCGGACACGCGAGTGTTGCCTTCACGTTCTATGGTCTTGTCACTTATCTTCTTGTCAGATCGCGAACATCATGGATCGCGCGAATAGTGAGTGCGCTCGGCGGTATCACTCTTATTAGTGTCATCGCGCTGTCAGGCATGTACCTCGGCCTCTATTGGCCATCGGACACCGTTGCAAGTATGGCATCGGCAGCCGTATGGATTGCAATCGTCATTACGGTACTTGAAATACGGCGGGCAGTCCGCCTTCCCTATGAGGAGGAAGATGATCGCTCCATCTCAACGATGCACACGACAGGAATTATCGCGTTTGTCTGCTGGGTGCTCCTTGGCGGATACCTGTCATCGGCGTTCCCCCTTCATGGCGCCCAACCAATCAGGCCACCCTTACAATCCATGAACAAGCAAGATATTCCAGGAAAACTCTTTGACACCCTTCCTCGATACAGCGATACGCTCCTTGGCAACCATACCGAGCCGATCAATATTATTGTAGTCGGAAAAAAAGACGTCATCGACGATGCGTTTACCAAAAGTGGCTGGATCTATCCAGGGACTATTACCCTCTCAAACCTTTGGGGGGCGGCCGTGGCAAGTATCAAAAATACCCAAGATCTTCGGGCACCCATAACACCGATGTTCTGGAACACCCTCCCAAATACATCGGCATATTTCAAACCAACGCCCCAAAATTCCGTGAGAGAGCGACATCATATTCGACTCTGGAATTCGGGCATACAGACCACAGATGGCGATACGATTCTCTTTGGCGCGGCGAGTTTTGACAAGGGTATCAAGCTCAAATCGGCAATTATTATTCCAACGCACATCATCGATCCTGCGATTGATAAAGAACGCGAGTATGTAAAACAATCACTTGAGTCGACGGGACTTGTAGAGCGGGTGATCCCCTTTGCCATCGTCGAGCCAACACTGGGGAAAAATATCGTTGGAGATACGTTCTTCACCGATGGAAAATCAGTGGTTATCTTTCTTGACGAAGCTGTTTCTTCTTATCAAACCTCACCAGTGCGAGTTCAATAAGACGATCAATAAGCTCGGTACGCGACACGCCACTCGCTTCCCATAATTTTGGGTACATGCTGTGCGATGTAAATCCGGGGATCGTATTAATTTCATTCACATATACCTCACCGCTCTCTGTAAGAAAAAGATCGACACGCGCAAATCCATAACAAGAAAGTGTTATACATGTTTGAACAGCGAGCGTTTTAATTTTTTCACTTGTACCTGGAGATACTTGTGCTGGAATAATTATTTGCGCGCCAAGATCGTCGATATACTTTGCCTCGTACGAGTAAAACTCATGTGCCGGAATAATCTCTCCTGGAATTGATGCGATGAGTTCATCCCCGCCAAGCACAGAACACACTATTTCTCTCCCCTTGATATATTCTTCGATAAGAATCTTGGTATCGTACAAAAACGCTTCTCGCACTGCTTGTATAAACCCTTGCTCATCACGCACCTTATTCACGCCGATGGATGAACCAAGATTTGCCGGCTTTACGAACAGTGGTACCCCCATTGCTTCTACACATTCTCTGAATGTTGGGATAGTACGCTCTGTTGCTGCTTTGAATTTTCCAATCGGAATCCCTGCATCACGAAGAAGCCGCTTCGCCACATCTTTATCCATTCCAACGGCAGAGCTCAAAACGCCGGTTCCAACAAAAGGAATACCGACCATTCTCAAAAGTCCCTGGAGCGTCCCATCTTCGCCATGTGGCCCATGAATAATCGGAAATGCAACGTCGATATGTACAAGTGCCTCACGAGTATCAGTAAACAAAATCACGCCGTTACCCCCTGGCACCAGCACCATTCGCCTCCCCTTTTCAGTATTCAGTGAGATAGTTTTCGGATCATGCGCATTCAACAGATAGTTTGATTTGTCGCAAGCATACCATACTCCTTCCTTATCGATGCCAATAAGAAAAACGTCGTACTTGTCCGTGTTGATCGACGCGACAATATTCTGCACCGAAAGCAATGAAATTTCGTGCTCTGCCGATCTGCCTCCAAAAATAATGCCAACGAGTATTTTTTTATCCATATCAATTCATAAACCAGATCTGGGCATTAAGCGCAAGAGCATAACTCACCCAAAGGATATACGGTGCGAGGAGGAGTGTTGATATCTTCTTCTTCAGTTCCCAAAAAATTCCCATCGTTACGACAATAGTAACCCACAGTCCAATAATAACGACAAACGCGAGTCCAGGACTCTTTAATCCAAAAAATACCGCCGACCAGAGAAAATTCAATGCGAGCTGAACGTCGAACCATAGTAATCCTTTACGAACATCGGCCTGTCCTTTGTAATCCTTCCATACCTCATACACGGCAACACCCATGAGCGTATAGAGTATCGTCCACACGGGCGCAAAGACCCAATCCGGTGGAGTCCATGATGGTTTTGCAATCGCTAGGTACCAATCCCCTATCGCAGGAATGGTAATAAGCGACGACAAGATTCCGACTACGTTGGGAATGGCAACCGAAATCACAAGTTTGAGAGGATTGCTCATAGGTGTTTACTTATTCTTGACGAACGCGCGGTCTGGAGGAGTATGACAGCACGCTCAAGCTCTTTAATTTTTAATTCGTACTCTTCTTTGAGCCGACGTTCGTTGACCGTATATCCCTTAATAAGGTGATTGCGGAGAATACTCGTCGCCCAAATGCGAAATTGTGTGGCATGGCGCGAATTGACCCGATACCCAACCGCGATAATCATATCGAGATTGTAGTATTCGATATCGCGCGTGATGTATCGTGCCCCCTCCCTCTGAACTGTTTCCATTTTGGAAACGGTTCCTTTTTTGGAAAGCTCCCCCTCCACGTAAATATTTTTTATGTGCTTTGAAATAGCGGGCTTGCGGACGACAAACAAATTGGCGATCTGCTGTTGTGACAACCAAATCGTCTCTTTTTCAAGGGTTACTTCAAAATGTGCCCCGTCTTTTCGCTCGTAGATGATGATGCTGTTTTTCTTTTCCATAGTTATTTATGTAGTTCTCCGCTTCATATACGCAATAAGATCGTCAGGATCCTTCGCAATATACTCAAAGAATCCTTCTACCCACTCCCCAAATTCACGGGTATCGGGAACCCTCAACGCGATGACTGGTTTATCAAATGCTTTTGCATACCCCGCTTCAAGGTAGATACCGCGGGTGTTTGCACATACCAAAATGAGTCCGTCACACTTCCGAATTACCTCCAACTCTGTTTCGAGCAACTCTCGCATCGGTGCATTCTGGTCGGCATCTCGTTGGGGGAGAAAAATTTCTACCCCCTCCTGTTCAAGACGCTCAGCAAGCCCGGCATTGTCCTTCATCGCTTCTGGATCGGCCTGCCATACGGCAACGCTTGGATCGCCGATTGGTGTTGCAAGATAGAACATATAAAACAATTTCTAATTCACCTAATTCATCTAATTTCTAATAAAACCCTCCAATACTCAATATCCAATACTTCGTGGTTCCGTACCTCTCAATTGACTCACTTCTTTGTCTGTCAGATACCGCCATTCGCCTCTTTTCAAACTTCCCGCGTCGAGCCCTGCATAAGAAATGCGATCGAGTTTCTCAGCCGCGTAGCCAAGGGCGTTGAACATCCGATGGATCTGCCTGTTGCGCCCCTCGTGCAGAGTAACAATAACATCTTTTTTATCATCACGGAAATACTTCGTTTGGCAGGGAGCTGTTTTTTTATCATCGAGCATAATTCCCGCTTCAAAGCGTTTTTTATCTTTTTC
>OBEQ010504568.1_pt1 | contig 21768 bp, 14 predicted proteins | sample 1670901 | NCBI WGS metagenome assembly OBEQ01 (sample SAMEA104232315, study PRJEB22302) | groundwater metagenome | biome: forest; feature: aquifer; material: groundwater | place: USA | collected 2011-08-07 | depth 5.4 m
CCTGCACTTCGGGCAGAACAGATTCTTCCCGAAGACGACACGCCGGAGGAACTTCTTTATCTGCCGTTCCGACGGTATTTGTTTGAGATGGTACATGCTTTCCATGATAGCGAAGCCGTACCATCTGACTTACATTACCCATTCTTATCTCCATTGACAGATTGTTTATAATATGCTATTACTATGCACAGAACCAACGGGTTTAAATCGTGCGTACGTAAGTGGCAGCCGTGCAGCCGCGGAAAGGAATTACAATGAAGGCGGTGAAGATTATTTTTGGTATCATCTCGGTGGCTGTCGCGATTCTTGCCACACGAGAGAACCATATGGTTTGGGCAGTAATCCTCATGACGAGCGGACTCATTTTGCTCGCATCCGCCCGCGTTATCAAGTTTCCTCGGAGATGAAGTAGGAGGAAAATCGAGAAGTATCCGACTCATCGGAAGTGGTCCGAGCAGATCGTGCCTGAGTCGGGATACGAAAGGAGAGTGCCATGCTGTAAGTGTCTTACCTCACCGTAATTCATATTTGGGGAAGGCGCACTGGACTTTAAGTCTTTACTCCAGTGGCAGGGACCCCCAGCCAAAAGTCCCTGCGCTAAATAAAGAAGACTCCTAATCCTGGAGGAGGGCGAGACAAGCACCACTCGCCCGGGAAGGGTGGGCGAGTACGCGTCGCAACGTACTCGCCTTTTTAGTTTCCCGTAACACTTTTTCACGGCCGTGAAAAAGTGTTACGGTGGTTTTGGAGTTTAAGTCGCGAATTCCCGCCGGAGTTTATCCCCGCGCAGGCGGGGACGGGGATAAACTCCGGCGGGGACTGGGACGGCATGAAAATTTTTGACTTTCATGTCGCCTTTCGTTTACTATATAGCTAATGTTTACAAAGAAAATCGGTATTGACCTGGGCACGGCGAACACCGTTGTTTTCGTGCCGAAACGCGGTTTCGTTATCAACGAACCGACGATCGTGGCACTCACGAAACCCGATAATTCAGTGCTTGCGGTGGGCGTTGAGGCGAAGGAAATGATTGGCAGGACTCCCGAAGAGATCGTGGCATATCGCCCCCTGAAGGATGGCGTGGTTGCCGATTACTATATCACGAGGGCCATGCTCACGTATTTCATCTCGAAGTCGGTTGGTTGGATGAACGTCATTAAGCCCGACGTCGTGATCTCCGTCCCCGCGGGTATCACGCAGACAGAACGGCGCGCGGTCGTGAATGCCGCGAAAGAAGCCGGAGCGCGAAACGCTTTTATCGTGCGGGAGCCGATCCTCGCGGCCTTGGGCGCCGGCATCCCCATCAACGCCCGCTCGGGCAACATGATCATCAATATCGGCGGCGGCACGTCGGAGGTGGCGGTGATCGCCTTGGGAAACATCGTCGAGTGGGCGAGCGTGCGCACTGCGGGGAATAAATTCGATCAGGCAATTAGCGATTACGTCAAGAAGAAATATTCGCTCGCGATCGGGGAGCAGACCTCCGAGAATGTGAAGATCGAGATCGGCTCGGCGATGTCTACGAAGGAAAAAATGGAATATCAGCTCCGTGGCAGGGACTTGATCAGCGGATTGCCCAAGGACATCATTATCAGCTCGAATGAAATTGCGGAAGCACTCCACCCGTTTCTTATCGAGATCGCGAGTTCGATCCAGAACGTCTTCAACGTGACGCCGCCGGAACTCGTGGCGGACATCATGGAAAAGGGCATCATTCTTTCGGGAGGAAGTGTGCAGCTTCACAATTTGCCGGCCTTCTTCGAAAGGTTTCTGGGCGTGCAGGCATATGTTGCCGAAGACCCACTTTTCTGCGTGGCAAAAGGCACGGGACTGATCTTGGAACACCTCGATACGTACAAGAGGACGCTCTTGAATAAAAGATAATTTTCAATTGACCTAATTACTAATTTCTAAAAAATTTCCAATTCCCAATTCCCAAATCCCAGTCCTTGAAACTTTTAATCATTGGGTATTAGGCATTATTTAGGTAAATTAGAAATTAGATATTAGAAATTTGCATATTATATGTCAGAAATAATTGGTCATGGCGCAATAATCAGAGACTTAAAGAGATTAGCCGAGTATGACAAATTGTCTCACGGCTATATTTTCTTCGGACCGGCGATGGTAGGGAAGCGGACTGTAGCACAGAGCTTCGTGAATTTCCTGGAGACCGGAAATTTTGAGGAGCCGCTTGCTGTGAGCGGAGTCGAACCGAAGGTATTGCAGGATGGACTGCTTATAAAACCCGACGAGAAAGGAACGCTCGGGATTGACGCGGTGCGCACGCTCAAAAATTTCCTCTGGCAAAAGCCGAATGTGAGCGAAAAGCGGACAGCGATCATTGACGGTGGGGAATTCCTGACCGCTGAAGCACAGAACGCGCTGCTCAAAATTACAGAGGAGCCGCCGCAATCCGCGCTTTTGATCCTGATCACGAGCGATATTGATGCGCTCCTGCCCACGATCTCGTCACGGCTTCAAAAAATCTATTTTTCAGCCGTGGACTCGAAATCACTGACCAATTGGCTTGCGGATGATCTGGGAATTGCGAAAAAAGCCGCCGAGGATCTATCTAAAAAATCGTTTGGCAAGCCTGGTCTCGCCGCGGCCTTTCTTCGCGATGAAGAATTTCAGACACTTTTGAAATCAGCGGAGACATTGCTAAAATCATCAAGCGAGAAAAGGCGCGATTTTTTGAAGAAGCTGATGGAAGACGAACTTTTTGATCTCGCGAAACTTTTGGACGCCATGATACTTTGCATCTCGGCCGAGGGACTCGACGAGAAAAAGAAACTGGAACGCTGGCATAAATTTCTTGAGTTGCGGCACGAGGTCGCGTATTTTAATCTCAATCCAAAGTTGCAATTGGAGAATTTGCTGACTTAACGGTCATCCTGGACTTGATCCAGGATCCATGCATGTTAGAATCATTTTAATTGTATGGATTCCGGCTCGGAGGCCGGAATGACAACATGATCTATGCCATCTCAAGGCGAACAATTTTTGAAGGAGCTGGAATCCGCCTTCCGCGGGGTCCACGAGAAATTCCGTGAGGAACTTTCAGCGATCCGCGGCAACCGCCCGTCCGTGGAACTCATCCAGGACATCAGGGTGAGTTATTACGATGAGCAGCTTCCCGTAAAGCAGCTCGGTTCACTATCGGTGGTCCCGCCGCGCAGTATCCAGATAACCATGTGGGACCAAAATGCCGTCTCTCCGGTCATGAAGGCGATCGAAAGCGCGAAGGCGGGACTTTCTCTTACAAACAACGGCAATAACATCATCGCGACGCTTTCACAACTAGGCGCCGAGCGCCGGGAAGAGCTCACTAAGCTAGTCAAGAAAACGAGCGAAACCTCGAGGATCCACATTCGGGCGAAGCGAGATGAGACCATCAAAAGATTACGCGATGCCGAATCAAAGAAAACAATAAGCGAGGATGAGGTCTTTAAAACTAAAGAAAAAATTCAGAAATTAGTTGACGACGTGAACGGCAAAATTGAGACACTCGTGCAGAATAAATTGAAGGAACTCGCGGAGTAGTATAAAAGCTCGTAAGCTCGTAAGACACCCCGCCTCTTTTTTTGTCATCCCCAACTTGCCTGCCCGCTGACTTGTCCGCCGAAGATTTATCGTAGGCGGAAGCTTCAGCGAAGGAGGGGTCGGGGATCCAGAAGACAAAATGACAACAAGTTTATCTTTTAACCGAATAACCGCAAAAAGAAAAAGGCCTCTAGTTTCGTTCTCGCCTGATATTTGCTATATTAAAAAGACTTGAACGGCATGGATCCCGGCTTCCCAGCCTCCGCTGGGACAGGCTCTGGCTGGAATGACAGTCAATTCAATTACTCACTTGCCCGATTACTAAATTACTCAATTTCCAATTATTCAATAACCCATGTTAATCGTCACCTTAGTCATCATTGGTCTTGCGTTCCTGATACTCAGCCATGAAGCGGGGCATTTTTTCGTTGCCAAAGCCTTTGGGCTCAAGGTGGATGAGTTCGGTTTCGGTTTTCCGCCGAGGATCTTCGCGAAGAAGATCGGCGGGACGGAATACAGCTTCAATTGGCTGCCGTTCGGGGGATTTGTGCGGATCGCGGGAGAAAACGACGGTATCGATAAAACAAATGTCGCAACGGCAAGCGAAGACGAAAAGAAGCATATTTTTTCATTTCAGCCCGCGTGGAAAAGGGCCCTTGTGATGCTCGCTGGCGTCACGGTCAATTTTTTGATTGGCTGGCTCTTGCTCGCGGCAGTGCTTATGATCGGGTCGCCCAAAGCGCTTGTCATAGGCGAGGTCCAAAAAGGTTCTCCCGCGGAGCATATCGGGCTTATGGTCGGGGACGTGATCAAGGATTTTGTGAACGCGCAGAGCTTTATCGAGTTCACGAACGCGCACAAAGGACAGCAAGTCACCTTGAATATCATGCGTGACGGGAAGGACATGGCATTGAATGTGGTCCCGCGAGTGAATATAGGTCCGGGAGAAGGCCCCATCGGCGTTGCGGTTGCCGAAGCGGGGGAGGCGCGCCATGGATTCTTTGATTCGCTCTGGACTGGCCTTAAAGAATCGGTGTTCCTCGTTGGATTCACCTTCCAGGCGTTTTATCTATTGATCTCGAATTTATTCGGGCACGCGACACTTCTTCCGGGGGTTGTGGGGCCGGTGGGAATTTTTTCGGTTGCAGAACAGGCGGGGAAGATCGGCCTCATTTATCTTGTGCAGCTTATCAGCATCATTTCCTTAAACCTTACCGTCGTGAACCTCATTCCGTTTCCCGCGCTCGACGGCGGAAGATTTTTTATGATCATCATTGAAAAAATAAAAGGCTCGCCGATATCAAGACAAACCGAACGATGGGTGAATGCGGCGGGATTCGCGTTCCTGCTCGTACTTATGGCGCTCTTGACCATCCGCGACGTAAGTCATTTGTTCTAAGAAAATCCTTCCCTACGTAAGCCTCGGGGGAAATTTATAGTGCTTGATGAAACACTGATCTTGCAAAGTTCCAAAATTCCGGCATGCCATGTTTGACCTTCATCCAGTACCACCATTCTCAAATTTCCCCCGACCCCCATCTGGGACACCCTCGGCACTTCGTCCTGAGCTCAGTGTCGAAGGATTTCCCACACCGGTCGCCTGAGGCGACCGTCTTCCGACTCGGGGGAAATTTATGGTGTTTGATGGAACAAGGTCTTTGCATAATCCCAGAATGAGCTGTCGCCATGTTTGACCTTCATCCAGTACCACCATTCCGCGCCCCAGAGATAATAGTCGTCGAAACCAGTGGCTTTGGCGTAGCCAATCGTGTCTTTAAAATAGGTGAGATCGAAGACTCTTAACTGGTCGGTGAGTGATGTTTCATAGAGCTGGTGCAGGAGCCACGGCTCCGCGCCGAGTTCGATCACGATGAAGGGTTTTGTAGGTTCACGAATGAGCAAGTGGATGAAGGCGTCCTTTATCCGGAAATATTCCGGCGGGAGGTGATAATCAATGTAACCGAAGCGATCGCTATGGACCCGCCGGTACATTGTCGTGCCGAAGACGTCTCCGGCTCCGGCCGCCTGGTACCAATACCCGAATTCTCCGCCGTCGGTCGTGAGCACCGGATGCGCGGGGTCTAAGGACTTCACGAGGCCGATCTCTTGCGCAAGTGTCTGCGGATCCATTGTGATACATTCGCCGAAATTCAAGAATGGCTCGTTCTCAACCTGCCAATAAAGGAGGGCCGGATTTGATTTATAGCGGTTCACGACTTCACGCAAGAATGGCGTAAGTTCTTGCCGGCGCCCGGCGTCCGTGGGATCCGTGACCCACGCCGGATAATGGCACTCGGGCCAGCGTGGTTCCTTTTCCCCGATCACGAGGATTACTTTCGCTCCGGCTTTTTCGGCGAGATCCATCTCGTAATCAATATCGGTGAAATCGAAAACCCCCTTCTGCGATTCGATAAGGTCCCAGTAGGCTACGAGGCGGAGGCGCTTCGCGCCGAGATCGTTCAAGATGGCGCCGTAGTTCTCTTTCCAGTTGAGCCCCATCAGTTTCGAAAATTTTTCGGAGAAGGTGACGCCCCAGGTAATCGGGCGGTTCGGATCGGGTGCTGTGGCGCGGAGACGATCGCCTGTTGCCACCCAAACGACCCCAAGGAAGACAAGTGCCAGCGCCGCCATCTTGAGCGCCAAAATTCTTCCCCGGAAAACTTCCCGCAGAAAGAGCCACGATCCAAGAAAAATGAAGATATAACGAATGGCCGCCGTTGCGTCAACGAGGGCGGGGGTGCCGAGCGATATCGAATAATAAATTAAGATTGAGCCGGCTCCGGCATAGGCCCGATTTAAAAAATAACCGGCTTTGTTCTTAAATTGCAGCTTGGGAGAGGCGGTGAAAATATGTTTTCGTAAAGCAGGAATGAGGAGAAAAAAGAGCGCAGCAAGCGCCCCGCCGATCTTCATCGCCACGAAGCCGCTTATGAAATTGGTTCTGAGGAATACGACCTTTGCGAGCGTATTGGCCAGACCGAAGCACGCGGCGCTCAAGAGAACCAAAAGAAGTATCTTAAGCCTCAACTCTTTTTTCTCGGAAAGAAAAAGCAGGAAACCGGCGGCAACAAGAAAAATAAATGCGGTTATTTGATAGCCCTGCAATCCGAGGCCGATCACGATGGCGCTAAATAGCAAGGTCGCGATGGGGTTAAGGGTGCCGAGCAGGGTATTTGTGCTCGAAACCTCACCTTGAAGTAGAGCCGAAAAATAGAGAAAAACCCCGACGAAAAAAAGTACGCCCGCAGCGAGAGCGGTAACCACGTATGCGAGAGGAAATGGATGGAATCCGAACGGGATCAAAATAATCGCGAGGGCCTCGAATGCTCCAACCCAAAACGCGTAGCCGAACGCGTTGGAATACGATTTTTGAAGAAGACGCTTGTCGAATAGGGCCGATGATCCCTCGATAAAGCGGGCAATAATTGCGACTAATAACCAAGACATATAACAAAGTACTTATGACAAAACGCTATGACAAATGCGTGTGACCAAAGACGCCTTTTTTCTAAATATGCGTTGCGAGAATTTGTCATTCGAGTTTGTTCAAGGAATCGGTTATAAGTTCTTTGTATGTGTGCGCGCTCGGCCGGATCTTCCGCTCCATGGTTTTGTAATCTATCTCCACCAAACCGAACCGCGGCCAAAATCCTTTGTCCCATTCGAAGTTGTCTAAGAGCGACCAGTAGAAGTAGCCGCGCACATCAACGCCCTCGTCCATCGCCCGCTTCATCTCGGCAATATGATCTTTGATAAATTGTGCGCGCAGGGCATCGCGAGCATCGGCCACGCCGTTTTCCGTAATATAGATCGGCTTACCATACCTTTTAAGCGTTTTTAGCACGCGGTAGATACCTTCGGGATAAATTTCCCAACCTAAATCGTTTACAGATTTGTTTTCGTTGTATTGTATCCAATATCGAGATGCCCAATGTAACCCTACTCTCGTGTGGAAATAGTATTGTACCCCTATGAAATCAGAACTTTTTATAAAGTCCTTGAGAAATGGATTATTTCTCAACCATCGCACTAGATGCATAAGCAACTTGTTGTGCGGACTGTTTCTGTAAGTTTCAAAGTACGATATAGTTTCCGAGAATCCGACGCTTGCGCTAGGATTTATTTTTTTAATTTCATGTACGGCTAACTTGTGGGCGCGAAATTGGTTCTTGAGGGCCAGATATGCCTTGAAAATATTTTTTAGCTCCGGCGGGCGATTTCCCTGAAGATAGCCGTGTCTGGCCACGGTTTCCGGTTCGTTCATCGTGATCCAAAACGTAACGTCAGATTTTAGCGCGCTCGCCACTTTTGTCGCGTAGCGCGTAAAAATCTTATCGAAGTTCTTATTAATAATTCCGCCTTGCCCGCTTAGCCATATTGGCAGAGTGTAGTGCCACAATGTCACAAACGGCTCCAACCCGCGCTCGCGAAGAGCGCGGATCACTTCGCGGTAGTGCTCGATCTCTTTCTCGTTAAATTTCCCTTCTTCAGGCTCGATGCGCGACCACTCGATGGAAAACCTGTGGGCGTTGTGCCCCAGTGATTTCGCGATATCGAAATCTTCTCGGAAGCGGTTATAATGGTCGCAGGCGCGCCCCGAAATATAGTTTTCTTCCTGCAGCGGGTTCGGATAATTGCTTAAAATAAAGTCGGGCCATCCGCCAGCTGGCGGACTTCGCTTTGCGCTTTCAACTTTCGACTTTGCGCTCTTTCGCTCCCACTCTGTCCAGTCGTTTTGATTCCCTCCTTCCACCTGATGCGCTGACGCCGCCGCTCCCCAGAAAAAATTTCTATCCATTGTCGTTAAAATCCGAAATTCGAATATCGAAATTCGAAAGAATATCTAATTTTATAAATTTCTGAATATTTGAATTTCTTTCGGATTTCTTGCTTCGGATTTACATATTCATGCACCATGAACCGTGAACCATGAACTATGAACTTTATTATACCCGTAATCTGCTTCTACGTGGTATACTGAGCATAAAGCCTAAAGGGATATGGGCGCATTTCCTTAATAATAATGGAAAAAATCGTAGACAGAGACGCCAAAGAAGAGGTCAATAAAAAGAAAGTCGTTCTAGTCGTCGAAGATGATCAGTTCCTGGCCAAGCTATACCAACTCCTACTCGAAAAGCAGGGTGTCGAGGTGTGGACCGCAGCGAATGGCGACAGCGCCCTTTCGTTTTTGGAGAAAGAACCCCCGAACGCCGTTGTACTGGACTTGATGCTACCGGGAGCAAGCGGTTTTGAAGTGCTTACGGCTTTGCGGGCAAAGCCACAGTGGAAGGACACTCCCGTGCTCATTGTGAGCAACCTTGGACAAGCCGAAGACATAAAAAGGGCAGAGCAGTTAGCGGTCAAGGATTACATCGTTAAATCGAATATAAAGATAATCGACGTAGTGGCGAAGGTGATAACGCGGTTAAAGTGAACTGCCGCCGCCTGCAAGGCGGCGGCAGTTCATCCTCGCCCCGTATCGCGGTACGGGGCGGGCTCCGGCGAGGATCCAAATCGCTCTAATCTTATCTCTGCGGAGGCAGGGATCGCTTCGCTCCTAAGAGTATAGATCACCGCTTTCGCGGGGATCCACATGGCTCTAAGTCGCTTCGCCGAGTCTGACTCGGCTCCGCTCCAAGAGCCATGGGAAGCAGAGACCCCGGCCGGAGTTTACCCCGTACCGCGATACGGGGCCGGGGTCCACATGGCTCTAAGCATGTCCCCGCGGAGGCGGGGATCGCTTCGCTCCAAGAGCCATGGGACTTATCCACAGGGTGGTTATTGCCCATTATTGTATAATTAAAAGGTTGTTAAAATAGTTAATTAATAAACGTTCAGAAATTCATATGTATAAGAAATTAAGTCGTTCCAACCAAAAGGGCTTCACCCTCCTCGAGCTGTTAATTGTCATTGCGATCATAGCGATTCTTTCTGTTATCTTGATCCTTGTTCTCGATCCTGCGGAAACCCTCAGGAAATCACGTGATTCGCAAAGGATCGCCGACCTCAACACCCTCAAAACAGCATTAGGTATCTTCACCGTCTCGACATCTACCGGTCCATACTTGGGTGGTGCAACCGCGAACACGAGCTGCAAAACGAGCACCACTTCCGGTGGAACGTATACTCAGGCGGTAAGCAGAGTATGGTATGGGGTCGGCAATGACGTTACTGCTATCGCATCAGGCACCACCGCGCTCGTTGATGGCGTCGCGGGGAGTAGTGCCTCTGGGACACAGGCCAGCTCTGCCTCGAGTACGCTCACGAACGGCCAGGGCTGGGTACCGGTGAATTTCGACCAGCTTGTCGGCGGCTCGCCGATCTCAAATCTGCCCCTTGATCCCACAAATAACGTCACCGCTGCGCAGCCGGTGAACGCTGACCTTACGTATCGATACACATGCAATTCCCAGACGATCAAGTGGGAGGCGGATGCCACGCTTGAAAGCACGGCGTTTACCGTGCAAGATAACAAAATGTCTAAAGACGGCGGTAATAACAACAGCGTCTATGAAATTGGCACGGACTTGAAGCTTTTAGGATCAACAAACACTTTCTAGAGTTGTTTGTTGTTTGAGTCTGAAGCTCCGCGCACAGAAACAGTCCCATCTATGGCTTCCGGCAAGCAGTTCCTTGCCGTTTTTGTTATAATAACCTATGTATGGTTGTTTCATGTCAGTCATAAGTCATAGGTCATAAGTCATGAGTTATAAGTCATAGGTCATAAGTTATCAGTCATTCAATGCACATCACCGCCGAAAAATTGAAGGACATTCTCGTGAAGTCCGGCGTCATAGACGAGAAGATTTTTAATTCCGCGCGGGATGAATCGGCGCGGCTCGGACAGACGATCCCGAACGTGCTCATTGGCAAGGGAGACGTGACCGAGAAATATCTTGTAGAGCTTCTTGAGCCGTATGTGGGGGCGCCAGCGGTCAATCTTCAGGAGGTCGCCATTCCTCCGGAGACGCTCGAACTCATACCTGAAGCGTACGCGAAAGCGAGGAGCGTCGTTCTTTTTGAGTTCGACAAAGAAAAGAGAGTGGCGAAGGTTGCGATGACCGATCCTCTGGATTATGACACCGTTGAATTCTTGCGGGCAAAGCTCGACGCCTGGGTGGAGCCGCATTTCGTGACCCCTTCGAACCTCAAATATGGATTAAAACAATATAAGAGAAATATTGGCCAAGAGTTCAATGAGATCATTTCTGAGAACGTGAAGAAGTTCCTCACGGGCGGCGGCGAGTCGGACCTTTCGAAACTCGCGCAGGCGGTGCCTATCGTCGTCATCCTGGATAGTATCATCGAGCACGCGATCGCGATGAATGCATCGGACATCCATTTTGAGCCACTTGAGAAAGAGGTGCTAGTGCGCTACCGCGTGGACGGCATTCTGCATGAGATACTCTCGCTTCACAAAGTGGTCGAGCCGATCCTGGTCGCGCGGGTGAAGGTGCTCGCCGATCTTCGTATCGACGAGCACAGAACTCCTCAAGACGGTCGCTTCCGCTTCGAGATCGAAGAAGGCGCGATGATCGATATCCGCGTGAATGTGATGCCCACGCTCCACGGGGAAAAAGTCGAGATGCGGCTCCTTGAATCGAGCGCGCGGCCTTTGAGCCTTGAAGAATTGGGCCTCGGGCCCGAGGCGGTTCTCGCGGTGAACGAGGGGATCAAAAAGCCAAATGGAATGATCTTGGTCACGGGGCCGACCGGCCATGGGAAGACGACGACCCTCTACGCGGTACTTCACCTTTTAAACGTCCCGGAGGTGAATATCACGACCATTGAGGACCCGATCGAATACGAAATTCCCCGCGTCAATCAAACGCAGGTGAACGTGAAATCCGGCATCACCTTCGCGAACGGCCTAAGGTCTCTCTTGCGCCAAAATCCCGACATCATCATGGTTGGTGAGATTCGCGACAATGAAACTGCGGAGATCGCCGTGCATGCGGCGCTTACGGGACACTTGGTCCTCTCGAGCCTTCACACAAGCGACGCGCCTTCGGCCCTGCCGCGGCTCGTCGACATGGGCGTGCAAGCGTTCTTGATCGCTCCCACGGTAAATCTCGTCATCGCCCAGCGGCTTGTGAGAAAGATCTGCACTTCCTGCATCGAGTCGTACGAAACCAAGCCCGAGATCAAAAAACTTATCGAGGGTCAGGTCGCCTTGAGCGGCGAGGGTCACATAAAGAATGTCCCCGGCGTGTTATACCGCGGAAAGGGATGCAAGGTTTGCGGCAATACCGGTTTCCGAGGCCAGATCGGGATCTTCGAAATATTGAAGATGACGGAATCGATCCGGGCTCTTCTCCTCAGCCGATCGTCGGTTGATTTTATCCGAAGGGAGGCAATCAAAGAGGGAATGATAACGATGTTCGAAGACGGCTTGCGGAAGACGGAAAAGGGCGTGACGACGATAGAAGAAGTGTTGAGAGTCGTGAGAGAATGAAAAATGAGGTTCTAGGTGTTAGCTGCTAGGTGTTAGAAAAATACACCTAAAACCTAAAACCTAAAACCTAAAACCTTTTATGTTATATTCCTACGAAGCTTCGGATAAGGACGGAGGAATCGTGAGAGGGGAATTTGACGCCGAATCAAAAGCCGGGGTAATTGAATATCTTACGAAAAAAAATCTTATCCCCATGAAAGTGGAGGGCGGGGAAGAGGCGGCGGAAACGAAAAGCGCCCTGTCCAAGGGTCTTTTTGAAAGCGTGAAGCCCCTCGACCGCATTCTTTTAGTAAGAAATCTCGCGGCGGGACTCCGAGCGGGCCTTAGCATCATCGAAGCTCTGGACATTCTTATTGTGGACGCTACAAAAAGCATCATGAGAAATATCCTTTTGCAGGCCAAAATAAACCTGCAGAATGGACAGCCGCTTTCGCAAACGTTCAGTTCGTACGAGAAGCATTTCCCGGCCGTATTCGTCGGGATGCTGCGAGCCGGGGAGTTCTCGGGCCGGCTTGATGCCACCCTCGAAGAGCTTGGGACGTACCTTGCGCGGGAATACAACTTGGCGAAAAAAGTGAAATCGGCGCTCGCATATCCGGTGCTCCTCATCGTCGCGGCGGGCGGCGTGATCACGCTGCTCCTCACCTTCGTGCTCCCGCGCCTCGCAAAGGTCCTGAAGCAAAGCAAAGTTAAACTGCCCTGGATTACGCAGGTATTTGTGAATATCGGCAATGCGTTCAGCTATAGTATTACGCTTGATGTCGCGATCATCGCCTTCATCATATGGTTCTTTGTTTTTTTCAGGAAGACCGCCATCGGCCGCCACGTATTCCTCATGGTAAGCCTGCGAATTCCTCTTCTCAATGAACTCGTGAAAAAAGTGGCGCTTGTGCGATTTACCCGGACTCTGGGGAGCCTCATCGCGAGCGGCGTCGCGATCGTCGAGGCCTTGAAACTCTCCGCCGATTCCGTGTCGAACGAGTATTACAAAAAAGCGATTTTGGAATCAATCGATCAAGTGGAGAAGGGCGTGCCCTTCTCGAAGACATTTAAAAATTATCCGCACCTATTCCCGCATTTTTTGGTGAGCCTTATCGCGGTCGGTGAGCGGACCGGCACGCTTGAGCACGTTTTAAAAACCTTCGCCGATTTCTACGACGAGGAAGTCGACAATACACTGAAGGATCTCACCACGATCCTCGAGCCGGTCCTGCTCCTCATAATGGGTCTCGTGATCGGCTCGATCGCCCTCTCGGTGCTGTTGCCGATCTACCAATTGGTCGGAAGCTTTAGATAGAAAGTAGAAGTTAGCGAGTAGGGAGTAGGGAGTAGGGAGTAGGGAGTAGAATGTAGTAGAATGATAAGAGATATCTCTACATTCTACTCGCTACATTCTAAATTCTAATTTATGTCTACTCGCTACTCGCTACATTCTAAATTCTCCCAAAAGGGTTTAACTCTTCTAGAGGTCCTCATCTCGATCGGCGTTCTCGCTGTGCTCGCGGTCGCGGGCGTTTCATACCTCAGGAACACGGTTCAGAGTGCCAATCTTGATTCGACGGCCAAAAACATCATCTCTACTCTGCGCGACGCGCGGTCCCGCGCGATAGCGGGTGAGAGCGCCATGCACTGGGGGGTGAATTTCGTGAATTCGAGCACCGCCGGCTACTATTATGAATTATTTTCGACGCCCTCCACGTACTCCAGCGCCTCTACGACAGTAGATTCGACCTATTATTTGCCGGGCACGATCATATTCTCTTCGCCGGCATCGGGCGCGACGACGACCATCATTTTCAATAAGATCACGGGTATCACGGCGACCTCGAGCGTGACCATTAAATTAGAAAATACAACGGCAACGATCAGCATTTCGCCGGTGGGGACTGTATATTAGATAGCTCGTAAGCTCGTAAGTGGTTAAGCTCGTAAGCCACTCACTAAACTAGCTCGTAAGCTCGTAAGCCATCTCGTAAGCCATACTTAAGGGTTCGTTGAAAAATGTTAAAATAAACAGTATGAAATCTTACGAGCTTACGAGCTTACGAGCTAAAGAGCCGAACGAAGAGCTTACGAGCTTACGAGCTTACGAGCCGAGAAGGGGCCAGCTTCTGCTCGAGCTTCTCGTCACAATAAGCGTCGTGGCCATTATCGCGGCAATCGTGGCGCAAGTCGTGTACACAAGTTTAAAAAGCAATCAATCTGCCAGCGAGAAGAATGTCGCGTTAGGTCTCGCAGAAGAGACCTTTGATAGCGTGCGCAGCGCCTCGACCGAGAATTGGTTGAATTTGTACAACCTATCTCATGGTACCGGCACGACGACCTATTATCCCTTGCAGTCGAGCGGCAAATGGACCATCAATAATACCGGCACGCAAAGCACAGCTATCAATAACGACACGTATACGTCTTCGTTCTACGTGCAAAACGTCTGCCGCTCCACGTCATCTAAGTCCATCTCGGGCATCACCGATTCGGGAGGCGCGGCAACTTCAACGTGCGCGACGAGCGGAGGAACAGCGGATCCCTCAACGCAATCGGTAACGGCGAGCGTGACCTGGTCTACGGGAGGGCCCATCACCTACAGCGATTACATCACTCGCTGGAGAAATATCGTCTGCGTGCAATCGAGTTGGGCGGGCAGCGCAACTTCGAGCGTCGCAACTTGTCCGACGACGAATTTCAGCTCGACATCCAATATTACCGTCGGAGGTAATTTGCAGCTGTGCGCCGGGGGATGTTGAAGGATGACCGATGACTCATGACAGATAACCCATGACTAACAACCAATGACTAATGACAAATAATTTTACAACAAATGACGCTGTGTCATCCTGGCGAAAGCCAGGATCCAAACTCATCAATTCAATAAGTTATACTTAAAAAACGTATGGACTCCGGCTTTTGCCGAGTCTGACACGGCTTTTCTGTCTGCTGGAAGACAGGCGCCGGAATGATAGTAATTTTTTTATACGATGCACGAAAAAAAACTAACAAAAATTCTGCTCATTCTCATCGTTGCTTTGGTCATAATCGCGATTCTCCTTGCGACAGGGGTCTTTAAGCCCCAACCTTCGAAAAAGACAACGGACCACGCGGATACGGGCGGGGCGAACATCACGAGCGCTTTGGACGCCCACGATGCGGCAGGGGTGTTTGCAAAAGGGTGGCGCCCCGACGCGGTGCTTTCGTCGATTACATCAAACCGCGCGGGCGTTGGAGAGCCGGTGAATGACTGGCGCTTTATCTTTATCTCGGCGAGCGCGCCGGGCAAAGGATTTCTCGTAGAGGTTTCTACCCTAAAGGTGATTGATGCGCACGAGATAAATTACGCGGGTACGGGCGCGCCCGTTCCGGACAACATCATCTCCCAGGGCGAGGCGATACGAAGGGTGCACGCGATCCATGGCTACGAGAACCAGCCGGTCATCGGGGTTGAGGCGGTTTTCGATCCTATAAAAAAAGCATGGTTCTGGGCCGCTCGCACGCCGCGAGGCGTTGTTTCCATCGAAGCAGATCGTTAATTTGTCCAGAAATTGACGATCGTCAATTTCGGGACAAAGAGACAAGACTACCGCTTTTCTTTACGGAAAATATATGAACATATTGGATCAATTCCTTGGATTGAAGATCATTGAGAAATTCTTCAGGTACGGTATAATTTCCTATCCATAAGCTTTTTTGTAACATTGTAAAACCGAGATTACGCAGTGTACCACGCAGCCAACCTCTTTTCCGTCTATACTCCTCGGGAATGTCGAATGCGATAATTTTCAAATCTTCGCTTTCGATTCCCACATATTTTCCCGGAGATAAATTATATTCTTTATTGATAGATGCCAGAAGTTTTTTCCCCTTCGTGGTAATTAGTAACGTGCCGTTCTTTCCTGATTCCCGCTTTTTGACGAGCCCGTCTTGTTTGAGGCGATGTATTAACTTATATAATTTTCGTTTTTGTTCTCTGAAGACAGTTTGTCGCCCTCTCTCTTTCTGGGCCACATATAAACGCCTTTCCATATTGAAATAGGATTCCCCGTAGCGACTGCTAAGTATGGCATCAGCTACATCGCCAAAAGCCACGGCTGATTCACCGATCATTTCTAAAATCTTTTTTGCCAGTTCGCCCCTCTTTCTTCCTCGCATGTTTCCAGTATTTCATTTCGTATCTAAAATATTTATAAAATGTCCCGAAATTGACGACCGTCAATTTCGGGACATTGTTGGTTAATATTTATAGACTGCGGGTATAGGTTGCGGGTGAGGTTCACAAAAGGATGCGATCAAGACAAACAAGCGGTTTATGCAGCGCCTGTGGATGCTGTCGCGCGGCATAAATGATAAAATAAAGCGATATGGAATCAAAGCGGAAATTGAAGCTAGGAACGCAACGCCTCGCGATTTTTTTGGTGATCGTTACGGTTCTGCAATTCTCCGGCTTCGGCGGAACAATACTCGAAAAACTTGGCGCCCCGCAAATAGCCGATAGTTTGAGAATAAACGAGGCGCACGCGGCCAACACCGTTATATTCATCGCCACCACCGCTTCAACAACGTGGGTTGTGCCATCCGACTGGAACAGCGCTAGCAACACAATTGAGGTTGTCGGCGGTGGTGGTGGGAGAGGTAACAATTCATCTGGCGCTGGAGGAGGTGGGGGTGGAGCATACTCGAAAGCGACTAATGTGACATTGACGGCTGGTGGTACAGTGACGATCGCGGTGGGTACTGGCGGGGCAGCGACTGTGGCTGGCGGGGATACATTCGTTTGTAATGCTACCGCCAACTGCGCCAGCATTGCCGGTACGGCAGTCGTGGCTGGCGCTAAGGGTGGATCAGGTGGTTCGGGAGCTACGGGCGGTGCGGGCGGAGCGACGTCAACTGCGGTCGGAGCTGTAAAAAATTCCGGTGGCACTGGCGGTACTGGTGGTGCGGTAGGCCCGTCTGGTGGAGGAGGCGGTGGGGCGGGAGCTCCTGGTGGCGCTGGCCTTAATGGTGGCGCTGGAGGCTCCGATATTGGAGGAGGAGGGGGAGGGGGCGCTGGTGGAGCTTCATCAACCGCTGGCGTCGCTGGTAATAGCGCTTCTGGTGGTAATGGAGGAAATGGCCAAGCTGGTACCGGTGGCGGTTTGGGAGGAGCTCCTGGTGGTGCCGGCTCAAACGGTGGCGGTGGAGGTGGTGGCAATGAGGCCTCGAATGGCGGAAACGGCGGTGCGGGCACGGAGTGGGATGCTACCCACGGAGCGGGTGGAGGCGGAGGCAGTTCGGGAGACCCGTCGGCTCCTGGAACAACTGGCGGTACTGGTGCATTATACGGCGGCGGAGGCGGTGGCGGAAATACCGGTGGTACTGGCGCACAGGGAATCATTGTTATTACGTATACTCCGTCAGGCGGTGGCGTCACCACCCTTACCCAAGAACATTACCGCTGGTATGGAAACGCGGACTCTATTACTCCATCAACCACCGCGCTCGCTGCGCTCGACGCCACGTCTACGAACGTCGCTTCCGGCACAGCCGTGCGCTTGCGTATGAATGTGGGCGATACGGGCGCGGCGCTCGCAGCAACCACTCGCACATTCCAACTTCAATATTCGACCTCAACAACCGGCGGCTGGGCGAATGTGGCCGCCACGGGCACGGCCACAATTTGGCGCGGCTACGACAACCCCACGCCTGCAAACGGCGCGACAGTTTCTTCAACGCTGCTCCTTGCTTCATCGTCCGCTGCGGAATCATACGTGGAGGCCGGCAGTTCTCCCTCAAACCCAACTGCCATCGCGGTCGGTGGCTGGGGTGAATGGGATTGGGCTCTGCAGCAGAACGGCGCCGCGACGAATACGACTTATTATTTCCGCATGGTCAATTCCTCCGGAACTGCGCTCGATGCTTACACTAGATACCCCTCTCTTACGACGCAGGCCCTGCCTTCCACGCCAGGAGCCGCGCCGACCTACACTAGTATTGCCACAAGCACGCTTACTGTAAACTGGACCACTGCTACAAGCTCCGATTATTACAAGCTTGAGCGCGGCACATCCACGCAGGTCTATGCGCAAATCACGACCACGACCGCGCTCACTTTTCCCGACACCGGCCTTACTGCATCGACAACATACTATTACAGGTACAGAGGCACGAATGCTGTTGGCGACGGAGCGTATAGCGCGAGTTCGAGTGTGACGACAGCTTCTTCGAGCGTTCCTACTCCTGACGCTACATCCGTAACCTATACCGTAGGCGGCGACGGCGGCAGAAGCGGAAACTCCAGCACTATCACCGGCACTAACTTTGGCACGGTTGCGGCCGGCAGTCGGGCGAATTGCGCGGGGGGCGCGGGCACGGGCTGCGTGCAATTTCTTGGCATTAGCGGTAATGCCACTGCTACTGTTGCTGACGCCGACGTTACCGCCTGGTCTGCAACTTCGATTACTTTCAATGTTTCAACGACGCTCGCCACCTTGGGCGGCGCAGCCTCGCTCCAGGTCTGCGGCGCCGGTGTCTGTGACAGCACGCCGCTCACGTTTTTTGTCTATCCAAAAGTTACCGGCATGGCGACCTGCGCGAACTGCTCCGCGAACGCCACGAGGGAATACAGCACGAGCACGGGTGATACCGATGGCCTCTTTATGCTAAATGGCGATCACTTCGGTTTAGCAACTGGCACAATCACCTTTACCGGCGGCTTTGGCAGTTTGAGCGGCATGATCCACACGGTTGTGGAAGGGGCCTGTACGACATCCGGTTGGAAAGGATCGGCTACCTCCAGTAATTCCATTTGCGTTGAAGCAACAAGCTCGATTTCCGACAGCGTCTATACTGGCACCGTGACGCTTACCCGTAACGCCGACTCCAAAACGGATGCCTCAAGCAGCTTGCGCATCCTCCCGCGCATCACATCCAATAATCCCGTGAGTACGTCAACGGGAAATGTCGTGCAGATCCTAGGAAATCACTTCTGCGAAACTGGCACTTGCCCTGTTTCGCCCAATCGCGCCACTTCGACTGACAACGTAAAATTCGGCGTGACAACTTCCACCGATTCCGACTTCCAGAACTTGACCGGCGGCGCGGGCGCCTGCAACGGCACCTCTGCGGCCTGGACGCATACGGAGATTTGCGTGAAAGTTCCGGCGGCTGCGTCCGGCGGCTCGGCGTCCACGACCGTAACTTCCAATTTGCTCACGTCAAACAAAAAAGATTTTAACGTTGTTGCCACCACCACACTCACCCAGGCAAACTATCAGTGGTACACAAACATTGCGAGCACAACTCCCGGCGGCTCGCTTGTGGCCCTGAATACCGCGGCAACGAATGTGGCGACAGGCACGGTCGTGCGCTTGCGCATTGATGTGCAAGCCACCGGCACAACTTTAAGCGCCACCGCATTCAAATTGCAATTCTCCACTTCCACTTCCGGCGGCTGGGCGGACGTGGGGGCGACAAGTTCGGCAACGATCTGGCGGGGGTATGACAACGCTACAACCACGAGCGGCGGCGGAGGCGCAATTCTGGAGGCATCGGCAACGGCCACTACCACGACGACTAGCACGACCGACGTACTGATGACCGGCATGACGCTGACGCCGGGTGCCGGGGATTATTTGGCTGTCTTCAGCACGTCGGTCAAAAACGACGGTGTCGTTCAGTCTAATATTTTTGCATCGATTTATGTGAACGGCGTCCAGCAGGCCCATACCGAGCGGCGGGTGTTGCAAGAAGCGTCCATTTTCGGCACTGAACAACCCCTGATGACATATGCCCACATTACGGTCGGGGCTGGTCAGGCGGTTGAAATTAAATGGCGCACGGATGTGGCGAATACGGTTACGGCGGACGCTCGGACCCTCAATCTGTTCCCGGTCGCGTCCGCCGATGTGAGCCAAGCCACCTCGACGGTGGATACCACGCTCAATTCGTCCACCTATACGCTTCTTAATAGTATGACCCTCTCGCCTGCGGCCGGAACCTATCTTGCCCTATTCTCAGCATCGGTGGAGAGCGCGGTGGCGGAATCAATCATTGACACCTCACTCTTCGTCGGCGGGGTGCAGGTTGCCCACACCGAACGCAGCCTGACCGAAGAAACTTCCATTCCCTCCACTCCGTTTGTTCACGCGATCCTCGCCAAGGTAGCGCCCACCGCGGGGCAGGCGGTTGAGGTGAGATGGAGGAACAGCGGAGCCGCCGGGATCATCACCGCGCATCAGCGTACGTTGACTCTTTATAAGGTTGATGCCGCGAACATTTTCGAGGCCACTGACACGGCGGATACGACGTCAACAGCTACAACAGACGCGCTCCTACCCAGTATGACCCTAACCCCCGGCGCCGGGGATTATCTGGCGCTGTTCTCGTCGTCTTTCTTTTATGGCACCATCGCCGTGAGTCCCGTTACGTTTCATTCGTTCTATGTGAACGGGGTTAAGATTGCCCATACGGAAAGACAGCCGGTACACGAGGCATCCATCGACTTAACCAACATCCCTGTCGCTACGAACGGACTCGTCAGCCCTGGCGCGTCTCAAGCAGTCGAAGTCCGATGGCGGTCAAGCACCGCGGATTTACGAACGGCGCATGAACGAACTTTCACCCTCCTTAAAGCCGCGGCAGGCACGAGTACGACCGACATCGTCACGGGCTCAACTCTTCCCTCGCTGCTGCTCGCTTCATCAACAATCAAAGAAACATATGAGGAATATAATCCATCGGCGAGCATACCCAACGGCATTCCGGCCGGGGGCTACGGCGAATGGGATTGGGTGGCGCAGAACAACAATGCCTCAAGCGGCGTAACATATTATTTCCGCATGGTGCAATCCTCCGGGACGGTGCTTGACGCCTACTCGCAGTACCCAACGATTACGACTGCCGGCGGCGGCCCTCTCAGTCCGGCGAATTTGAATCAATTCACGGGCGACGGCGTAACGCAGATCAACGTCGGTTCCTCAACGGCGACGACGACGGTAGTTTTAAAAGCCGACGTCTCCGCCTCGCAGTCGATCAATATGGCACTGCAAGTGGAGGCGACTTCGACGGCCAATGCTTTCGCTTGCGGCTCTGGGGCGTGTGCCATAGCTACACAAAGCGTGACGTACAACTCGACAACGTCTGTCACGGGCGCCTCGACCACTTTAACTCTTACGAGCGCGGGCGACTCCGGTACGAACTACCACTGGCAGGCACGCGTGAGAAACACCGGGACCAACGAATACTCGTCATGGGTTTCCTTCCCGTCCGTTGCAACAAACACGGAGAGCGTGGCGGATTTCAATCTTGACGTAAATCCCCCGGCGATCACGTCGCTCGCTGCAAGCCCGGTCGGCTCGAGCACGGCGACAATCACCTGGAATACATCCGGCGAAAGCGCCACCGCCCAGGTGCAGTACTTTATGAACGGAAATTTTAATAGCGTCTGCCAATATGAGACGTCAACCGTCGCCATGCCCGCCGCGGGGTATCAGCACTCATCCGTCGTGAGTAATGGTTATGTCTACGCCATCGGGGGAACGTCGGGCGGCCTCACCACCTCCTCCGTCCTCTATGCTCTCATAAACGCCGCTGGTTCACCCGGCTCCTGGGAAACGGAACCCCCCGCCCTGCCCGCCGTGAGGTATTACCACTCATCCGTCGTGAGTAATGGCTATGTCTACGCGATCGGGGGGGCTGATTCTGTCGCCGCCACCTCCTCCGTCCTCTATGCCCTCGTAAACGCCACGGGCTCCCTCGGCTCCTGGCAAACGGCAACCGTCCTGCCCGCCGTGAGGTTA
>OBEQ010838459.1_pt1 | contig 21761 bp, 21 predicted proteins | sample 1670901 | NCBI WGS metagenome assembly OBEQ01 (sample SAMEA104232315, study PRJEB22302) | groundwater metagenome | biome: forest; feature: aquifer; material: groundwater | place: USA | collected 2011-08-07 | depth 5.4 m
CCGGCGGACGCCAGTCGGAGACTGGCGCTACCGGGGGCGCCGCGCCAGCCGCCACCGCCATCTCGGAGATGCGCCCGGGGGCGCCGACCGGCCCAGTTGGGTAAAAATAGCTCTTCCTTTCAGGGGGATTCTGGCTATCTCGACTGCTTCCCTGTCCCACCCACTCGATGCACCATTTTCGTTACCAAGGCCAGAATCTCCATTGCGAATCGGTTGATCTCGCCGCCATCGCCCAGTTGCACGGCACGCCGACCTATGTCTACAGCGCGCAGACCATCACGGACAACCATCGCCGGCTGATCACCAGCCTGGCCGGCCTCGACGTCCAGCTCTGCTTCGCGATGAAGGCCAACTCCAACCTCGCCATCCTGCGCCTGTTTTCGAACCTGGGCGCGGCCTTCGATCTGGTGAGCGGCGGTGAGCTGCGCCGGGTCCTGGCCGCGGGCGGCAGCGCCTCCCGCAGCGTGTTTGCCGGCGTCGGCAAGACCGAGGCGGAAATCCGGTTTGCCCTCGAAACCGGCGTGTTCGGCTTCCACGTCGAGAGCGAGCCCGAGCTGGCCCGCATCAACCACATCGCCGGCCAGCTCGGCCGCAAGGCGCCGATCGCGATCCGGATCAACCCCGACGTGGATGCCAGGACGCACGCCAAGATCACCACCGGCAAGAGCGAAAACAAGTTCGGCATTCCCCTCAAGTATGCCGCCGCCGCCTACGAGGCCGCCGCCAGGTATCCGCACATCGAAATCAAGGGCGTGCAGATGCACATCGGCTCCCAACTCACCTCCGCCGCCCCTTTCATTGAGGCGGTCGAGAAGGTGATCCCCTTGGCGCAGGAGCTCCAGCGGCTCCATGGCATCTCCTATTTCAGCATCGGCGGCGGCATCGGCATCGTCTACCAGGACGCCCTCGCCAGCGGCGACGCCGCGTGGTGGAGCGGCAAGCCCGAAGGCGAGCGCCCGCTGACCCCCGAGGCCTACGGCGCCGCGCTGCGACCGCTGCTTGCGCCGCTCGGGCTGAAGATCCTGCTGGAACCGGGGCGTTTCCTCGTGGGCAATGCCGGCGTGCTCCTCTCCCGCGTCGAATACCTCAAGCGTGGCTCGGGCAAAAACTTTCTCGTTCTCGACGCCGCGATGAACGACCTCGTGCGCCCGGCCATGTATGAAGCCTACCACGAACTCATGCCCGTCGTGCGCGACACCTCGCGCCCGGCCCTGAAGGCCGATCTCGTCGGCCCGATTTGCGAGTCGGGCGACTGCTTTGCCAAGGACCGCACGCTCCAGCTGATGGGCGAGGGGGAACTGGTGGCCTTCATGAGCGCCGGCGCCTACGGCTATACCATGGCCAGCCGCTACAACACGCGGCCGATGGCCGCCGAGGTGCTCGTGTCCGGCAGTCGCTTCGAGCTGGTCAACGCCCGCGAAAATTTCGATGCTATGGTTGCCGGGGAGAAAATTCCCGGCTTTCTCAAAACGTGACGGTTTTCCCATGCCCGAGCAGCGCCCCCTCAACTTTGCCGTGATTGGCGCGGGCGCGTGGGGCACCGCGATGGCGGTGCACCTCGCCCGGCGCGGCCAGCACACGACGCTGGTCACCCGCCGGCCCGAGCATGCCGAAAGCGTGCGCGCCGCCCGCGAAAACCGCGACTATCTGCCCGGCATCCCGCTGCCCGACTCGCTCATCGTCACCCATGATCTGCGCTCCGCCCTCGTCGAGGCCGACGTGGCGCTGATTGCCTGCCCCTCGCAGTCCCTGCGCGCGTGGTGCGAGCAGATGCGCAGCGTCCTCCACGACACCTCGCGGTTGCAGCTTTTCCTCAGCCTGGCGAAGGGCCTGGAAATCGGAACGCACCTTCGGCCGAGTGAAATGATGGCGCAGATCCTGCCCGGCTTGAACTGCGGCACGCTCACCGGCCCGACCAACGCCGCCGAAGTGGCGCGCGGCCTGCCCGCCGCGATGGTGATGGCCGCGCAGCACGCCGACGAGTTCGTGCCCAAGGTGCAGGCCGCGATGAGCGGCTCCACGCTGCGCATCTACACCAGCGACGACCTGGCCGGCGCGGAATACGGCGCCAGCCTCAAGAACATCTACGCCATTGCCGCCGGCTTCTGCGATGGCCTGAAACTGGGCGACAATTCCAAGGCTTCCCTGCTCACCCGCGCGCTGACCGAGATGGTGCGCGTCGGCCAGGCCCTCGGAGCCAACCCGGAAACCTTCTATGGCCTCAGCGGCTTCGGCGACCTGGTGGCCACCAGCCATGGCGCCTGGAGCCGCAATCGCGAGTTCGGCGAAAAGATCGGCGCCGGCAGGTCCGTCGCGGAACTGCTCGCCGGCCGTAAGACCGTTGTCGAGGGGCACCGCACCACCGAGGCGCTCCACGGGCTTTGCCGGGAGCGTGGCATCCCGGCTCCGATCCTGGGCGAAGTCTACGCGATCCTCTACCAGCAGAAGAAGCCCGCCGATGCGCTGACGGCGTTGATGACGCGCGAACTCAAGCGCGAGACCCAGACTCCCTGGCCGAAGAAATAAGACCGGCCTGTGACCGATCCAATCGCTCCGCCCGTCCGTCCCCTCGGTTTAACCCAAGCCATCAAGTATACTATTAGTTGACATCAAGCCCCGGTACCTGATGTCAACTAATAGTATACTTAGGCTGGTGAATCTGAGTTGCGTGCAGGCCGGCCGCGAGAATTACCGAAGCTCGCGGAATAGCGTGATGCCGTTGCTTGTAGGTCGGGGTTTATCCCCGGCAGATTTCTCTGCGTCGGGCGTAAAGCCCGACCTACAGCGGTCGCTTGGCGTCACCGCATTTCGCGAGATTCAGCAGCGCTGGTTGCGTGGCGCCTGGGGGGCGCCCTGGAGCAAGGGTGGCGGCTGGCCTTGACGTCAACGGTCCGCACCGGCCAACTGGGGCATGGACCTTCCCGATGACGAGCAACTTTTCCTGCGCGACCTGGTCAAGGCCTCGCGGCAAAAAATCCATGCCGTGAAGTGGGTCGATCGCGACGGCACCGACCGCCAGACCGTGCTCAGCCAGCCGGAGGCGGTCCGGCTCAACACCATCGCAGCCCGGCTCAAGATTTCCAAGAGCGAGCTGATGCGCCAGGCCGCGCATATCCCGGTTGCTAAGCCGGCTCCTCCGGCGGGTGGAGTCGCCTGACTCTTTCTCCTTGGGCGCTTTCAAGCCGGCAAATCGCCTTTCCTGTTATTCTGAGACCGGTGAACGAAGGCGCTGCGCCTTCGGTTGTTCTGAACAATGACAGCTCAACGAAGAGCTGCTGTAGGTCGGGCTTTATGCCCGACAATGCACCGCAGAATATCGCGGATAAACCCCGACCTGCTACGGACGAGCAGCCAATTCCATCGCGCTGTCATTGGCAGCGAAGAATGACAACCTGCCAAACCGTGCGCGTAAAATGCGGCCTTTTACCGCCCCGGGCTTTCGGTTAGCTTCCGATCATGACCAAGCAGCAGCTTCACATCGATAACGTCCGGCAGTCGCGCGACCGGATCCTGGGCGCCCTGGGGGGATTGAAACCGAAGATCGCGATCATCCTTGGTTCGGGTTTGGGCGGGCTTGCCGGCAAGGTCGAGGATACGGTTGAGATCGCCTACAAGGATCTGCCGGGGTTCCCCGTATTGACCGTCATGGGGCATGTCGGGGAGTTGATCGCGGGGCACTTGAACGGCGTGCCCGTCATGGTCCTGAAGGGCCGCAAACATTTCTACGAGACGGACGATCCCTATCCGCTCAAGACCCTGATCCGCGCGGTGTACGCCGCGGGAGCCGAGACCCTTTTCCTGTCCAATGCCGCCGGCAGCCTCCGGGCGCACATCAAGGTCAGCGAACTCATGCTGATAACCGATCACATCAACTTTCTCGGCCTCAATCCCCTGGCCGGACCCAATGACGACAATTTCGGCCCGCGGTTTTTCCCGATGAGCGACGCCTGGGACAAGCCGCTTTCCGCCAAGATCAAGGGTGTCGCAAAACAGGAAGGCATCACCTTGCACGAGGGCGTTTACGTGGCGTTCCGCGGACCCTCGTTCGAAACGCCCGCCGAGATCCGCATGGCGCAAGGCTGGGGCGCCGATGCCGTTGGCATGTCGAGCGTGCCGGACTGCCTGGTTGCCCGGCACTGCGGCATGAAGGTCGTCGGGGTTTCCTGCATCACCAACATGGGTGCCGGTCTGTCCGATGAACACCTGACCCACGCCCACACGCTGGCGAATGCCGCGCGCGGCGCCGCCGCCTTCGAGAAGCTCGTCTCGTCGGCGGTGCAGGTGCTGTGATGGCGATCAAGCGAGGGGAGTGTTTTCAAGAATTCCAATGTGCGAGTCATGTCATCCTGAGCGCAGCGAAGGATCCACGCGTCCGCACCTGGCATCACGTTCGCAGCCGTGGATCCTTCGCTGTGCTCAGGATGACAATTCATTTTGATAACACCCTCGTGGCATCATGAACCCCGCTGAACTCGACCGGCTGCGCCGGCTGCTTTGCGGACTGCAGGATACGATTCGCACGTCGGTCCGCACCGCGCAGCGGCGGGGCATGAAGCGGATGGCGCGGGTCGCCGCGGTCACGTCGGCCGACACCATCTATGCCATCGACAAGGTGAGCGAGAAAACGGTGCTGGCCTGGTTCAAAGCCCATTGGCCGGAACGCTGGCCGGTCGAGTTGGTGATGGAAGGCCTCGAGGAAGATCAGGGGGCGGTGACATTTCCGGCGGGTACGCCGGTGGCGAAGACGCTCCTCAAGTGCATCCTCGATCCGATCGACGGCACGCGCGGGTTGATGTATGACAAGCGTTCGGCCTGGAGCCTGGCCGCGCTCGCTCCGCAGCGCGGAGCGAAGACGAACCTGAGCGACATCCTCGTCGCGGCGATGACCGAACTGCCGACCGGCAAACAGGGGCTGGCCGACCAGCTCAGCGCGGTGCGCGGACACGGTGTCAGGGCGGAGCGGATTGACCTGCAAACCGGGCGGCGGACGAAATTCGTGCCGCGGCCCTCGCAAGGGCGCGATCTGGCGCACGGGTTCGCGTCCTTCGCGAAGTTCTTCCCGCCGGGCAAGGTGTGGCTGGCGGAGTGCGAGGCGAAGCTCTGGCGGATGCTCGGCAACACTCCGGACATTTTCGACGACCAATACCTCAGCAGCGGCGGGCAGATCTATGAGCTGTTGATGGGGCACGACCGGTTCATCGCCGACCTGCGGCCTCTGGCGTTCGCGAAATTGAAGGTGCGCACGACGCTGGCGTGCCATCCTTACGACATCTGCACCGCGATGATCGCGCAGGAACTGGGCTGCATCATCACCGCCCCGGACGGCGGTCCGTTGCGCGCGCCGCTCGACACGATCACGGGCGTGGCCTGGGTCGGCTATGCGAACCCGGCGCTGGCCCGGTGGATCGGGCCGAAGCTGCGGAAGGTGCTGGGATTGTAGGTCGGGATCGCTGATCCCGCCTTGGTGGGCAGCCCGCTCGCGGGCGCAATCAGGGCGCGAGCAAGCTCGCTGGCCTACGATTCCGGATTTGATCGCACCCTCAATCCTTCGTCTGCTCGATTACGGACGCCTTACCCTCCTTGAAGATAACGCGGATGCGTTCCTCTTTTTCGTCCCGGTAGGTCTCGGCAAAGACCGGATGGTAGTAGAGCCGGTAGGTCTTGAGATAGGGGTCGAAGTAAACGCGGCGGTTATAGCCGACGAAGGCCGTGCCGTCATAACGCTGGTAGTAAGTATTGTAGATCCAGGTGACGGTCCGGCCGTCGGCGTTGACGGCTTCGCGCTTTTGGTCGGGCGCGCCGAGCGCGAGGTAGACCATGTCCTCGGAGTAACCGAGATCGATGATACCCTGCTTAATCTTGTCCTGGGTCGCGGCGTCGACGTTGGCGAACACCTCGGGTTTTTCCCGGATGCGATCATCGACGGTCTGACAACCGACGAGAAAGCCGAGGCTGGCGGCGAGCATGAAAGTGGTGAGGATACGGCGGTTCATGGGTGGGTGGGTTGACCCGCCCAACATATACCAGGTTCCACAAAAAGCCAAGAGCCGGCCCGACTTTACAGCCGGACCCGGCGTAGGCGGAGGGCATTGGCCACGACGCTGATCGAGCTGAGGCTCATCGCGGCGCCCGCGAACATCGGATTGAGCAGCCAGCCGGTGAACGGGAACAGCGCGCCCGCGGCCACGGACCACGAAATGAAAATGGCGTTCGGGCCTCTCCCGGACACGCAGGAGGCATCCCGCACGGCCTGGCAGCCGGCCGCGACGCCGATGCATGCCCGTCACTCCATGATCGGTGACTGGCAGATGATGACGCATTACAACGCGTTCCTGGCCTACGATCATCAGTCGGGCCCCCGGGGCGGAGATCAGTTCAATTCGGTGAACTGGCTCATGCTGATGGCGACGAGGCGGACCGGCGACAACGAGCTGGCTTTTCACGGTATGTTCAGTGCGGAGCCCTGGACCACCACGGGGCGGGGCTATCCGTTGATCTTTCAGTCGGGTGAGGCCTATCGAGGGCAGCCCCTGATCGACCGCCAGCACCCGCACGATTTCCTCATGGAACTATCGGGCCGCTATGGCCGTCTCATCGCGAACGAAACCGTGTTCTCGTTTTACGTGGCGCCCTCGGGAGAACCGGCGCTGGGTCCACCGGCATTTCCGCACCGCCTGTCGGCGATGGACAATCCGGCGGCGCCGGTCAGCCATCATTGGCTCGACTCAACGCACATCTCGTTCGGCGTTCTGACCGCTGGCATCGCCCGGAAAACCTGGCAGTGGGAGGGATCGTGGTTCAACGGCCGCGAGCCCGACGATGATCGTTGGGATATCGAACGCCCGCGGCTCGAGTCCTATGCCGGGCGTTTCACGTGGAATCCGACGCCGGCCTGGAGCGCGCAGATTTCCCATGGGTATCTGAAGGAGCCGGAGGAACTGCATCCCGGCGAGAACGTACGCCGCACCACGATTTCGGCGCTGAACGTCGCGGAGCTTTCCCGCGGTCACCGGCTCGCCGCGACCACCGGGCACACGAAACCCGTCGAAAAGTTCTTCCGCGTTCTGCTGAGGCGTTCGGTGGTCGCGCATGCTCGCGCCATCACGTCGCCGGCGAGTTTCGAGCCGCAGACGCCGGTTCAGCAGAAGCAGCCGGAGCCGCACAAACACTGACAACGTTTACGGCCGGCCTAACCGTGTCCGGCCCCACGGCTTGAATATTGAGATAGCGGTGATGGCGATCAACACCATCAGTCCGCCCGTCGCATGAATGACCATCTGGGCACGCAACCCACCGGGTGCATTTCCGTCCTTGGCGTTTGCATAGCCAGCGCCATGAAACGAGGGCGGACGTTCCCGGTGGAACGCCTGCTCCAGGCTGAGCGAGATCTGGATCTGGAACTACTTTTTGTCCGGAGCCTTGGCGACGAAGAGACATTCTTCGCCCTTTTCGTTCACATAGACGACCTTTTGCGTTACGGGCGGATCGTTACGTTGAGTCTTCAGCGCGACTTTGACCTTCATTTTGCAGGCTGGGCAAGTGACGCCGGAACCCTCTTTGCAATGGTCCATTGCCTGCCCGGTCGACTCGATGGTCTGCTCGGTGACGGTCTGACATTGGTTGCAGACGTAGAGCACCTTGTCGCCGGCCTTCAGTTGCTTGAACTGCTCCGCGTTGCGGAGAGTCTGCCAATATTCCGGGCCAGGGCCGGCGTAGGCAAAGGAAGCGAGCAGGCCGAGGGTGGCGGTCGCGAAAGCGAGGCGGAGGGTGTTGGATTTCGTAGGCATGGTTTATGGTTTTGGTTCTTCCGGAGATGAGGTGAGCGGATTGCCACGGCGGCACTTGGGGCGACTATGCGCCTAAGCTGAAAAGGATACTATGGGGTGTTGGCCCCCTCGATTGGAGCGTGACCTCAGGGGAACGTTGTCCACGGGTCCTTCCAGGAACACCTTAAAGGGTTGGGTGCTGACTGAGCCCGGCGACGAGCTGGTCGGCTCGACGGGTGGGCGCGGTTACTCGGGATTGGGCGAACCGAGCCCCCCATGATCGACCTCGCGAATAGTTTCGCGGTTTTTCAGTCGCTGGGCATAAAGCGCGGGGTTTTCCCCATAAACCTTCTGGCACATCGGACAGCAGAGAGCGATCAGACGGCCTTCAACAGGGAGAGTCAGGAAGCCCCCGGCCACTGGAGGTGTCCTTGCCGCATACCACGCAAATTTCATCGGGTTTGTCGGGGGTCATGAGGCAAGCGCGGGTTGGACCGAGGGAGGCGGGGCCGGTGGCGCGGGCAGACCGCGGCGGCGCCACATGTAGAAGATGGCGGGATAGACGAGCAGCTCCATGAGCACCGAAGTCGCGACGCCGCCGACCATCGGAGCGGCGATGCGTTTCATCACATCGGCGCCGGTGCCCGTGCTCCACATGATCGGGACCAGGGCGATGAAGGTGGTGGCGGCCGTCATGATCTTCGGACGCACGCGGCGCACGGCGCCGTGGTAGATGGCCTCGCGCAGGTCGGCTGTCGTGTTCATGCGGCCGTCGCGGTTGGCGTCGTCGTAAGCGAGGTCGAGATAGAGCAGCATGACCATGCCGGTCTCGGCATCGAGCCCGGCCAGGGCGATGATGCCGACCCAGACGGCGACGCTCATATTGTAATCGAGCAGGTAAAGAATCCAGAAAGCGCCCACGAGCGAGAAGGGGACGGCCAGGAAGACGATGGCGGTCTTGATGAACGATTGGGTGCTGAGGTAAATCAGGAGACCTACGATCAACAGGGTGACGGGAACGATGATAAGCAGCCGTTTGTCGGCGCGCTCCATGTATTCGAACTGGCCGCTCCAGAAGATGCTGTAGCCGGCCGGCAGCTGCAGTTCGCCCTTTTGCTGCGCGTCCGCGACGACGGCCTTGGCGTTCCGCACAAAGGTGCCGATGTCCACCCCCTGCACATCCACGTAAATCCAGGCGTTGGGCACCGCGCCCTCGCTTTTCACTCCCATGGGGGCGGCCACCACGCGCACCTGGGCGAGCTGGCTGAGCGGCACCTGGGCGGAGGTAGGGCCGGTCTCTGACCGGCCCATGCCTTGGTCCGGTCGAAGACCGGACCTACCCATGCCATCGGCCGATTTGACCGGCACCAGGATCTCGCGCAGCGCCTCAAGGTTATCGCGATAATCCCGGTCGTAGCGGAGAATCACCCCGTAGCGCTCGAGTCCCTCGACGGTGGTGGTGAGAGGCATGCCGCCGAGTGCGACTTGCAGGACTTCCTGCACGTCGCCGACGGTCAGGCCGTAGCGGGCAATGGCATCGCGATCGATGTCGAACTCGATGTAGTTGCCCCCCAGGACACGCTCGGCGAAAACGCTGCCGGTGCCGGGCACGCGATGGATGAGGGCCTCGATCTGCCCGGCGATGCGTTCCAGCTCGGCGAGATTGGGACCGGCCACCTTGATGCCGACGGGGGTCTTGATGCCCGTGGCCAGCATGTCGATGCGGGTCCGGATCGGCATGGTCCAGGCGTTGGTGAGGCCGGGAATCTGCACGGCGTTGTTCAATGCCGTGACCAGTTCGTCCGAGGTGCGGCGGCGATGGGCGACAACCTTGCCCTCCATGTCGGTGATATCGACGGCCGGCCATTCGGCCTCGGGCTTGAGCATGATCGTGGTCTCGATCATGTCCATCGGCGCGGGATCGGTGGCGGACTCGGCGCGGCCCATCTTGCCGAAGACGTGGTGCACCTCGGGAAAGGCGCGGATCATCCGGTCGGTTTGCTGGAGAACTTCGCGCGCCTTGGTGGGCGAGATGCCGGGAAAGGTCGTCGGCATGTAGAGCAGGTCGCCTTCGTAAAGCGGCGGCATGAACTCGGAGCCGAGGTTCTGGTAGGGGAAGAGGACGTTCAGGCGGGCGGCCATATTTCGCAGGCCGCCTTCGGGCAGGCGTTGAACGACCCACGCGTTCCAGGGAACAAAGACCCAGACGACGATCACCGCGGCGGCGAGCACGACCAGCCGGCGCCATTTGATCACAAAGTCGATGCACGGATGATAGAGCCAGATGAGGAAGCGGTTGATGGGGTTCTTCTCCTCCGGCCGCGGCTTGCCGCGAATGAACAGGCCCATGAGCACGGGCGCCAGGGTGATGGCCAGCAGCGCGGCGACGGCCATCGAGTAGGTCTTCGTGAAGGCGAGCGGCTTGAACAGCCGCCCTTCCTGTTCCTGCAGGGCAAAAATCGGCAGGAAGGCCACGGTCACCACCAGCAAGGCGAGGAATATCGTCGGCCCGACCTCGACCGCCGCATCGCGGATGATGTCCCAGTGCGGTTTTTTGCCCCCGTCGTGCTCCATGTGCTTGTGGGCGTTTTCCACGAGGATGATGACGCCGTCCACCAGCACGCCGATGGCGATCGCGATTCCGCCCAGCGACATGATGTTCAGGCTGATGCCCTGGAGATACATGATGACGAAGGAGCCCAGCACGGCGATCGGCAGGATCAGAATCGGAATCAACGCCGTGCGAAAATGCATCAGGAAGATGATGATGACCACGGCCACGACGATGCTTTCCTCGATCAGCGTGCTCGTCAGCGTTTTGACCGAGCGGTCGATCAGCGCCGTCCGGTCGTAGACGATGGTGTATTCAACTCCCTCCGGCAGGCCCTTCATTGCCTGGTCGAGGCGGGCCTTCACGCCCTGGATGACCTTCCGGGTGTCCACGCCATAGCGGACGACCACGATCCCGCCGACCGTCTCGCCCTCGCCGTTCAACTCGGCGATGCCACGGCGCATGTCGGGTCCGACCTGCACATTGGCCACCTCGCCCAACAGGACGGGTGTGCCACCGGGGCCGCGGCCGACCGCGATTTTGCGAAAATCCTCCACACCCTGTGCGTAACCGCGGACGCGGAGCATGAATTCCTTTTCGCCCATCTCGATCGAACGGCCGCCCACCTCGGCGTTGCTGTTCTGCACGGCCATGGCGACCTCGCTGATCGAGAGGTTGTAGGCGTGCAGGCGGTGCGGATCGACGGTGATCTGGTATTGCTTCACGTGTCCGCCAACTGACGCGACCTCGGCGACGCCCTCGACGCTGGAGAGCTGGTAGCGCAGGAACCAATCCTGCATGGAACGCAGCTCGGCCAGGTCGTGCTTCTTCGAATTGAGCGAATACATGAATGCCCAGCCGACGCCGGTGGCGTCGGGCCCGAGCCGGGGTGTGACTTTGGGGGGGAGTTCGCCCGAGATGCCGTTGAGATATTCCAACACGCGGCTGCGCGCCCAATAAGGATCGGTCCCGTCCTCGAAGATCACATAGACGAAGGAAAAGCCGTAAAACGAGTAGCCACGCACCACCTTGGATTTGGGCACCGACAGCATCTTCGTGGTGATGGGGTAGGTGAGCTGATCCTGCACGATCTGCGGCGCCTGGCCCGGCCACTCGGTATAGATGATGACCTGGGTGTCGGACAGGTCGGGGATCGCATCGAGGGGGATTCTTTTCAGCGTATAAAAACCGCCCAGCACCAGCGCCGCGGTGGCGGCGAGGACGAGGAACCGGTTCTTCAGGGAAAACTCGATGATGGCTTTAAGCATGGGGAAAATAGTTTGGAAGCTCCCCGGCAAGTGTCACGTATTACGTGACACTTGCCGGGAATGGTCATTTGATTTCCTCGCCGCACTCGAGCATGGCGGAGCCGTAGAAGGGATTTTTGATTTCACCGGAACGCTGCAGCCAGCGGCCGGTGCCGATGCCGGGCGCCATCGGGCATTGGAAGACGTGCAGTCCGGCCGCATGGGGCAGGTGGTTCTCGCGGACGAGGTCGGCCACGGCGGTGCTGAACCAGGCGAAGTCGCGCTGCGCGGCCTTGAGGTCGGCGCGGTCGGGCAGTCCGTCCTTGAATTTGCCCAGCGGCCCATGGGCGGCATGCTCATGGCTGGCGAAAAACGCGGCGAGCGCCTGCCGCATGGCCGGAAGATTTTTCTGATAGCGGGCCAGATCGTCCGCGGCCAGCCCCTCGGCCCCGTCCATGGTGGCGCCGGCCAGTTTCTCCAAGGAGGCCCGGCCGGCCTCCGGCAGCGCGGAGGCGTCCTCCATGCCGACCGTGCCGGAGCCGGTTGGGCCGGTCGCCGGCACGGTCAGGGTGGCACCCGCCTCGGATACTTTGACCATCTTTTGGATGGCGTCGCGCAACTGGCTTTCGGAATCGAGCATGAACTGGCCCGAGACGACCACGCGCTCGCCGGCGGCGAGACCGGAGAGCACTTCGTTGAAATTGCCCTGCGAACGGACTCCGAGCCGGACCTCGCGCGGTTCGAACGTGCCGTCGTCGCGCGCGAGGAACACGGTGTTGTGCTCGCCGCTGCGCAGAACGGCGAGATCGGGCACGAGCACGGCGTCGTCCGCCAGGCGGGCCACGAAGCGCACATCGACGAACATGCCGGGCCGCAGGCGGGCGTCGGGATTGGGCAGCACGATGCGCGCGGTGGCGGCGCGGGTCTGTTCCTCGACCTGGGGCAGGAGCAGATCGACGTGGCCGTCGAGCAGCCGTTCGGGGCCGTAGGTCACGCGGACCGTGGCGTCCTGCCCGGCGCGGACAAAGGCCAGATCCTGCTCGTGGATTTGCGCGAGCACCCAGACCGACGAAAGGTCGGCCAGGCGGTAGATGCGCTCGCCGGGTTTCATCATCTGTCCGGCGACGGCCATTTTTTCGATGACCGTGCCATCCGCCGGGGCGCGGTAGACATAGGTGCGCGGGGCCGCGCCCGCCCGGGCAAGTTCCGCGATGTAATCGGCCGGCAGGTCGAAAAGTTGCAGGCGGGCGAGCGAGGCGCGGGTCAGCGGCCCGCCGTCCGTGCCCTCGGTGCGGAGGGCGACGAGGTGGTTGAGGGCGGCGTTATAGAGATCGGGGGAGTAGATTTCGAACAAAGGGTCGCCGGCCTTTACCGCGGTCCAGGTGGTGTTGACGAAGAGTTGCTCGATCCAGCCCTCGTATTTCAGCGTGATGTCGCGCAAGCCCGACTCATTGTAGGCGACGGAGCCGACGGTGCGAAACTCGCGGAGCACGGGCCCGCGGGTGACCAGGCCGGTCCTGAGGTTCATGCGCTGGACCGTGACGGAATCGATATGGATGGCCTGGGAGGAACCGTCCCCGTCCTGGTAAACCGGGACGAGGTCCATGCCCATGGAATCCTTGCCGGGCTTTTCGCTGACTTCGCCGGGATTCATGGAGGATCGGTAAAGCTTGATCTTGCGCTCGCCGGCGGCGGCCGCACCGGAGCCGGAGTTGGCGCGGATGGGGGTGAGCTTCATGCCGCAGATGGGGCAGTTGCCGGGCGCCTTCTTGATGATCTGGGGGTGCATGCCGCAGGTGTAGAGCTGCTCGGCGGCGAGAAGGCTGAAGGGCTGAAGGACTGAAAGGCTGAGGAGCGGCAGCCAGATATGAGATATCCGGGCCGGAAGCGTGAACATCACGGTGAAAAAATGGCGCAGGCGGGTGTGCATGGGAGCGGGAGGAAAAAGTGAGGGCGAACGTGAGAGTGGAGAGGGCGGATTTCGGAGATCGGAGTTTGGGGCAGCCATTCAGTTCTTCAGTCCTTCAGCCTTTAATTCCACGGGGGCCATGTCGGCGGTCAGCAACATCAGGTCCGTGACGGCGGTTTCGCGCTCGCGCAGGGCGACGGCGCGCTCCAGGCGCATGACGAGGGCCATGAGCTGCGTTTCGGGAATCATGGCGGATCCCGTCATGCCAGACTGGAATCCGGCTTCGGCTGTCGCAATCGTGCGGTCGAAATTCGGCAGGGCGGTCTGCTCGATGTAGGCGATCATGCGATCGGCCTCGCGCACCATGTAGAGCATTTGGGCCAGTTCGGCTGCGAGATTGAGCTGTTCGGCCGTTACACGGGCTTCGCTGGCATCGCGCCGCGCCTCGGCCGCAGCGATGGTGGCGGCGATTTTCTCGCGCCAGATGGGCAGCTTGAGGGAGGCCGTGGGCCGGAGCATGAGCGGATCGGCCTTGAGGTCGGCCATCAGCCCGAGGGTGAAGTCAGGCCGGCCGGTCCGGCGCGCCACTTCGACCCCGGCGACCGCCATCTCGACCATGGCGCGCATGCGCCCGAGTTCGGCGTTGGCCGCGGAGGCACGGCGCCAGAGTTCGTCGTCACCGGGAAGGGCCGTCGGCGTGAGCACAGCCTGCGGCCAGGCCGGGTCGGGATCGGCGGGCGCCAACCCCAGCGCGGATTTGAAACGGGCGCGGACAGCTGTCCGGCGGTCGGCGAGTGTGGCGAGTTCGCTCCTCGCCCGGGCAACATCATTCGTGAAGCGAACCTGATCGGTCAGGGTGCTCATGCCGCGGCCGGTCGTGTAATCGGCGTTGGCAATATCGAGCGAGCGGCCGAGTGCGCCCACCGACGACTCGCGCAACCGGATGGCCTCGTCGACGAACACAAGTTCGATCCACGCTTTCCTTGCCGCGGCGGCGGTGTTGAGGGCAACCGAGATGTAGCCGCGCCGGGCGACATGGGCTGCCGCGGTCGCCTCGCGGCCCATCGCCGCGCGCTTGCCGGTGCCCATGAAGTCGAACATCAGGCCCGGCATGAATGTCATCAGCATATCCGCGATGTCGGCCTCGAAGGTGAGTGATGGCTCCGGGAGCGAGCGGGCGGGCGCGATATCCTCGACGCCCGCGCGCCAGTCGTAGTAGGCGGCGGCGACCGCGGGGTGGTTCAGCACGGCATAGCGCACGAACTCATCCGGCGGCGATTCGGCGCGTAGCACGGGCAACGCCGGCCGGCCTTCGCGGGCGAGGAGCGCGGCGCCGGTCGCGCGCAAGTCGGCACGGGCGGATTTTTCCGCGGGTGGCGGCGTGCTGGCGCAACCGGCCAGGAGCGCGACTCCCGCGACCGTGAGCGCGGCTACTGAGGTGAGAGCAGATAGCCGCGCGCTCATGGTTCAGTTCTTCTTTGCCTTGGCCGCGGCTTCGTCGATCTTCTTCAGGTATTGGGTGGGATCCTTGCTGAAATCTTTGAGGCAATCCTTGCAGCAGAAGCGGACGAGCCGGTCGGGCTTGCCGTCCTGTTGGTAGACGTGATCGATGCCTTCGCCCATGGATCCGCCGATTTCCTCGTCGGAGACGACGCAGGTCTTGAGCGGATATTCCGCCTTGGCCTTGGCCAGCCAGCCGGCGTCGGGGGCGGCCGGGGCGGCGGATTTGTCGGCGGGATGATCGTGAACGGCAAATGCCAGCGACGTGCCGGCGGAAAAGAGGAGGGCGAGGAGGAGGTTTTTCATGGCGGAGTGGGTTCGGGCAAGACTGTATGCAGGGATCAACAACAATCCAGGCGCGTCATTGCTGGCGGCGGCTGAAGGGCGCATCTGCGAGTTGGCGGTGGCGGCTGGCGCGGCGCCCCCGGTAGCGCCAGTCTCCGACCGGCGCTACTCCCGGAAAAATCGCCGACAACCGGGAGATGCGCCCGCGGCTGGATCAGTGTTTCCGGGCCCGACGAGCGAGTCAGGATTTCTTCAGTGTGGCGCAGCCGCAGGCCCCGCAGGTGGCGACCTTGGCGGTGGCTTCGACCTTGGCCGCGGCTTCCGCCTTGGTTTTGTCCTGTTGGCTTTTCTGCGTCCGAGCCCAGTAGTCGGGGCCGGGACCGGCGAAACTGAGGGCAGTGAAGCCGGTGATGATCGCGGTGGCGAGGAGGAGTCGAGTGGCTTTCATGGTGGGGACGGATTTCGAGTTGGGTGCCGCACGGGTTGCGCAGCGGTTGCCCCGTTATACGCCGCCACCAGCTCGGCCCCTTGAAATAAATGAGATTTCAGCGCCCGGTGCCGGTTGGCCGGACCTCGGTGCAGGCCGGGCCTGAAAGTTCCGACACTTTGTTCGGGACGGAAACGACGGGCGGCTTTTTGTTTTTCTGGGTGGTGATGATCGCGACGCCGGCGATGATGATGGCCGAGGCGACGAAGATGCGCGGGCTCACCGGTTCATGCAGGATCAGCCAGCCGAGAAAGACGGCGACGATGGGATTGACGTAGGCGTAAGTGGAAACACGCGCCGGTGTGCTGTGCTTCATCAGCCATACGAAGGTGGTGAATCCGATGAGCGAGCCAAAGACCACCAGATAGGCCCACGCGAAAACCGAGCGGCCGCTGACCGCGGCGGGATCGAAGTGGAACGGTTCGCCACAGAGCAAGCTCGCCAGCAGCAACCAGGCGCCGCCGGTGAGCATCTGGATGGCCGAACCGGTGAACGGCTCCACGGGCTCATGGGCATATTTGGTGTAGAGCATGCCGATGCCCCAGAAAAGGCAGGCGCCGATCAGGCCAAGCACACTCAAGCCGTCCAATCCGTCCACGCCCTGGCGCGCCACCTCGGGACCGACCAGCACCGCCAGCCCGGCAAAGCCGAGGGCGAGTCCAACGAAGGTCAGGACGGTTGGTCGCGTGCCGCGCCGGTTGTCCTGGAAGATGGCGTGTGCGGCCCAGTCGAGCAGCACGATGAAGAGCGGGCCGACGGAGATGATCAGGGTGGCAATGCCGGAGGGGATTTTCTGCTCGGCCCACGACACGAGTCCGTTGCCGCCCAGACAGAGGAAGCCGCCGATGATGGCATTGTCGCGCCATTGCCGGCGCGAAGCCTGGAACCCGCGGGTGAAAGCGATGCAGGCAGCGATGAGCCCACCCGCGACGAAGAAACGCGCGCTGGCCATGAGGAACGGGGGAATGGTTTCGACCACCACCCGGATGCCGAGATAAGTGGAGCCCCAGATGAGGTAGATGGCGGCAAAACCGGCGATGAGCGCGGACCTGGCGGGAGGATGCTCGGTGGTGGTCAAGGGAAGTGAAAGTGAGGGTGAGGGTGAAAGGGCAACGGGTACGGTCGTTGGTTTGTCATTCTGAGCGCAGCGAAGAATCTAAGGGGATGTTCGCCATCGGGCGTGCTGCTGGATTCTTCGCTGTGCTCAGAATGACAGGCATCGGTAGATCAGCGCTGGACGCCGAGGTCGTTGCGCCAGTGGTATTCCATGCAGCGGGCGGTCTTCTCCGCGGTAGGAGCGCCGTGCAGCCGGGCGACGAGATGCAGCGAAACATCGATCCCGGCGGAGATGCCCGCTGAGGTCAGGATCTGGCCGTTGTCGATGAAGCGGGTGGTTTCATCGATGTCGGTGTTGGGCGCGAGCGCGGCGAGTTCGGCGAAGTTTTCGTAGTGGGTCGTGGCCCGGAGATTGCCGAGCAGTCCGGCCCTGGCGAGGACCAGCGAACCGGTGCAGACCGACACGATGTGCTCGGCATGGCGGTGGCGCTGCCGGATCCATTCGAGCAACGACGGCTTGTTGAGCAGCGGGCGCGTGCCGGCGCCACCCGGAATCACCAAAACCTGCGGCGGCGGTGTGGATTCGAGCGTATGCTCGGGCACGATCTTGAGGCCGTTGCGCGCGCGCACGCTGCCGGGCGATTCGGCGACGGTGAACACGTTGAAGAGCGTGCCGCCGGACAGCTCGTCGGTGACGGCGAAGACTTCGAACGGTCCGGCGAAGTCGAGGACTTCGACTTCAGGGAAGATCAGGATGGCAACGTTGCGGCGCATGGAAGAAGAAAAGGCTGAATGACTGAAGAACTGAATGGCTGAAGTTCGGCGTCGGTTGAATTTGTTGTAGGAGCCTGCTTGCAGGCGATTCAGCGGGTGGTCCGTTGGCGGACGTTCCGAATCGCCTGCAAGCAGGCTCCTACAGAAAACAGTCTAGAGCGGCTTTTTGATCAGCTCGCCGAGTTGAACCAGAGCCGCTCCGACCTCGTCGGACCAGGGCAGGCCGCAGCTCATGCGCAGGCAGTTGTGGTAGCGGTCCTTCACGGAGAAGAGCGCGCCCGGCGCCGTGTTGATGCGATGCTTCAGCGCCTCGCGGTAAAGCTTGAGCGTGTCGACGGCGGTGGGGAACTCGACCCAGATGACGTTGCCGCCTTGCGGCCGGCTGTAGCGCGTGCCCTCGGGAAACTGGCGCTGCATGGTCTGGGCGAAGAGGTGCAACTGCTGGTGATAGGACCGGCGCAGCGAGCGCAGGTGATGATCGTAGCCGCCGTCGCGCAGGAATTCCGCGAGGGTCTTCTGCAGGATGACGGGCGTGCCCAGGGTATTCGTGAACTTGAGCCGGCGGACGCGCTCGAGGTAGCGCCCGGGCGCGGCCCAGCCGACGCGGAAGCTCGGCGCGAGCGATTTGCCGAAGGAGGAGCAGAGCATCACGCGACCGTCGCGGTCCCAGGCCTTGAGCGGCTTGGGGCGGACTTCGGCGAAATGCGTGTCGGCATAGATGTCGTCCTCGATGGCGGGCAGGTCGTATTCGCAGAGCAGGTCGTAGAGCCGCTTCTTCTTTTCGTCGGGCATCAGGCTCCCGAGCGGATTATGGAAGTTGGGCATCACGAGCACGGCCTTGACGTCGTTCTGCTTGATGGCCTCGCGGAGTTCCTCGAGGCAGATGCCCTCGCGTGACGAGGTGGGTATCTCGAGGGCGCGCAGGTTCAGGCTCTGGATCATCTCAAGAAAACCAAAATAGGCCGGCGTCTCGATCGCGACGGTGTCGCCGGGCTTGGTGACGGCGCGGAGGCAGAGGTTGAGCGCCTCGGTGCAGCCGACCGTCACGACGAGCTCGTCGTGCGCCAGCGGCACGCCGCCCTGCAGGTAGCGGCGGGAGATTTCCCGGGTCAGAGGCTCATAGCCCCAGTTCATGGGGTGCCGGCTGACGAGCGTGGGATCGCGGCGGGCGACGGAGCCGAGGAGGCGCGCGAGTTTCTTGTTCGGAAACAGGCTGTGGTGCGGGCAGGCGGCGCCGAAGGGCATGAAGTCGGAACTCGCCGAGCGCTCCATGATCTCGGTGGTGAGGTCCTTGACGCCGACATAGGAGGGCTTCGCCATGGGCCGGGCCATGCGCGGTTCGGGGCTGAGGAAGGGCGGGCGCGGGCGGACGTAGTAGCCGGACTGCGGTCGCGCCTCGAGGTAGCCGCGGTTTTCGAGCACGGTGTAGGCCTGCAGCACGGTGGCGATGCTGACGTCACGCTGGAGCGACATGCGCCGCACCGACGGCACGCGGTGTCCGGGACGCAGCGTGCCCTGCTCGATGAGCGACTGGAGGGAGCTGGCCAGCTCGGCATAGAGCGGCTGCGACAGGACGGCGAGGCCGGGCTTTGCGGCGGTCGGGGTGGAGAGCGTCGAGATCATGGCGTGAAGAAAGTGGGCCGGAAGATAGGGGAAAAGGGGTGGGACGGGCAGCAGCAGGCGGGGTTAATTGATACCAGCACAGTTGCAGGTAACAGGCACTGTCTCAATTACAGTTTAAAACCCAAGAGCCTAAATGACCCATGGGGCAGTAGGTATCGGCCCCATGAGTTTCGAGTGGACGAGGCGGACTTGCGGTCGGCAGTGTTACCAAGGATGGAGCCAGACGATTCTTCTCTTAGCTGCGAGGACTGCGACGCGATGGTCAATCACCTCGACGCCAGCCTTTCCATCTTGGAAAAGTCACTGGGAAACAGCCGCCCTGGTTTTGAGGAAATCAGGATCAAGAGCGTCCTGAGTGTTCTGCGCAGTGAAATTGCGAAAGCTGGCCGCTCAAGCAGGCCGCCGTTTGCGGACTAGCCTGCCGAGCGTTCGGCAACGCGCAATTGGCCGCAAACCGCGCCATTCGGCGCGGCTGCCGGGGGGAATGTCCGTCAGACGTGGACTTCGCCGCGCAGATAAAGGACGGCATGGCCGGCGATGCCGACGCGTTCGCCGCGCAGTTCGCAGAACAACTCGCCGCCGCGCGCGGAGACCTGGCGGGCGTGGAGTCTGGTTTTGCCGAGGCGTTCAGCCCAGTAGGGCACGAGGGTGCAGTGGGCGGAACCGGTGACGGGGTCCTCGGGCACACCCACGCGCGGGGCAAAGAAGCGGGAGACGAAATCGCAATCATCGCCCGGCGCGGTGACGATCGTGCCGTATTGCTCAAGGGTGGTGAGGGCGGCGAAGTCCGGCCGCAACGCCAGAACCTCGGCGGCGGTGTTGAATACAGCCAGATTGGCCTGGGCCTGCGCGTAGAATACCGGCGTTGCGCCGAGGCCCTTGAGCAGAGCCGCGGGAGCGGCGATTGGTTTGGCCGGACGGGCTGGAAAATCGAGTTCAAGTTTCCCGCCCTTCAGGCGGCTGACGGTGAGCGGACCGGAGCGCGAATCGAAGACGATCCGTTCTCCCGTGAACCCCAATCGGGTGAAAAGGGTGAAGGCGGTCGCGAGGGTGGCGTGGCCGCAGAGGTCCACCTCGGCGCCGGGGGTGAACCATCGAAGGTGAAAGCGATCGGGACCGGTGCCGACAAAGAAGGCGGTTTCGGCGAGGCCGTTCTCGAAGGCGATGCGCTGCATGATCGGGTCGGGCAGCCAGCTTTCCAGCGGCACCACGGCGGCGGGATTGCCGTGAAAGGGTTGGTCCGTGAACGCGTCGATCCAATACAGAGGGAGTTTCATGCCCCGATTGTAGCAAATCGGGCGCGGGTTGCGCAGGAGCAGTCGCGCGCGTGCGGGCCGATTACAGTGGAATGTGCGGGGCAGGCGTATGGTTACGGTAGTGCGGTGCTTCAGCCCGCACTCAGCAGTGCACGACGCGGGCTGAAGCACCGCGCTACTTATATTGCGCCAGCGCGGCGCCGGTCAGGCGCATGACGCGCCAGTCATCGAGTTGCACGGCACCGAGCTTTTGATAAAATCCCCGGGCCGGCTCATTCCAGTCGAGCACGGCCCATTCCATGCGGCCGCAGCCGCGGGCGTTGGCGATTTTCGCGAGGTGCAGCAACAGGGCCTTGCCGGTGCCATCGCCCCGGAATTCGGGCTTTACGAAGAGGTCTTCGAGATAGAGGCCGGGCCGGGCGAGAAAGGTGGAATACGTGAAGAAGTAGAGGGCGAATCCAGCCGGCTGGCCGGTCACTTCGGCGATGACGACATGCGCCGCGGGTGCGACAGGCTCACCGCAGGCGGACGAATCGCCAAAAAGCGTGCGCTGCAGCGCTGCCTCGGTGGCGACGACATCGGGCAGCAGTTTTTCATAGGAGGCCAGGTCGCGGATGAAGGTGAGGATGAGCGGCACGTCGCCGGCGGTGGCGGGGCGGATGTGACAGGGCATGGCGGGACTAGATAGGGCCGATCGGTTGGAGGCGAGTGCATCGTCGGTCCGATTCCGGCAATCCGACGTAAAAGGGGGTGGTGCAATTTTAAGGCATTGCGGGAGCAATCCGGTTCGGTTGATGTCTGGAGGCCAGCAACCATCATCCACTATGAATCCAATTGCATGTTCGATCTCCCTTCCCCTGCGGCGGCTTTTCGTGGCAGCGCTCTGGGGGATTTCGCTGGCGGGGCTCTCGGGTTGCATCGCGGCGGCGGGCGTCGTGGCCTATGCGCGGGGTGACCTCGATAGCACCGTGAGCCATGACTACAGCCAGGTGGTCGAAGCGGTGCGCCGGGCGATCGGGGAATTGGAATTCGCCAAGGTCAGCGAGAACAAGGATGCCCTCAAGGCGGTGCTGGTGGCGCGGACTGCGCTTGACAGGAAGATCGAGATCACCGTCGGCAATTCCGGCAAGAAGCTGACCAGTATCAAGATTCGCGTCGGCATTTTGGGAGACGAGGCGCTGTCGCTCGCCATTCTCGACAAGATCAAGGCGGGGCTGTGACCGGTGGGGCCGGCTTTTGGGGTGTGAGGCAAATTTCAGGCAGTCGGAGCAGGCGCGGGCAAGACTCAGCGTGGAAAAGTAGCGGGA
>OBEQ010099641.1_pt1 | contig 21759 bp, 22 predicted proteins | sample 1670901 | NCBI WGS metagenome assembly OBEQ01 (sample SAMEA104232315, study PRJEB22302) | groundwater metagenome | biome: forest; feature: aquifer; material: groundwater | place: USA | collected 2011-08-07 | depth 5.4 m
AAGCGAGGCGTGGCCGGCATAATACTGTTGGCGCTGGCGCTGGTAATGACGATTTCTTATTTTGGCGTGTCGGGTTCGTTTTCTTCGCTGGTTATTCAGGTTTCGCAATACCTTTTTGGTTCCGGCAGTTTTTTTGTGCCGTTGACTTTGTTTTTTACGGCCTTTTTTGTTTTAACTTCGGAAAAAAAGAAAATTTTGGGTTCAACCGTGGTGGGCGCGGGACTATTTTTGCTAAGCGCGCTGGGGCTTTTTGAAATTCTTTCCAGTTCACGCGCCGGCGGCCAGGCGGGTTATTGGTTTGCCTGGCCCTGGGTGTATTTTTTTGGTTTTTGGGGCGCTTTGATATTTTTTACGGCCTTTGTATTTTCGGCTTTGCTGGTTATTTTCCGGGTACCCTTGAAAGATCAAATCAGAGAAAAATTTACTTTCAGACAAGATGAGACCGGTGAAATGATTCCCGAAAAAAAATTGGTTTTGGAAAAAGGTTTGGTGAATAAAATCTCCATGGTTATTGCCAAAGCCAAGCCGACAAAAACTCCCAAACCCTTGCCGGCCGAAGACACAGTTACCATAAACAGTCCGGTTGGAGCTGTTATAACATCGACGGAAACCAAAAAGAAACCGTCAACGGAAAATCCTTTCGGATTAAACATTTTACCCGCCGCCGCCGGCTATAAGTTTCCGCCCTTGGATTTATTGGAAGAAGACGGCGCTATGCCGGTTACCGGCGATATTAAAGCCAACGCCATTATTATTCAAAAAACATTGGAGAATTTTAATATTCCGGTGGAGATGTCGGAAGTTAATATTGGACCGGCCGTAACCCAATTTACCTTAAAGCCGGCTGTCGGCGTCAAACTTTCCAAAATAACAGCTTTGCATAATGACTTGTCGCTGGCTTTGGCGGTGCATCCCATCAGAATAGAAGCGCCCATTCCGGGAAAATCGCTGGTGGGCATTGAGGTGCCCAATCATAAATCCATGGTGGTTCGGTTGAAAGGCATGTTGCAAAGTTTTGACGCCGAAGAGCACAAGACCTTTCTTAATATTGCCATAGGCAAGGATGTTTCCGGCCGGCCGGTTTGGACCACGCTCACCAAAATGCCGCACCTATTGATCGCGGGCGCCACTGGTTCCGGGAAAAGCGTGGCTATAAATTCAATGATTATAAATTTACTGTATCAGCATTCTCCCGAAATTTTAAGATTTATTATGATTGATCCCAAAAGAGTGGAATTGACGCTTTACAACGGTATCCCCCATTTGTTAACCCCAGTTATTGTTGAACCCAAAAAAGTCGTGTCGTCGTTGCGATGGGCGGTTTCCGAAATGGAAAGAAGGTACGAGACCTTAGCGCAAGCCGGCGTACGCGATATTCAAGGTTACAATGCTCATGTTAATGCCAGCAAAGATAAAGATCTAATGCCCTATATCGTGATTGTGGTGGATGAACTGGCTGATTTAATGGCCGCCTATGGGCGTGAAATAGAAGGCGCGGTGGTGCGGTTGGCGCAAATGGCCCGGGCAGTGGGCATTCATTTGGTGTTGGCGACTCAACGGCCGTCGGTGGAAGTGATTACGGGTTTAATCAAAGCCAATATCACCACTCGCGCGGCTTTCGCGGTGGCCTCGCAGATTGATTCGCGAACTATTTTGGATTCGGCTGGCGCCGAAAAACTTTTGGGTTCGGGTGATATGCTGTTTGTTGCGGCTGATTCCTCCAAGCCCAAACGGCTTCAAGGCACCTATGTTTCCGATAAAGAAATTAAAAAAGTGGTGGGCTTTATAAAATCTAACCAAACCGAAGTGGAAAATGCCGATCAAAAAGAAGAGGATGCGTCTTTGGATAAAACCTTGGCTGATAAAAATGTTTCTTTAGTTATGGATCTTGAAAAAGTAGAAGACGGCGGTGTTGATGAAGATGAATTATTGCCCCAGGCCCAAGAAGTGGTGATGCAAGCCGGCAAGGCCTCGGCCTCGTTGTTGCAACGCCGTTTAAGAGTCGGCTACGCTCGCGCCGCCAGAATTTTGGATATTCTGGAAGCGCAGGGCATTATCGGGCCGGGCGAAGGAGCTAAGCCGAGGGAGGTGTTAGTGAGTGTTCAAAAAAATGATAGGAGTGATGCAGATGAAGGTCAGCAGGTCGATCAACTTTAGCAAATTTATAATGCCGTGCCCATCGCCCATACCAAAGACAATTTGCCGTTAAATGAATATCTGGTTCAAAAAAGAAAATTCTTAAAGATCGGACTTACAGAACTGGCCTTAAAAACAAAAATTCAACTCAAGCATTTAAAAAAAATAGAAGCCGGTGATTGGGCTAATCTGCCGTCGGCCGCCTATACCAAAGGGTTTTTAAAAAAATACGCCCAGATTATCGGTTTGGATGAAGGCGAGGTTGGCCAGCGCTACGAAATAGAATTAGCGGAATTATCCGAGTCAGAAATTGGTTCGGCCGATAATAATTTTTTTTCCGGGCTTATCCGCCATGTTGATTTTTTGAAGGGCTTGCCGGTGTGGAAGATTATAGTTGCGGTGGGTGTGGTGGCAGTGGTAAGTTACATGTCTTGGCAAGTCAGTGTAATTTTGGAAAAACCTAATTTGGAAATTAGTTTTCCTAAAGAAGATATGACGGTCTTGAGTTCAAATTTAACAGTTGAAGGCCAGGTTTCTTTGGGAGACGCATTAAGTATAAATAATGAGCAAGTTTATCCCGAGGCAAATGGCTCTTTTAAGAAAGAAATAGAATTGTTAAGCGGGGTGAATGTTTTGGAAATAAAAGCCGTGAGCCGATTTGGCGAAGAAACAAAAATTGTGAGGCGGGTAATATATCAACCACAAGATTAAAACTTGATAACATAATCCAAAAAATCCGAATGTATCCTAATGCCCCCAATAAATTTAAATTCGGAGCATTCGGATAAATTAGTAGTTTGGGATTATTTTATCTATAAATTTATGCCCAAGAAGTCAGTATTAGAGGAAAAATTAGATCCGAAAAATAAAATTCTTCAAGAAACTATGGCCGAAATTAAAGAAAAATTCGGCGAGGGTTCTATTATGCTATTAGGGCAAGCGCCTAAGGTGGATGTGGATGCTATTCCCACCGGTTCAATTTCTTTGGATGTAGCGCTGGGTGTGGGTGGCATACCCAAGGGCCGGGTTGTTGAAATCTTTGGGCCAGAAAGTTCGGGTAAAACAACTTTAACTTTGCATATTGTTTCGGAAGCCCAAAAAAGGGGCGGGTTATGCGCTTTCATTGACGCCGAGCACGCGCTGGATCCAGAATATGCCAGAAAAATAGGCGTTAAGGTGGATAATCTGTTAATTTCTCAGCCCGATAATGGCGAGCAGGCCTTGGATATTGTGGAGACGCTGGTCAGGTCGGGCAATCTGGATGTGATTGTGGTGGACTCGGTGGCGGCTTTAACCCCGCAGGCCGAAATAGAAGGCGAGATGGGCGATATGCAGATGGGTTTGCAGGCGCGATTGATGTCCAAAGCCATGCGCAAGATAACCAATCTAATGGCCAAATCCGGCACCACGGTTATTTTTACCAATCAAATAAGAATGAAACTGGGCGTGATGTTTGGCAATCCCGAAACCACGCCTGGCGGCAACGCGCTTAAGTTTTTTTCTTCGGTGCGTCTAGATATTCGCCGTATCGCCCAATTAAAAAATAAAGATCAAATTGTGGGCAATCGCGCCCGGGTCAAAGTGGTAAAAAATAAAGTGGCGGCACCGTTCCGCCAGGCCGAATTTGATATTATGTATAATCAAGGTATCGCCAGTTTTGCCGATGTGTTGCATACGGGCGTTCGCTATGGCGTTTTAAACAAAGCCGGGTCGTGGTTTCAGCATGGCGAAGAAAAAATGGGCCAAGGCGCCGAAGCCGCTTGTGTCTATTTACGAGAGAATCCAACGATACTAGCTGATGTCGCTTCTAAAATAAGAAAAGCGGCCGCCGCTGAAATTATTTAGTGTGACACCAATATACGAATGCGCACGAATGACGCGAATAGATTATTAGCCAATCGGTCCTGTCAGTCATGTATTTTGGGTGTTAAGTTGTCGCTGGCAAAAATAGATGAGTACAAATCCCAAATCAGTCCAGAATGGGCCATCAAGGAGGATAAATTGTTCCGTCATTGGCAGTTTAAAAATTTTAAATTATCCAAGGCCTTTGTAGACCAGATTTCCGAACTGGCCGAGGCCGAAGGCCATCATCCCGACATCACTTTTTCTTTTGATTATGTGGATGTTATTTTATATACTCACAAGGCCAACGGCTTAGCCGAAGAGGATTTTATTTTGGTGGCCAAGATAGATCAGCTAGAATCTTATTGAGTGAAGTCGAACTTCGATCATACTCCAGATTCAACCGAGGTGTGCAAACACGCCTCGGCTTTTTTGACCCCGTAGTAGAATTTTTGCCTGTGTTTTGCTTTACAAAACACAATTCGCCGTAGGCAGTAAAAATTTCACTACGGGGTTTTGACCAAAGATTTTCAATGTGGTACTGTTTTATCAGCAGTTAGTTCTTTTTATTTTTAAATAAATTTCAAGAAACAGTCAGCTCTATCATCAGAAAGGAGGTTTTATAATGAGCGCCAATACGGAGTTTAAACGCCGCCAGGGTTTGGGTGACAACAATATCCAGCGCTACCTGAAGGACATCAAAGACAACGCGCCGCTGTCTTCGGAAGAAGAAGCTAAACTGGGTCGGCGCGTAAAACAAGGCGATCTCAGCGCTCGCGATAAGCTTGCTATCGCTAACCTCCGCTTTGTGGTCAGTGTGGCCTTGGAATATCAAAACAAGGGTATTCCCTTGGGCGATTTGATAGCCGCGGGGAATGACGGGCTTATGGTCGCCGCTGGAAGATTTGACGAGACCAAAGGTTGTCGTTTTATTTCCTACGCGGTGTGGTGGATCCGTCAGGCCATTTTGCTGGCCTGTGTTGAAGAGCAGAGAGTTGTCAAGTTGCCGTTAAACAGAGTTGATCACCTTCGAACCTTCCATAGGATTATGGATCAAAAACTGGCGCAGAAGGAGCGGGCGGCCACTCCAGAAGAAATTGCTCTGGAGATGAATTTGTCAGTTAGGTATGTTAGAGATACTCTGGTGGCTGGACAAGCAGAGTATTCCGTTGATGCTGATTTTAAAGAAGGCGAGAGAAGCTTCCACGAAATGTTGGAGGATCCGCGTCAAATGACGGCCGAAGAGCTGTATCGGGATGTGGTTTTAAAAAAGGAGATGGAAACAGCGCTGGCTTGTTTGGATGAAAGAGAAGCCGAGATCCTGCGAATGTATTTTGGATTGGGGGATTATGATGAAATGAATTTACAGGAGATCGGCCTGGTCTTAGGTTTAACGCGCGAGCGAGTTCGCCAAATAAAGGAAAGGGCCCTGGAGAAGTTGCGCCATCCTGTGCGGGTAGGGTTGCTGAAAGACAGAAGCAGAGGATACCGCGAGTTATTTTTGTCGGCGGTTCGAAGATGATCTTGGAATCGGAAAAAAACAGGCCGATTGCTAAAAAGCAATCGGCCTTATTTATCCCGCACCTTTTAGATGAATAAATAATAAACACTGAAAAGGTGCGGGATTTATATCATATTGCCAAAACTTATTATGTTTTTCTATGTTGAGTAAACGGCAACAGCGCCGCCATACGAGCACGCTTGATGGCATTGGACACACTGCGTTGGTGTTTGGAACAAGTGCCGGTTCTTTTTCTGGGGGCGATTTTAAACTGATAAGTTAAAAAGTTTTTTAACAGGCCCACATCTTTGTAGTCCAAAACATCAACATCATTGGTGCAAAAAAGGCATTGTTTAATTTCATTTTTCTTTGATCTATTAGGTGATCTGTAATTAGCCATATTTTGTGATTCTAGAATGGTATATCGGAAACATCTATTTCCTCGGTGTCTTGTTCTATAATTGGAATGTCATCCTCCTTCTTATTAACTTTTTCTTGAGCCGAAGTCAAGTTGGCTCGGGGTTCTCTGGGTTCGTCAGTCGGGGCAGATTGTCCGCCGCGAGGGCCAAGTTGAATGCCTTCAGCCACGATTTCAGTGCGGTATTTTTTGGTGCCATCGGTGGCGTCCCAAGAACGGGTTTGAATCCGGCCTTCCACCAAAACCATCTTGCCCTTGTTAAGATATTTAACACAGATGTCGGCCATTTTGCCAAAAACCACCACATTATGAAATTGAGTATCCTGCTGTTTTTGGCCGGACTTATCATTCCAGACCCTGTTAGTGGCTACCGCGAAATTGGCCACGGTCTGGCCGGAGGGCAGGGCGCGGCTTTCGGGATCGCGGGTTAAGTTGCCAAGGACGAAAATTTTATTTAGATTCATAATTTTTACGAAATACGAATGGGTACGAATATACCAATGAAGATTCGTAAATTCGTATGATTAGTATTTCGTAAAGTTATTTGAGTAGTTCTTCTATCTTCTTATCAATCCTTTCCACATCGGCTGGTTCTAATTCTTTTTTAGGTTCGGCCGCCACAACTTCTTCTTTGGGGAGAAGGGCGGTCCTTCGCTCTGGTCTTTTTAATTGATCCATCACCGGCATGGGCTTTGCTTTTTTGAGGTCTTGTTCGGTTTTGGAAAAAATCAAGTATCTTAAAATATTTTCATTTCTTCTTAGTTTCACTTCAAGATCTTCTGGAAAAACGGTCTCGGCTTCGTGGGCTATTTCCATGTTTAAACTATGAGCTTGGCGCAGGTGTTTAATGGGGTAGGGCAGCCGTTCATTTAGTTTCGTTTGAGTGGAACTGATGTTAAAATTCTGGCTCGTCAAAAACCCGCCTATTTCGGCGGAAACATTATTAACCTCTTCGGCCTTAAGATTGGGGGTTAAAATCAAATGCAGTTCGTATAACTTCATAGCTGATAACTTACCAGTTTTTGTTTTAGCGGTCAAATTGTTTATTTATAGATGTCGTGGTCATCAATATCGTAGTAGATAACCTCATTATCTTTTAGAAAGCGAAACATAACTCTTATTTTTTCATTGATGGAAAAAGTCCAAAAGATCGAAAGGACACCTTTGAGTTTATGGGTGTTCAAACCAGGGTGGCGAGGATTTTCTTCAAAGAGCAACACTTTTTTGGCGGCGACATTTTGAATATTTTTAGGAAGTTTTTGGAATTTTTTTTCAAAATGCGGAGTAGTATTGGACTTGGTTATTTTAGGCATGTTTAAGATGCCGTGTCTTTAGAAAACCTTTGAATGTTCTAGTTTTCCCTTCTTTGAGAGCTATTTCTCCTTCCGTTATTGCTTTTATCGCGGACTTAAGTTCCTTATTCTCCTTAACCAATCTATCCAGATTATAGCTATACCCTATTATTTTTTTTGTTTTAATCGCAGTTGTTTGCATAATTAAATTGTATCATTACACGGTAACAAAATCAAACCCCCGTAGAGCAACTTTGGCAGTTGCTTTCTTATTATTAAACCGATTTTTAACTTAGTGAAATTGCATATAGTATTCGTATTGCAAACTTATTTTAGATGGTAATACCGCAACTAGGTTTAATTAGCCAAAGTTGTCTTTCGGGGTCAAATAAAAAACTCCCCGGGGCAGCGGGGAGTTGGGGTTGCCGTTTTTATGTCATAAAGAGTCACATCGATGTTGTGCCGCCCTACCCCGACAGTTAATCCGATCAAAGCTAGAAAAAATCCAATAAGCATGAGAGTAACAACGAATACAGTTCTTACAACTATCCTATCTTTCATTTCTGACAAGTTTATCATGACATCCTCCGAGTATGAATTGTTGAAAGTATATACTCGCTCTGCCCAGCGAAGTTTCACAACATTATCATACCACCTTCCACCCCGTCAAACTTGATTATAAAAGGCGATCGCTTTTATAATATACTTTTATTTGGAGTCAGTCAGAGAGTCAGAGATTGTTTTGGGGTTGTTTGTTTTTATTTTTGTGATATACTGGATACACTTTTATAAGCGCTAGTCGCCACTTTTTTAGTGTTATCTCCTGTAGAAGAAATAAAAAGCCGTTTGGATATTGTGGAGGTTATCCAAGGGTATTTGAAGTTGCAGAAGGCCGGTTCCAATTGGAAAGGTCTGTGTCCTTTTCATTCCGAAAAAACGCCGTCGTTCATGGTCACACCCTCGCGGCAGATGTGGCATTGTTTTGGTTGTTCGCAAGGTGGGGATGTATTCGCTTTTGTCGGTAAAATGGAGGGTCTGGAGTTTGGCGACACTTTGCGGCTCTTGGCCGATAAAACCGGAGTCAAATTAAGCCGGCAAGATCCGCAAATCCAATCCAAAAGAAAAAGAATTTATGAGGCGTGCGAGTTGGCGTCCAGATTCTTTCAGCGCCAATTAATTTCCAACACCGGCCAAGCGGCGGTTAAATATTTAACCGAGCGAGGCGTCAGCCAGGAATCGGTTAAGAATTTTGGAATCGGTTGGGCGCCCGACACTTGGCAGTCGCTCCGTAATTTTTTAAACGGCGAGGGTTACACCGATCCAGAAATGATGGCTGGCGGGCTTATCGTTGAACGCGGACCCGCTTCGCCCAAGCTCCAGCGAGGCGAGTCAACGCAGACAGATACGCGGATCAACGCGGATAAAAATATCAGCATAAATCAGCGCGCAGATCAGCGTCAATCGGCGTTTGATTATTACGATCGTTTTCGGCACAGAATTATGTTTCCTATTGGTGACAGCAACGGCCAGGTGATCGGTTTTTCGGGGCGGCTCTTTGATAAAATTAAAGCCAAGACCGTGCATGAGGATGCCGGCAAATACATCAACACGCCCAACACTTTACTCTACGACAAATCCCGGGCTTTGTATGGTTTGGATAAAGCCAAGTCAGCGATTCGGCAAACCAATAATTGTGTTTTGGTGGAAGGCAATTTAGATGTGGTGATGTCGCATCAAGCCGGTGTGAACAACGCTGTGGCGCCGTGCGGCACGGCTTTCAGTCAAGAACATTTCAGAATAATAAAAAGATACTCCGACCATTTGTTGTTGGCTTTTGACGCCGACGACGCCGGCGAGGCGGCCTTAAAAAGAAGCGTGGCTATGGCGTTATCTTCGGGGTTTAGCGTGATGGCAGTGGCTACTCCTTTTGGCAAAGACGCCGCCGATGCGGTTAAAGAAAATCCAAAATTATGGCAAGAGGCCGTGGCCAGCCCGGCGCCATATATTGGTCTTATACTTAAAAAGTCGCTGGAAAAATTTAAATTGGGAACACTGGAGGCCAAAAAAGCGGTAGCATTAGCGGTGTTGCCGTTTATTAAAAGCGTGGCCTCGCCGTTAGAAAGAGATCATTGGTTGGGTGAACTATCTTTAAAAATCGGAGTGGAAAAAAATATTCTGGTCTCGGAATTAAAATCGGTTCAGGTTTATGGAGTTGAAGGCGCTGTCAATGTTAGCCAAAATAATTTTTCGGAAAAGGCGGAGGTGACGGAACAATCAGCGCGAATAAAACAGGAAGAATATCTGGCGGCGCTCTTAATTCGCTATCCCGAACTTAAAAAATTAATAACCGAAGACGATTTAGTTATTTTTGGCCAACCTGGCATGATAGCGGTTGTTCGGGTTATTATAGATGGAGGCGAAGTTAGGGTTGGAGAGATGGGCGACTCGGCTATGCTAGTCGGGGATTTTTTGGATGAGTTTGCAGTTGAGCCCAAGACCGAATTTTTAAAAATACTAACTAATCTTCGTAGACAATATATTCAATCACGGCTTAAAATTATTCAGGCCGATATGAGTAAGGCCGAAACGGAAAGTGATAGCGCTAATTTAGAATTGTTGAAAGTTGAGTTTAATGAATTATCTAAAAAGTTATTAAATTCCTAAAACATGGCCCCAGTAGTAGAAGCTTCGCTTCACTACGGGGCACATATTTTCAGCTATTCATTAACATTCATAGGAAAATATGGCTAAAACGAAATCAAAAAAAATAAAATTAAAAAAGAAGGCGAATAAAAAATCGTCAAAATTTGTTTCGCGCCAACATCGCTCCAAACGGAAAAAAAGACCAACTGCGAGAGCAAAAAAGACCGTTGTTACCGAAGAAAAAATGCAGGAATTGGTGCGTCGTGGCCGCGGCCGCGGTTTTGTGACCGAATCAGAAATAATTCAGGCCTTTCCGAATATAGAAGAAGATATTTCAGGTTTGGAACATTTATATCGCCATCTTGAGGCGGTCAACATAAAAGTTATTGGCGCTCAAGAACGGTTGAACGCGCCTAAGCAGGAAATAGAACAACCCAAAGGCCGCGGCCGGCAAAGAAAAATAGAGGCCTTTATGGGTTCGGGGCCGATGTATGATTCGGTTCAGATGTACTTGCGTGAAATCGGTCGAGTGGCGTTATTAAGAGGCGAAGAAGAAGTTGAACTGGCGAAACGAATAGAAAAAGGCGAAGAAGAAGCCCGCCAAAAATTAACCCAGGCCAATTTGCGCTTGGTGGTTTCTATCGCTAAAAAATATGTGGGACGGAGTTCGCACTTAACTCTTTTGGATTTAATTCAAGAGGGCAATATCGGACTCACTAAAGCCGTAGAAAAATTTGATTACCGCAAGGGCTATAAATTTTCCACTTACGCCACTTGGTGGATTCGCCAGGCCGTTACCCGTGCTTTGGCCGATCAAGCTCGGACCATTCGTATTCCGGTTCACATGGTGGAAACAATTTCAAAATATACTCAAGTTAAACGACGGCTGTTGCAGGATTTAGGGCGCGAACCGTTGGCCGAAGAAATCGCCCAAGAGATGGATATTGATGTTGTCAAAGTCCGGCATATTCAAAAAATCACGCAGGAAGCGGTTTCGTTGGAATCGCCGGTGGGCGACAGCGACGAAGATAGCACTTTGGGGGATTTAATAGAAGACGAAAAAACACTATTGCCTTCACAGGTGGCGGCTCAACAATTGCTAGCCGATCAAATTAAACTTATTTTAAAGGACTTGGCCCCGCGCGAACAAAAAATATTAACCATGAGATTTGGTTTAGAAGATGGCGCGACTCATACTTTGGAAGAAGTGGGTAAGGAGTTTGGCGTGACCCGCGAACGGATTCGCCAAATAGAAGCTAAGGCGTTGGATAAAATCCGCGTTCACGATCAAATCCAAAAACTTAGAGAATATTAGTTTAATTAAAAGATTGTCTTTTCGCTCTCGCATGGAGCCTCTTTATTCTAAATGGTCTTCTCCATGAGGTCGCTCACAGGCAATCTTTTAATACCAGATTTTACTTTCTAGTTTCTAATTTTCTTCGGCTCTTTCTGGAGTTTGTTATTGTGATAACTGACTTCTTCCAGACCCAAGCCCTGCCATTTTAAGAGTTGAACATTGTAGTCGTGGACAGCTGTAAGAACTTTCAGCCCTGATTCAAGTGATTTAATCAAACCCCGGTCTGTTTTTTTGTTTTTTCGAAGGGTTTTGATGAGTTTTTCTGTAAAATGAATAAAAGCATTCATATCTTTAGGAAAACAAAAACCGCCGGCGCCGCAAAAATTACCATGGTTAACATTAAGCCACGACAGCCCGATTCTTTTATCGTGCCCCAACATCTCTTTAATGTTGTCGTAATTTACAATAGCTTCAATCCCTTCGTTTTTAAATTTTTGAGTGGTGGCTTGGGCTAAATCAGCCAGAATATTGCCAAAAACAACTTTGATATAGCCAAAAACATTGGCGGCGTATTTGCCGATCTCGGCTTCGGTGGCGTTAATGCGCACTTTGCCGTAGCAGTCCTTATTTTTGGTGCCTGGCGAAACAAAAAAAGCGTCGGGCAACAAGCCGGCCACTTCGCTGGCCCAGGATTTGCTTTTTTCGGTGTGGCCCACAATTTGCCGGTCGGGATCAATAAAATCCGACCAGGCCTGTGACTCGGTTAAAAATTCTGGATTAAAAATAAAATATTTTTTGGGATATTTTTTTTGAAGTTCTTCGGCGGTGCCCGGCTCCACGGTGGATTTAATTACCACGGTTTTGCCGTCGGGAATTTGAGCCACCACACTTTTTACAATAGAGGTGTTGCAGGAACCGTCGGGATTGGGCGGAGTGGGCACGGCCACAAAAATAATATCGGCCTTGGTGTAGTCGTCGCCGTAGCCCTTTTTAGCGTCGGTGTCGTAACAGAATAATTCCTTGCCTCTTTTGTAATCTTGAATTTCTTCAAACCACCGGCGCAGGGTATCGCCGACCATGCCCAACCCCACCACCCCGATTTTAAATTTTTGTGACATAGATATTTATTTTAATGTTAGCGTTATATTACTATATAACTTTCCTTTTCGGCAAAAACTCCCGCAGTTGGCAATACTCACACTTTTTATCATCACATCTCTTATTCCAAAATTTTAAATTTAAAATTTCATCGGCGGTTTGGATTCTCTGATTATTTGTAAATATCTTTGCGGTTGCCTATAAAAAGAAAGTGAACCTTTTTAGGGTCCGCGAAGCGAAATTTGATTCTATAATCCTTGTCTATCCAAAAACTCCACACTTCTTCGTGGTGCGGTTCTAGTTTTTTGGTCCGCAAAGACGGGTAAAAAGGATTTTCGCGAAAGAGTTTGGTTTTAATGTCGGCTTTTTTCTGGATCCCAGCTGAAAGCTTATGATACAGTTTGGTAAATGTTTCGGTAACATAAACCTCAAACATGCTAAGAATGTTTGAGCTCTTTTAGTGATTCTATTTTCCTGACGCGCCCGTTCTTTGATTCTTTGAGAGATTGTTTTAGTGTTTCCAGAAAAGATGCTTGATAGAACCCCAAAGCATCAGCAATTTTTTCCCATTGGTTTATATCCACCTCAACACTGATTTTTTCTGTTTTTGGTTCTTTAATGATGGTTAATATTGGCATATTTTAACTATATCATTAGTTCTCTTAATTCACAATACTCGCACTTTTTATCATCACAGCGTTTATTCCAGAATTTGAGGTTTAGAATTTCATCGGCGGTTTGGGAGATAAGATTTTTTAAGTCAGACACATCGGTGCGGGTAATTTCAAAAGTTTCTTTCTTAAACTTGCCTTTGGGGTCGGGTTTGCCCCGAACATTTTGGAGGGGCTCAACAAAGTCAATTACGCCGGAGGTCATATGATATTTTTTGCTGGGCAGAGAGTCCAGCAGTAGTTTATAAAAAACCAGTTGTCTAAAGTAATCGCCGCTGGAGTCCTTGGTTTCCCCTAAAATCCAATTGCGACTTCGGGGCTGGCTGGTTTTATAATCTACTACCATTACTTCCCTTTTATCCCTTTTTGACCCGTTGGGAAATTCTATTTTATCCAACTTGCCGGTCAGGCGGATTTTTTCTTTACCCACGATAAAGTCAACTCCAGAAATTTTAAACTCGGTTATGGTGTTAAAATTAAAGCTGTTTTTATAGAAATCATGATAAGCCGAGAGGGTCTCTCGGCCTTTTTTATGAAGTTGCTCCAGATCATTTTTAGAAATAAATTGTTTTTCCAGACCGTTCTTAAATTCTTTTATCAAAAGCCGCTTGCTTCTATTTTTGGCCTCAAAGAATTTTTGCAAGGCCTGGTGCTTGGCTGTGCCATACATTTGGGAGTTGGTCGGTGTTTTAGGAATTTGTAAAAGATTATTGTAAAAAAAAGACCAAGGGCACTGCAGATAGTTATTTAAAGAAGTCGGCGAGAATCCTTTTTGGGTGAAGAGATTTTTTACCAGTTTGTTTTCATCAACAGTCGGTTGGGCTGGAGATTGTTTCAACCAGACCATGGTTTTATTTGGAGTGATTGATTTTACGGACTTTACTGTTACAAATTCCGGTTTGATTTCATTTATAAACTGGCTAGGAACTTGTTCTCTGCCTTCGGCAGACAGGGCGCTATAAGTGATGAAAATTTCTTTGCGGGCTCGGGTTAAGGCCATGTAAAAGAGACGGCGTTCGTCTTCATTTCGTTCCACTTTGTCGGTATAGGTTAAAGTCACAGGCAAATCAAAGTGATTAATATTGCGGCGGTTGCCCCAGTGTTTGTCGCAGGCCTTAGTTATAAAAACAATGTCAAATTCCAAGCCCTTGGCTTTATGGGCGGTCATTAGACGGACGGCGTTTTCCGGCGCCGCTGTTTTTATTTTTATGGGCAAGTTATGTTCTTGAAGCGTTTCAATATATTCCAAGTAATCTTTTAGTTCAAAATTATTTTTTTCTTTTGATATTTTCTTTACTTCTGCAAAAAGCGCGTTAATTTTGGCAACTTGGTGGTGATAATCCGGTTGTTTTAAAAGATGCTTGATAAAACCCGAATCCTTGATAACTGTTTCAAAAAATTGGGCGAAGTTTTGATTGTAACTTAGTTTTTTCCAGCTAGTTAATTTAGCGTAAAAATCGGGCGGCCCGCGGCTGGGATTTTTATAAATTTCCAAGGGGTCAATTCCCAGAAAATCCAAATGAGCCGCCCTAAAAACCAGCTCTGGGTTGCTTGGATTGTGGATGGCCTTAAGAAGCCAGTTTAATTTTTTGATGACAATGTCCTCTAGAATATTTTCATCGGATTCTATAGTGAAAGGAATTTTATTTCGGGCTAAGATATCGGCTAACGCCTCGGCTTCTTTGTTTTCTCGGTATAAAATTGCTATCTCATGGGCTACCACTTTTTTATCCCTCATCTTTCCCAAGGTGAGGGACTTTATTTTTTGGCATAAAAAAATATATTCGGCTTCAGGATTTTCGCAAGAAATTACATTAATTTTATGACCGGTTGTTTTTTGATTGGATTTTAAGGCGGTTGAAGCCAGTGTGGCGAGATTATTTACTATAACGCTCTCGGAGGCGTCCAAGATTTTTTGGTGGGAACGATAGTTTTGTTCCAAAGTCACTAATTTAACTTGGGGATATTTATTTTTAAAATACAAAAAGTTTTCTAGGCATGCGCCTTGAAAGCGAAAGATGGCTTGTTTCTCGTCGCCCACAATAAACAAGTTGGGCTGGTCGTCGTAACCGGCCAACAATTCCAAAGTTTTATTTTGGGCGCCGTTGGTGTCCTGATGTTCATCCACTAAAATATATTGATATTTTTCTTGAAGTTCAGCCAAAAAATCGGAATTGGTCTGGAGGGCTTTAACCGTTTCTAAAATCATATCGTCAAAATCATAAAGTTTTTGAGTCCGGAGTTCTTGTTGGTATTTTTTATAGACCAGCGCCAATTCCTTATCTTTTTTAAATTCCCTATGAAGCTTAGCTTCGTAGTTGGCGGGATCTAGGTTTTCATTTTTTAAGTCCTTTATCGCTTTAAGCGCCGGGCCAACATAGTAAAACTTGTGGCCGATGGGTTTTAATAATTTAAGCGGTGTTGAACCGATTATTTTTCTGATGATAGTTATTTGATCTGCTGGAGTGGCCGGTGTGGAGCCGATTATGGTTGGGAATTTATCGGGATAATTTTTTATTATCTCGTTACAAAAACTATGGAAGGTGAGGATATTAACATAATAAGCCGGAGTGCCGATAATGCCGGCCAGCCGCCGCCGCATATTGGCGGCGGCGGATTCCGTAAAAGTCAACGCCAAAATATTTTCGGGATTGGTGTCGGTCCGAGCCAGAATGTTAGCCAGCCGCAAAGTTAGAATTTGGGTTTTGCCAGTGCCCGGCCCGGCCATCACCATGACCGGCCCCTCAATTGTTTCCACCGCTTCTCTTTGTTGGGGATTTAAAAGTTTAAGTTGTTTTTGGAATTCTTTAGAGATCATATGCTTGGTTTGATTTAATCATTTTTGCGATATTGGAGCAATGATTTTACCCCAAGCCAGGCTTAGGCCACCTAAGCCTGGCTTGGGGCTTTGGGGTTGACAAGCATAGTTTTTTGATATATACTGAAATTAAACTAAAAAAGCAGGTTCTTTCTTAATCTCATAAGGAGGTCAAGTTATGGTTATCCCGAGATGGGCGATGGTTGTGATTCCGATCGCTGTTGTCGTCCTATGTGTGGCCCCAGCCATCAATGAGCAGATATTGCTTTGTTGTGTCGGCTGGCCGCTCAAGATGATTGGCCAATTCAGCCTCAAATGGGGATTGGCGTCATTGGCGCTTTTTGGCCTCATCTGTTTTGGCTACCGGAAATTGGTGGTCAAATAAACATTTCGCAGTATCCGCCCCGAGCATCGTCGAGGGGCGGTTTTTTATTTGGTTATCATTTGCTACAATAAAAACATGAATCCTCGCACTATAATTTTGTTAGGCCGATCCGGTAGCGGCAAGGGCACGCAGGCCAAATTGCTTAAAGAAAAACTGGAGCCGTGTTTGTATGTCTACACCGGCGATTTATTTAGAGAGTTAGAGAGTGTGGATAGTTTTGCCGGTAGAAAAGTCAAAGAGGTTTTGGACAAGGGCGGCTTGCCCGAAGAATGGCTGGCGGCTTTTTTGTGGCAGAAGGCCTTGGTTTACAATCTCAAGAATAATGAAAATATAATAATTGACGGCTCGCCCCGCCGTTTGGACGAGGCCGAAGAGATGGACATAGTTTTAAAATGGCTCGGTCGTGTTGATATCAAAGTTATGTTGATAGACATAACCGAAGATGAAGCCATAACGCGATTATTAAAACGCGCTCGCGCCGACGACACCGAAACATCTATCAAATCTCGCCTGCAGTGGTTTAACACCGAAGCTATGCCGGCCTTGGATTATTTTGAAAAATCCGGCCGGTTGATTAAGATAAACGGCTTGGGCACAGTGGAGGAGGTCTTTGATAGAATCAAGCAATCATCGGGTATTTAATGATAACCATAAAATCAAAAGAAGAAATAGAACTTATGCGCCGGGGTGGCCAAATCCTGGCGCGTGTCTTAAATGAAGTCGCGGCCGAAATTCGCGCCGGCGTCAATTTAAAAAAACTGGATAATTTGGCCGAGAAGTTAATTTTGGGTTCTGACGCTCGGCCGTCTTTTAAGGGCTACAAACCAGCTGGAGCCAACAAGGCCTACCCAGCGGCTTTATGTGTTTCTTTGAATCACGAAGTTGTGCACGGCGTGCCGGATGATCGGATTATAAAAGAAGGCGATGTGGTGAGTGTTGATTTGGGAGTTTTTTACGAGGGCTTTCACACCGATGGCGCCGTTACGGTCGGTGTTGGTCAAATTTCCGAAGCCGCCCAAAAATTAATTGCCGTAACCAAAGAGTCGTTGGATTTAGCGATTCAAATGATAACACCGGGAATATATTGGGGCGATGTGGCCCACGAGATAAAAAAATTTGTGGAGGGTGAAAAATTTTCAGTGGTTAGGGATTTAACCGGCCACGGCATTGGCAAGAATTTGCAGGAGGATCCGTTCTTGCCTAATTTTGGCCGAAAGGGCGACGAGCCGTTATTAAAAGAAGGTATGGTTATTGCGGTAGAGCCGATGGTGGTGATGGGCCGGCCCGAAGTGGAAATCGGTTTAGATGGTTTCGTGTATCAGACCCGCGACAAGGGCCTGGCCGCGCATTTTGAGCATACTTTAGCTGTTACAAAAAATGGCGCGGAAATTTTAACAATACTATAAAAATGTTTCTAGATATTGGCGTTGGTATTTTTGTTTCTATATTTTTATCGCATATTTTTGAAATAAGTTTATCACCCGAATTGGTGGTGGGTGGCATACTTTTTAGTTTGATGGCCGATCTGGATGTTTTTGTGGAACTGGCTAAAAGGGGTAAAGTGGGCGGACGGGTTCAAGGGCACCATCGCGAGTTAACCCATTTCCCCTTAACTTATCTGCCGATATTTATTTTAATTTATTTTCTTTTCGGGAAAGTTTGGTCGGCGCTTTTTGGTCTGTGTGTTTTTTTGCATTTTTTACATGATAGTGTGGGTATGGGTTGGGGCATCAAATGGCTTTGGCCTTTTTCCAACAAATCCTACAAATTTTTTTCCGAAAAAGACGGCCGCTTATCAGCCAATTTCTTGGTGTCGTGGCGGCCTCAAGAACTTAAAAAAATCATAGCCCAATATGGCGACGATCACTGGATTAAGAATTTCTATTTCAAACTTCATCCTATAGCTGTTTTTGAGTTTTTGGTTTTTGTGTTTTCGGTGTTGGTCCTATATTTTATTAAAATCTTATGAACTATCTAGGGATTGATTACGGTGAAAAACGCCTGGGTTTGGCTAAAGCCGAGAGTGAGACCAAAATCGCCACACCCTTTAAAACAATTTTAAACAGTCCCAGTGTGTTAAACGATCTGGCCTATATTGTTAAAACCGAAGTTATTGAAAAAATAATCGTGGGTGTGCCGATCAGCTTAGACGGCCAGAAAAATGACTTTGCCTATAAAATTACCGAATTTGCCGAGGACTTGGAAGCGCGCACCGATATATCAGTGACATTAGAAAACGAGGTTTTTAGTTCCAAAATGGCCGCCGAAAATTCCATAAAAATAGATGAATCTGCGGCGGCTATAATTTTACAAAGTTTCCTGGACCGAAATTGAAATTCAGCATGAATATGCGATCGCATATTCATGCTTGGTTGTGGTTGGCGGATAACTTGACGATATATTTAATGTGATGGTACTATAAAAATAAATAAAAAAGTTCTTTAATTTTCTATAAAGGAGGAGGTTCCAAATGCGCGGTAAAATTAATGGTGACGAGGTATCAGCTTATTTTACACTGGCAGTTTGGACTGGTGTGATTGGCTACTGCGGCTGGTTTTATGGCGTTATTTGGGGGTCGCTGGCCGGTGTTTGGGCTGGATCGTGGGTGTCGGGGGCGATTCTAATGACGGCTGACTATTTTATGTACCGGGATTATTATTCCGGTAAGGACAACCATTATTATGAAGAAATGAGACACCTTTACGAATCCGAACAAATACCTTATTGGATTAGATAAGTCACGCCCCTAGGAATAAAATTCCTAGGGGCGATTTTTTGTGCTAAAATTTATTTGAAATGGATCAAATACATATTTCCATAATCATTCCCGCCTACAACGAGGAAAAAAGAATTTTTAGTACTCTCAAAAGAGTCCGAGAGTATTTGAGCGAGCAATTATATACTTACGAGGTTATCGTAGTGGTGGATGGCGCTAAGGATAAGACGGCCCAAGTGGTGGAAGAATTTGCCAAGAACTGGCCGGAACTGCGTCTTATCAATAATAAAATAAATCACGGTAAGGGTTTTGTAGTGCGCCAAGGCCTGCTTGCGGCTAAGGGCGAGATCAGAGTTTTTAGCGATGCCGATAATTCCACCGATATTAAGCATTTAGAAAAACTTCTGCCGAAATTTAAAGAGGGCTTTGAGGTGGTTATTGGCACGCGGGATTACCGTGATGTTATTGGGGCTAAACAGGCCATTGCTCAATCGGGTTTTAAGCGGCTCTTGGGTGATCTGGGCAACTTGTTTATTCAGGTCTTGGCCGTGCCGGGAATTTGGGACACTCAAAACGGCTTTAAGGGTTTTTCGGCCGCGGCCGTTCAAAAAATATTTTCTAAAGCGATAATTAATCGTTGGAGTTTTGATGTAGAGGCCTTGGCGTTGGCGCGTCGGTTCGGTTATAAAATTGCTATTATTCCGGTTTACTGGGAGAACGATGCCGACAGCCATGTTAAATTATCGGGCTATATTAACGCTTTGTGGGAAGTGGTTAAAATAAGGTGGTATTTGTGGACGGGTAAATATAAGTAATTTATTTGGATTAAGCTTTTCAATAAATAAATCAATTCTCGCTCCTGCATGGGATTAACCTTGCTTGAGCAAGGTTAATCCTCTTTATTGTAAGTTTAGTCATTCTATCTGCCGACAGGCAGATAGAATCCATGAAGTCGCTCGAACTGATTTATTTAAATACAAGATGGACCAAAAGTCAAAAGAAATTTCGGAATTGCGTCAAGACCCGGTTAGCCGGGATTGGATTATAATTTCCACAGCCAGAGCCAAACGGCCGGAGGCCTATAAAAATAAAAACCGCGAAGCGCAGATAACGCCGATTGATTTATGCCCGTTTGAAGATCCTCAAAAGCATGGCAACGGGGAACCGCTTTTGATTTATAAAAAAAACGGTTCGCGCGACTGGTTTGTGCAGATTATAAAAAATAAATTTCCCATTATTGAGGGTGATAAATGCGGGCTTGAAAATAAAGTTGGTCCCTATACTGTTCAGAATCCAGCCGCCGGCCGAAACGAGGTGGTGGTAACTCGGGATCATAATCGGAGTTTGGCACAAATGAATACCGATGAAGTTACGATGGTTATCAAGGCCTACAAAGAAAGGTACGAAAGTTTAAAAAAAGAGGAATGCGCCCGATATATTTTAATAATTCATAATCATGGCCGTGAGGCCGGCGCTTCGGTTTCGCACCCGCATTCGCAGATATTAGCTTTGCCGTTTGTGCCCTCGGATATTAAGCGCAGTTTGGATGGTTCTCAAAAATATCACCAAGACAGCGGCCGCTGCGTTCACTGCGATATTTTGGAATGGGAATTAAAAGAAAAATCAAGAATTATTTTTGAAAATGATTTAATGGTGGCGCTGGCGCCGTTTGCGCCCAAGTTTTCATATGAAATCAGAATATTTCCCAAAAAACACAGTTCTTATTTTGAAGAAATAGAGTCAGCAGAAATTCATGATTTGGCCGAAGCCTTGAGGGTGTCTCTGGCTAAAATTTATCAGGGTTTGGGCAATCCGGCTTATAATTTTTTTATTCATACGCCGCCGGCTTCGCACAACAAAGAATATGATTATTACCACTGGCATTTGGAAATAAATCCGCGCCTGGGTGTTTGGGGCGGCTTTGAACTGGGCACCGGCGGCGATGTTATTGATACCGATCCCGACGAGGCGGCGGGGTATTTAAGAAATATAAAGATATAATTTTATTCGCGCATCACTTTTCGCTCGCCATGGAGCCTCATTTCTATATAAGATTTTAGTCATCTCCATGAGTTCGCTCAAAATGACGCGCTCCATTTTTTTGTGAAACTGATAGTTGGTAATTGGAAATTAAATCCATCGGGGTTAAACGACGCCGTTGCTTTGGCATCGGGAATTTCTATGGGTATTGATTCGGCGGATTTTGAGCATATGGTGTTACTGCCGCCCTATATTTTTTTGGAGGAATTGGTTAAAAGATTCAAACAAATTCAATGGGGCGCCCAGGATGTTTTTTGGGAGCAAAAAGGGGCTTATACCGGCGAGATATCTTTGCCTATGCTCAAAGATGCTAGGGTCAACTGGGTGTTGGTGGGGCATTCGGAACGCAGAAGATATTTTAACGAAACCGATGAGATCGTAAATAAAAAAACCCGCGCGGCTTTAGAGCAAGGGTTTAATGTGATTGTAGCTGTGGGCGAATTATCCCGCGATGATGATGTTACCGAAGTAGAAAAAAGTTTAAAAAACACTCTCTCAACTGTCCAACCCTCGGGGTTTGATAGTTTGTATGTGGCTTATGAACCGGTCTGGGCGATTAGTTCCAATCCCGGCGCGGTGGCCGACGATCCGGCTCGCTCCAATCAAATTATTGGTTACCTTAAACGAACTTTGTTTAATATGTTCGGCGCGGAATCAGAAAAAATAAAATTTTTATACGGCGGTTCGGTTACCGGCGAAAACGCGGTTAAATTTTTAAGCGAGCCCTACATAGACGGCGCTCTGGTCGGCGGCGCTTCGCTTAAAGCCGAGGAATTTGCGGCTATCGTTAGTCGTTCTTAAGAACCATAATTGTCGCTGTGATGTCTGTGATCACTATTGATTCCTATGTTGTTTGATTGCCTGATTTTCATGTTAAAATCATCAGTCATCTATAATTTTAA
>OBEQ010245142.1_pt1 | contig 21755 bp, 3 predicted proteins | sample 1670901 | NCBI WGS metagenome assembly OBEQ01 (sample SAMEA104232315, study PRJEB22302) | groundwater metagenome | biome: forest; feature: aquifer; material: groundwater | place: USA | collected 2011-08-07 | depth 5.4 m
AGGAAGTCCCCGTTCGATTTCGCCGCCGGCGGTAAGCTCTCGAAGCAGACCGTTGCTCAAAGCACCCTGCAGGGCGACCCTCTCCGGCTCCGTGATGCCAACCGATGCGGTCTGTTGAGTATCCTCCAGTTTTTTCCTTAAAATCTCCATGGCCCGAATGTAGGCCCGCGATCCAAAACGAACCATGTTTTCTTCAGCCCAGATGTGAGTTACATCGGCTTGAGCCGGCCTGTCCTGCTGAAGCCATCGGAGCCCTTCAGATGTGCTGAGCCGTGGGATAGGACTCTCCGCCATCAAAACTGTCAGCCCTTTTGGAAACTCAACCGTACCAGCAAATCGCTCAGGGAACGAGCCCACGACAACGGCCTTCCCTTTTTGAGCAAAAAGTTGGGCGGTTTTGTCCGCTGCACCGGCTCTCTTGCCCAAGAGGTACTCCCCAAAATCCACCTCAGCCAATTCTTCCAAAGACAACTTCATATTTAATAGTTTGTCGAGCCCAACGGAGAAAGCCCCCGTCAGAGCAGAAGAGGAACTCACCCCTCCGGAACCCGATAATCCCAGTTTACCTGCGCTGACGACGTGCATGCGAACGCCAACCATACGTTCGTCATTCAGACCCAGACTCTGGCGCACTCCCTGCGCAGACTGGGGATGCCTCTGCTTAAAATAGCCGGAGAGCAGTTGCCCTAGCGCACCTCGAATGTAACTGTCCCATTGCGTCTGCGGCCAAAAATTTTTCTCCCCCTCCAGGTCTCCCAAGAATTTGTAATCTTCAACGGCTCTTGCAGTCTCCCAAACGGAGAATTGGGCTCTGGGATATCGGGTGGAATCGCTATTGTCCAAGTGAACGACCCCATCCTCTGTCTTCTGCAAGACAGCCAAAATCTCCTCCTGGGTGGCATTGTTCACGGCAGAGCCGCCAAGCCCCGGCGAATCCATGTGCCCGCCGAAGATCCGGTCTCGACCCGGAGAAGCAACGATGACAACTTCTTGCTTGGGATCAAAACCGTTGGCCAAGGCTCCGGCGATGAGCTGGCGGTAAGCCTCCAGCCGGTCTCTCAATATATCCTTATCCTCTCCATACCGGTTTCGGAGCGTTGCCCCAAAACCACTCCTGACCGGATTCGTCAGCACCGTTTCCCATTGTTTCAGCGTCATCGTTGCACCGGTGGTCTCCTCCAAACCAGATTCCTCTAAACCGGATGCTGGAAGATAAGCAAAGGGCTGCTGCATGCCCCCTTCGTAGCGGGCGACCTGGAATTCAGCTTCTCGGGTGGTAACGGTCGTGAAGGGCTCCGATTGCGCTTTGAGCTGAAGTTTAAGAGAGCCCGGGCTCTTGACCAAAACGATCCCTAATATCAATTCTTTTGTAGGAGCAATCTCTTGAACTGAACGGCCTTTACGGGCATCGACGGTCTTGCAATCGACTTGAATGCCATGCTTCCGAAGGTCCGGGAAAATCACGGATTGATAGAACTCAGCCAGTTTTTCTGCCCCCGGATAATCGGCTGGAATATAAAGACTGGCCAGCAGCGACCCGCCCTCTTCGAGCTGGTTATAAAGATGAACAAGAATCCCCAATGGATCAGGATTGAAAGTTAACGCTGCAAAGATGGTAATCAAATGAGGCGGTGGAAGACCTTCTTCCTTAAAGTTCACTGTGGCCAAATCCCTCTGGAGAAATTTGAAATGCTCCCCTTCCATTGCCCAGGGATCTTGAATGTTCCGTTCGGAAGCGATTCGAGCCACGTATCCCTGGAGATCATCAGGCACGTCACCTCTCTGCCAAGCGACTGCATCCATCGCAACGAACTCCAGATTCGGATACCGGCCGCTGGCCAGGGCTTCCTTGCCGGCCATGCCGAACCCGCTCCCTCCATCCCACCAGAACCACGATTTCCCATCCTTCTGGTTTTCTCGCTCGAACCGGTCCAACAACGGAGCCAAACCTTCCTTCAACTCCGGGATCGCCTGATAGGGAAACGAATCCCGAATGATTCCGTCATAAGAGCGCTTCATGTCCGGCGTACTCGTCAAGGGACGCCACCGAACAGCCACCCCACCTGAAACCCGCCGCATATGTTCTTCCCGCGTTTCCTCTAAACCGGAGGAATCGACCGCTGGAATCGCCTCGGGAATACCTAAGGAATCCCAGAAGGCGGGGCCGACGGCGGGAGCGGCTGGATTGGCTTGGACAATGCCCTCTTGGGAGAAAGAAACCTTTTCACCCAAGATCAGGGTGCCCGGGCGTGCGTTGGCTTCCAGGACAATGCCATCGATTCCTCCCTCGGAATCCGCCTCAAGAACAACATCGACTCCGGCAACGGCAAGCCCAATGGCTTGAGCTGACTTTTCAGCAATTTCTTCGAGATGACCCCATGCCTCAGGCGTCATCTCCACCGGGCCGGAGGGACATTGAAAATCGTTCAGCACGTTCTGCAAAAGTTCCGGCTCACCACCCCGTCCCAAGGAAGCGATGTGGCTGCCCTTGGGACCAACGACTGCAGAGGCCGAGGTGACCTCCCCAGCAGCCACGTTGAATCGCAGCGCCAGCGGCCGGCCCTGGTAAGTGACATTCCCTCGGTAGGAACTAATGAGCACGGGATTGGTCCTCATAAGTCCTCGAAGGTGATTCATTTGACCTGCACGATCGTCAGAAGCAAACCACTCCACATCCTCCCCCTCCGTCGTATCGTCATTCGGCTGAATGATCACTCCGGAAGGATTTCGGTCGGCCACCTCTTTGAGAATTTTTTCCAGGTCGAGACTGAACGCGCCTTGAGGAACTGTTTGCGTGGCAGGAACCTTGACTCCGGCCGGAGTATTTTCGCGGAGCCACGCTTTGCTGTCCGCCCGCTGCTGCGCATCGCCAGCCGGATTAATCACCCGAACACCGGCATTCTCCAAACGGCGAGTGAGTTCTCTGTGGTGCTCCACTTCCCCGGCCTGCGGCAGCTCCACGATGAAAGCCTGCGTCAACGGGACCGGCGTCCCGGCAGCCGCCTCAACCGGCTTTTCGGTCCGTGGATCTTCCGCCATGAATCGGCTGGCCTTTCCATCCGGCGTTAACCATTCCTCGTAAACAGCGACTACGTTGACCGCACGGCCTTTCGCCCCAATAATCCACGGATACAAGTGATGGTTCATCAGTTCTTTCTTGCCCACCACGACGGCGAGTGTCGAGGCTTGCGGCAGCAGTCGCCGCTGTTCCTCAGGAGCAAGCGAACCGGCGAAAATTTCGACAGGGGGAGTTAATGGATAACTCTGAACTCCGGTGGAAACCACCGGCTGAATAGGAAGCCGTTCCGGTGAAAGATCGGGGGCCTGAGCTGGCGGAGGAGAACCATTGGGAGCGCCCCGATGAGGCCCATTCGAGCCGAAGTAGTCATCCCCGAATTTCTTCCGGAGGAAGGTCTCGCCGGCGACCAAGTAATCGGAGAGAACGATCCGAGCGCTGACTCCAACGCGGGACCAGTCCATGGGTCGGCCCTCGGCCTTTGCCTGCGCCCGCTGCTGGGCCTCTTCCCGAAGCCAGAACCGGTCCCACAACCCAATGCCGACGTTCGGTTCCAGCAGCCAGAAAATGAATCGCAGGACCTCTCCCTCAAATTGATTTCCTTGCGGGTCTTCCAAGATGAAGCGGGGTTGGGTTCCACGCGTAGGATCGCCGGGGATGACATCGATGACCCGGGCGCCGGGAACCTCCTGGCCGTTACGACCCCACACCGGCTCCGGCAGGAAATCCCACATCAGGTACCGGGGCCACCAGTACGGAACGCCGGTGGCGTCGAACTCCTGCGGATCCACTCCGTACTCGGCTCGGTAGGCCGCGACGTAAACCTCATCCCAATGTTTCTTGCCGAACCGAGCCATCGCGGCCATCGCCGAGCGGCCGGCCGTCTCCAGATCGAGGAAGAACTGCCCCCGCAACTCCGGACGCACGAGTTCCGGTGAAAGAATTTCTAAGGTTCCGCCACGACCTACGTTGGTGGCCACCTCAAGACTGCTCAAGGTAATCCGATGGGAAAGATGTTCCCACTGCGCAGGATCGGCCAAATCCAAACCGGCAACCGGCAGCCCGGCTGAGGCGATCAGCCGCAAGCTGCCATAGACCCAGTTCCGAGGGCGGCGCTCCAACTCAACCGGCGTGGCCCAGTCCAGGATCTGCCGATCGATAAAACCCTCCACCGCCTCCGCATTCATCCAGGCCAATGGGGTGACAATGATCGCCCGTTGAATCACCACATTCTGCCCCTTGGAAACCTGGTAAATGAATTCCGCCGCTTTCAGAAGCTGATCCTCCAGCGCGTTGCCTTCCAGCGGACGGCCTTTCTCATCGACAAAATCAAATCGCTGGAAGTTCCGGGAACCCGACTCCGCCGCCCCTTTGGCCACCACCCGACCATGCTCCAACACGAACGGCCGGAGCCAATCGGCGATTGCGGGAACGGTCACCCGACTTTTCCCCTCTTCAGTGGCTAAGTTTTCGGTGAGAGCTTCGGTTTGCTCACGAAACCAATGGACCTCTGGCGGCAGATAAACGCCGGTTGCCTCCGGAGGATTGAAGATGTTCGGATAGAGCGACTTATCGTAGGTGAGCTCAAAAAGGAACTCCGTCTTGTCGGTTCCCGGCTGGCGGACCTCCTGACTTAACTTTTTTTCCAGAGGATGGTGGTGGGTAGGGATGACGGCGCCGGCGGTCACCGGTTTTGGAACGCTCGGGTTGTTGGCCGCGGTGAATCGAGCCGCCACACGAATCCCTTTGCGAGTCAAGCGACCACTCTTTCGGTCCTCTCGAAGTTGTTCGACAACCTGCTCAGCGTTGAAACCTTTAAATTTCCGAAGGGCGCAGATGTACTGCGCTTTGGTCATCCAAAACTGAGCCTCTGTGATCTGCACAACCGGCCCGTTGGCTCCGGGCGGCGCCGTAATGATGCCATCGCGGGTAATGAAGAGATTATCTCCAAGCTGGCCGGCCTCCATGAGGGCGCGCGAGTAATGGGTCCGTCCGACAGGTGAGAGGAAAACGCCGTTGACCTTGTACCGGGCATCTAAAATATTCGGATCGTCCGGATCGAAATGATCGAATACGACCGGGACGGCGAAGCCGTCGTTCCGGATGAAGGCGATCTCCCGCAGTTGATTGTAGCTGCGCCATTTCCGCTCGATCTCCGTTGGGGCCCCCGCGCCGATGGCCTGGACTTCCAACCGATCCCCTTCGACCGTCTCTCCCAATCGAACCCTGCCCAGGAGGAGATCCCGATCTCCCTCCGGTATCGCACCCAGAGACGTTTTGGCGAGGATCAGCTCTCGGACAAAACGGTACAGGAACCGATGGTGTTTCCAGGCCAGAGCATAAAGCTCCTCAGCCCGTTCCGGCTTCAGCACGCCAAGCTTGTCGTAAAACTCTTTAAAACCAGACCCTCGCTTGTGATCGTAGACCCAGGGATTGTACTCATAAAAGTGGTCATCGATCGTTTCGCCGAAGAATTGGGCGATTGATTTCCAGAACAAGCGCTCATTCACTTGAGTTTCAGGAGCCGTCAGAAAAGGGGTGGTCTTATCCAACGCAAGCAGCATCGTAAAGAGCTCCGCCACCTGGGCCACCCGTTCCCGGTCTCGTGGACCGGCCGCCTCAAACCAGTGGGCTATGATCCCGGGGTCTTCGTAGGTACCGGCCAGGGCCCGAACAGCCGAGGGATTGATCTCCCTCCCATCCTGCGTCGTCAGGTCGTTGATCACGCGACGGTTTCTCGCACGATTCCGGGGATCAGACACCAATTCATCGTTCAACTGCTGCATGGCGCGAACAGCCAAGCCCATCACCCGCCCGGCCGATCGATGAAGCTCGCCGGAGAGGGCATGCTCTTGAATTCCTTGAATGATGGAGCGGAAATGTTGCAGGGCGGCCGGATACGCTTCCTGCACCGGGGCCTCCTGCGTCTCCCGAAAACCGGCGACTCGATGGGCCAGCGCCGCCTGCCGGATCGCCTCCGCCTGCAGGGCGGCCAGCCGCGCCACTGCTCGGGTGGCAACCGGGTCGCCGGCCTTCACGGAGAGCCCCTCTTTTGGCTTCTCGGTCCGGCCGATCGACTCGACCGGCAGCTGCGGCACAATCATCCGCCGGATTGCTTTCTCCGTCGATTCTTCCAGACCCGTCCGATCATCCTGAGCCTGTCGAAGGATGATCGGTGGCACCATTCTTTGTTGGGCACGCTCCAGCGTCCCCAACACCTCCCGCTGATGCTCCGGAGGCGCTCCGTTGAGCAGGTAGATTCCGCCGATCGACACCCAATCCTTCGGGCTGAATTCCTCCAACGAGAGGCCGATGGCCAGCTTCTCTAAACTGATTCGAATCAATTCATCCCGCGGCTTGGCCATCCCCTTCGTCTGAAGCATTTGCTGGTACTCGCCGGCCAGCGTGGCCTCAACCAGCATCTGATCCTGGGGAAGCTCCCTGGCGTAAATCGCTCTGGCCTCTTCGATCGCCGACGGCACGTCCTGTTCCGATGCCTGCGCCACTTTCTTCAGCGCCTCATACAGCCGCATCGCCCGATGTTCCTGGCGAATCGCCTCGTCCCGCAGATCGGTCCCTAAAATCGGTTTGAACGTTTGGTCGCCGTAGCCAAAGACCGTGTAGACCGCCTTCCGCCCCTCGGCGTCCCGCCGGTTCCAATCCCGAATGGAGCGCCCTTGGGCGTCCACCCCTCGACCTGCCGCGTACCACAGCATGACGTCCCGGTCGAACCAGACCCGGTGCCGGCCCTGGACCGATCCATCCCGAACAGCCAGAGCGTTCTGGGGATCGGCGGCAACATCTAAGGAACGGATCATCATAATATCCCGCAATTCTGAGGGGTTGAGCGCCAACAGCTCCGGATGGACCGTTACAAAGACCACCACATCCCGTCCTTGAAGATCCTGCCGGAAATCATCCCCAGGACCTCGGAGGCGGAATGCCAAAGGATGGATTTTCCCTCCAATCTGCCTTTGCAATCTGCCCATCTCCTCCGGCGGCAGATCGACGAGCGGAACCCACCGTTCCAACGGCCGGCCCTTTTGCGCGTTGGCCCGCATCTGCTCCACCGAAATGCCGCCGAAGGATTGGAGAAGCTCCTCCACCTGATCCGCCGCTTCGCTCATCGCGGTCTTGGCATCCGACTTGAAGCCCATGAAGTCGTCCGTAGAAACGCCGGGCACCACCGTAACCGCAATATCCCCCACGGTCCCGTGGCCTTTAAATTCCCCCTGCAGCCGGAGAACGCGGGGGTCATTCCGATCCCGCATCTGCCGGACCATCCGGGCGAAACCCTGGTTGAGAAGTTCCGCCTGCCGCCGGTGGAACTCTGCCGGGTCCGAATATGATTGGTGAATCATCTTTCCCCAGGCGTCCCGATACCAGGAACTCTTCATCACATCGGCATCGGTGATCTCCAGGAACTCTTCAGCCAGCAAGCGGGTGACTTTCAGATCCTCCGGATTGTCCGAATCGGGATGAAACCCATACCGGTTGGTCCGCCAAATCGTCTGCCCTTTTTCATCCAAAGCATGAGCGACCTGTTCCCCCAGATCGGAAAGATCCATGAAAACCCGACCGGCAACGCCGTCCCGCACATCCGGCGGAGAGGGATGATCCGGATCCCCCTTGTAGGGACCGTAGAGATGAACCCGCATCTCATGTTCCTTCCGAATCCCAACGCCGGGGTTAAGCCGTTCCGCTTGCTCCCGTAGGCGAAAAATGTCGGTGGCGATCAGAAGGGCGGTGGCGCGGTTGACCTGTTCACCGCCTAACGTCATCTTTTTGCTGGCCCAATTGCTCCAGAGAAGCAATCCTAAATCCTGACCGTGGGCCGCCAAAAGACTGGGCATTCCTAAGTTGCCTAACAGCTCGTGGATCTTGTTTAAGTGGAAAACGAGAACCCCGCCGGTGACCTCGATGTAGGCAATCAAGGCCCGCTGGATCTCATCGGCCTCCATCGGAGAAAAGCGACTCTTCAAACTCTCCGGTGAAAGAAGATGTTCCGCCATCCAGTTCTCGAGCGCTCCATCGGTCTCGAAATCCGGCCGGTGGGCCTCCAATTCAATCACCATCTGCATCAGATGCTCATGCAGGCGCGAGGGAATGCCGATCTGAGCCAGTTTCTTGGGATCCTTCAAGGCTTTTCGAAGCAATTTAAAGAGAGGATCCTTGGGAATGCAGTAACCGGTGGTCGGCCCGGCCTGAAAGCTTTCCCCTTCCTTCATGGTGGACACCGCCAGACCGCCACGGCCGTTAAACTGGTAGGCAAGATCTTCAGCGTCGCCGTATCCGAGAGACTGCGTGAAGTAGGCCTGTGTGTTGACGACCGCCCGGAAGAGGGCGGTCCGCTCGTTCTCGGAAACTTTAAAGTTCTCGACCTCTTTGATGGTCCTGACGACAACGTTCTCATTGATCAGTTCGTAGACCCTCTTTGCGTGCCGGGCAGCCAACGGGTCGGTCACCCCCACCCACTGCGGCCAGATTTGCACCGATTCCAATTCTCCCTTGGCCAGGTTGACCCGGCTGTTGGCGTAGATCAGGTGGTAGCGCTTGCGCCGCCCGGACGGCCGGAACGTGCCGTCCTTCCGTTGGAAGGTGGCGCCACTGCCGTAGTAGTAACGGGGATCCATCATTGTGGCGTTCAACCCATGCTCAGCGATGATCTCCTTGCGGGCGGTGGTCCTGGCCAAAGCGGTGTGGTTCCGGTACCAAGACTTCATCTGATCAGACAGCTTCCAATCGGGATGTCTCGCCTCTAACTGCTTCAACGCATCCCGCCGGGCCAAACGGCGAAGGGTGCTCTCAAACTCCTTCCGAAGAAGCCCATTGCTCTTGACCAGCTCCGCGACGGCCTGGGCGTGCGGCACACCGCGTTCTTCAATCTGTTTCAATTGCTGCTGGAACAACGAATCCAACCGGTTCCGCTCCCACACCCCCTCAATCGCTTTCTGTTCATAGACAAGCCGGGGCAACCCCGTGAGCAGGGTCTCGACGAGGGGATGTTCCACGAATGTTTGGAATTGATCCGTCTTTTCGCCGCGAACTTTCGCCTCGGCCTGGGCCGCCTCAGTCAAAACCGCCAAAAGGACTGCTTCCTCCCGAAGGGTGACGTTATCGTCCAAAACCTGCTGCAACGCCCTGGCATGGGAAAGACCCTGCCGCTCGAACGCTTCCACCATAACGCCGTATCCAAATTCCTCCACCACTTTCTCTGCTGCAGCGGAAAGACGCTCTTGATAGCGTTTCATCCTGGTGGTGACTTCCAGCTCCAGATTGATCCCGCGCCGCCGGCCCTCTCCTCGAATCACGTTGCCCAAGGCCATCTCCTCTTCCAGAACCACCTGGATGAATCCCTCCACCAACCCCGGCGCTTCGGTGGTCAGCAGATGAAAAGCCGGCAGCTCCCGACGGCGCATCAAGGTCAGCGGCGCCAACCGATTGGCCTCAGCCTGGGTTTGCCTCGAGGCGGCCTGCGCTTCCCGCAAGCATCTCTGGCAGGCGGATGGATACCAATTCTTTTCAGGCGGTCCGACCAGGATGTCTCGAAGCGCCTCGACGCGGTCGATGAATTTCTGCTGCTGCCAACGGGTCTCGATGAAATTCTCGACCTGCTCGATGCGATGGTCGAACTCCTGCGCCAGCCACGCAGCCACCGGAACCACTTGATCTTGCACCGGCGTGCCGGCCCCCCGGACAATCCGGCGATAGACGGCCTCCTCCGGCAATCCTTGCTTCCGCAACGCATCCACCTGTTGCCGAAGCTGCGGGGCGGCCTGAACCACGATCTCCCGCGCCAACGCCACATGCTCGGAGTCGATCGTCTGATCGATGTTCCTCACCCAGTAGTCGGCCATCTGCCGAATCGTCTGCTCCAGCGCTTCCTGGTCCACTTCAAAAACCGTCACGTACCTGCCGTTGACCTCAATGACCCGCTCGTAAATGAACAGCGGGGCGGCCTCGATCAGATCGGTCACATGCGCCACCCATTCCAGATCAGGACTGGCATAGGTGTTGTGCCCGCCCAAGCGGACCAACTTCTGAAGATCCTCTTCCTGTTCCGGCTTTGGGATCAGCTCGTTGGCGTCATGGAGATTGATCGACCCGGTCAAGGAGGGCCGCTGCAGGGAGATGGCAAAGGCCGCCGCCACTGTTTTCGACTGGTCCAAGGCGTAATGGACCTGCTTGACCGCCTGCGGGATGCTTCCGGGATCGGAGTCACCGACCAATCGATCGAGCGCTGCAAGAACCGGCTGAAATCGCCTGTCAATCGCCGCAACCGTTTCTCCAGAGGCCCGGCGGCCGGTTCCTTCCCGTGCCTCTGCGCGGGCTTTCTCCCGTTGGTTCTTCAGGAGTGCTTCCGCTCGTCTCCGAAAAACAGCCAAAGCCCCCTCCAACGGCGGAGAACCGGCCAACTGGCGAAGAGCCCCATTGTATTGAGTTAAGGGGCTGACCTTCTCCGGACCAAACACCAGCAAGCGGAGCCGCCCCATCGCCGGCTGCAGTTCGGTCAACAGCATTTCCATCCGCTCCATCAAGATTCCAAGATCATTCTTTCGAAGCTCATCCAGCAAGATGTTCCCCTTGACCACGCGATCAAGCTCCCCAACGGCCTTTGCGATCGCCTCCGTTCGGGGAACATAGGCGCTGTTGGCAAACAAATTCTCCTGGTTGTTGAAAGCCCGGCTTAAACGCCCTGCCACCACGACGGCCGGCGGATAATCATCCGGCAAGGTTTCTTCCCGAACGTAAGTGGTTTCCCTTCTGGCGTTCTCCGCCTCCACGTCCCGATCGTAACTTCTGACGACGTCATAAGCCCCTGCACGCCGGCGGTCCAAATCTTGTTCCTCCATCGCCTTGGCCAACTTCTCTCGATCGTACGGCAGATCAATCCGAAGCTGCCGGAGCAGCCAAGTGACCCTCCAATCCCTGTAACGAATCACCTCCTCAAATAAAGGATCCTTCAAACGCTCCAGCTCCATCGTCACCCGGCCATGGACCGCTGGATCCTCAAGGTTGACGCCGGCTTTGGCGCTGTCGGTAGCCATCTGCAGAAAAACCAGCAGCGCGTTTCCATGGTCCCCCCAGCGGGTATCCAAGAAGGACCGGAGCGCCCCGCGCTCTTCATCGGTCAGCGATTCGTAAAAAGCGATGGTCCAGTGATAGGCCTGCCGTTCGGAGTAACCTGCAGCGCGCGCCGCGGCATGATGAAGAAGGAGAGCTCCCAAAACCAACCGCCCCTGAGCGAATTGGTCAGCGTACAATTCTTGTGCCAGCGTCACATCGACTCGAACGACGCCCGCCTCCTCTGCCGGGCGCCAATCCAACAAGGAGGCGTGATCCGCCAGAAACTGCACGGGAATCGAAGTCATCCCATGATCCCCAAGTTCAGCAAACAGACTTTGAACGGCCGGGGCTTCCCGATGCCGGTAAAGCAGGTCCAATCCCGGCCGGAGAAACTGCTCATAGACCCGCCGGACCCGACCCTCAGATTCCAGCGGAATGGTCAGAGCGTGCAGGAACTCCCATCGACCTTCTCCCACCGGCGTTCCCTGGCTGCGACGGGCCACCTGGACTCCATTTTCGGTGACGCGAGCCACATACGTGGGAGCAGAAACCGGGGCTTCTTCCAAACCGGACTGGAGCTGCCTTTCAAGCTCCTCCAAACCGCCGGCATGCTCGGGAAGCTGGCCCACCCGGAGGGCCCAGGCAGAAGGAGGAACCGCCGAGGAGAAAACCAGTGCTTGGATGAGAATCCAAGCGCTGAAACGCTGAAGGAAACGAAAACGCTGTGCCAAACTAACCTCCGGGACGAAGGAAAAAATTACGCCGATTCGAGAAAACTGTCCACTGCTTCTTCCAGTCCGGCATCCACGTAGCGCAGGCCGGCCGACTCGACCGCCGCGTTGAACCACGCCAGGGTTCGCCTTGTCATTTGCTCGATAACCGTTGGATGTGCCGACAATCGCTGCAACGCCTGGGCTCGTACCGCCGGATACTGATCCTCCGACTCATACGTGAGAACATGGTTTTGCAAAATCACCTGAGCGCCGATATTGCCTTTAAACCTGAGCAAAGCCTGATCCAATTCTCCCTGCCGGGCAACTCCAGCAAACCGAATCTTCCAGCCTTCTGCAGCGACAATTACGGCAGCCAGTTCAGCCACATGAAGTGTTCGCGGGTCTCCCCGCGTATCGACAAAAAACTCAACCACACCGGGCTGATCAACGGTACGCCGAAAAAATCGGGACGACTGCAAGACTGATGCGGTCATCGTCCCAGATTGCCCAACATTCGTACCCGACATCGGCGACCGGAAGGAAGAAGTCGTCAAACCCTGCTCCAACCCCGCTGCCATCCGGATACCCTGCGCCGAGAAGACCGTTCCATCCGGGATAAGGATCGATTGCCCGGGCTCAGCGACAAATTGTCTGCTTACGGTCACCTGCTGAGGATCGAACGGCTCCCACGGTTTATCCGGCTGAGGATGCCTATAAACCTTCACCAAACCATCCCAGTCGACATAAACGCCCACGGCACCTTCCACTCTCACGTCCTGACCGACTTGGATCCGATGCCGAGCCGCCGGGTGGAACTCCATGCGAGATTCTGGGCTGAGCAGGAAGCCTAACCTTTCCGCTTCATGCCTTTCCTGGTCGACGGCCATTTCCCGCACCTGCTTCAATGCCGGCGCATCTTTGATTGGAACCAAAACCGTCGGATCGATCATTAACAGCCGGACATTCTTCGGCTCATGTCCTTCAGGCAGGTCGGTCGCAAAACGTTCCACCTTCTGTACTTTGCCGGCCACCCCAACGACATCCCTGTTTCGCTGAACATGATCCGGCAAAACGGACAACCGGGCCTCGGCTCCCTGGAGCGGTTCGACGTAAAGACCGCTGTTGGCCACCACCGAACTCCCCTTCGCTTCCACCTGTTCAACCGCCTCAGGCAACCCTTCGATCTGGGGCCTTTCTTTGTATTCAACAATCGCAACCCGCTTCTGCCACTCTTTTTGAACAACCGCAAAAGTGCCGAGTCCGAACCGATGCTCCGCCGGCTTATCCGGCTTTCGCTCCGTTGGATAAAAATAGCCCAATCCCACAAAAGGAGAGGCCGAAGCGGCCCCGGAAACAAGCTGAAGGATTTCCTGATTCAAAAGCATGTCGCCGTTGTTGAGGAACAGCTGGGCCTGCGGGCCCAGAAGATGCAAAAACCACTGACGAAGCTCCTGGTCCAACGCGGCGCGGACAACCCCTCCGGTCCCATCCGGATTAAAGGCAACGCTCCCATCCTGCTTCAACACGATAAGACCGTCGCCGTCCAAAACCGGATTCATCCCCTGCACCACCAATCGAAGATTCGGGAGGCCGAAATCACCGTTTTTCTCCAGCAGTTCCCTCACGTGCCGTCCGGCCTCTTCATGAATCACGACAGCAACGGGCAGCGGAACGCCGTAGCTGTGCGCTTCCTCGGCAAAAGTCTCCAACTGGACCTGCAACGTTGACTTGCCGACGACCGGCGTAATCGGGACGGTCGGCTTGACGTAATGCTCCAAAGCATCCGGGGGAAGCAATCCTTGCTGAACCGCCGCCTCGAGCAGGCGGGAGCCCTCCCCTGCCGCAGCAATGATCACCCCCTGCCGCCTCCGCACACCTGGATCCGTCCCGTCCTGAAGCAACCTGGAATAATCCTTCCCGCCGGGTCTGCCATCAAGGAAAGAAGGAAACCCGGCAAAAACTCCCTGCGCAACGTGCGGCGGTTGAAGGATAAGATCCCGCAGATGCCGATACCTTTTGAGGGTGACGCCGTGATCCCGCAACGCCTGCAGAGCATCCCGCTGTTTCACCGGTGTGAGGTCCGCCCACCCACGAATGATCGCAGGCGCATCGTCTGCCGTAATCGGCCTACTTTCCTCCAAACCGGCGGTCGATTTGGGTGCTCCATTGGCCGGCAGTGTGATTGTGCCGTCGGCGTTGGCGTCCAGGTGGAACTGGGGAGCGGTGGGATCCACGAAAACCGGGGGACCGGACCCCTCCTGCAACACATCCACCAATCGAAGACCGATCGGATGGGGACCCAAAATAACGCCGCCAGAACCGGCAATGGAAAAATTGCCCCCCTTCAAACCCTTTAAACCAGGCATGACTTCAAGGTAAACTTTATCGCCCAGCAGCAGCAGATCTCCACCCGGTAAATTCGCCAACAGCCGGCGGCTGAAGCGGTTCAACGCCTCTGTCGCTTCAATGAGCTGCTGATAAGTTTTGACCGGCCAATACTCATCCGGGCCGATCGCAAGAATGCCGACCGTATCTTGAATGGATTTGCCGGAGCCGGCCGCCAACCAGGCCCCCACCACCGTTGGGATATGCGTGATGAACCGCTCCACTTTCATGACGCGCCTACCGGAGCCGTCTCCAAACGGCCGGACGGCATCCCGGAGAGGTGGAGAAAAACCTTTCACCGACAGACGGGCGGCTTCAGCGGAAAGAAGCATCGGACCGACGTTCAGATAGCTCACCGACTGCCGAATGGCTTCCTCTTGGGCCGCACGAAATGCCGCATTCTGCTCTCTCATCTCCACGGTGAGGAAGATTTCGCTCCCATCCGGCAATCGCAGAAATGTCAAAGCCCCTCCCGGCGGGTCGTCAATCGCTCGTTTGGGAAACCCGACCACGGCAATCGGAAATCGGCTTCCCTCACTCAGAATTCGAGCCAGCATCTCGGCTGTGAAGCTGCGGACATCCCCCGGCACAATCAACCATCGCTTGCCGTGGAGAAATCCCTTTTTGTCGGCAAACTCATAGGCGGCTTCCAGCGGACCGTAAGTCCCGCTGGGGTTCTGCAGCAGGTTTGCTTTGCCGGATTTTTGAACCACGATCATCTTTTTCGTATCCGGGTCGAAACTTGGGAAACTCTTTTGGGTGACGACTGAGATTCTCAATCCGCTACTCTTCAAACGAGGCTTCGAACTCCCCACATCTTTCCGGACGGCGGTACCGTTCTCCGAACTGGCCACCAACAGAACCCGAACGTCTTTCGCTCCCACCTGTTTCGCAAGGAAAGCAAGTTGGTTTAAGAAATTCATCAATGGGCTGGTGCCGGAGGGCCCTATCATCGCTGTCGGTTTCTTATCACGGCCATGTTGTTGCAACCGATCCCTCATCCATTGCGGCATTTCCTTTTTGAGCCGTTCCCCATCGCCGCCCACCATGATGGCGATATTCGTCCCCTCCAACAGACGCCGGACATCTTCATCGGTCCACCCCACCGCATGGTTCCGGTCAATCGGAATGGCCGACACCGATTTGTAATCTTCAGGCTTGACAGAAGCCAGGAACGGTCCCGCCTGTTCAATGGGAATGCCCAAGGCCTGACTCACCAATTGAATGACGGCTTCGACGGGATCCGTCGGAGATTGAACGTATTCCAGCAATCCACGCAAGGTTTCTCGATCGAGAAGTCCGAGTCGATCACGCAACCGCTTCTGATCCTGACGCGGGAGGGAAGGCCACCCAGCCACCCATTGGGACATGTCAAGCTCTTCCAAGCCAGCAGCGCCCGGTGGACGGTACGCCAGGCGGAACTGATCCACCGCCCGCCGGGAAACACCGAAGACCATACCCGGCGCTCTCGCAGCAGACCCTTGCGCCATCAACTCGGGTCCCAATTCAAAAGGCCGGCCATCGGGGTCCGCCACTGCTCCGCCGATGGACAGCGCCGCATGCCAGGAGGGGACAACATCCCATAACGGATAATCCGGCCGGATCATGGTGAGTCCCGGCAAAACGGCATCCTGAAGACTCGGGCCCAGGAGAAACATCGGCAGATCGTTGCCGTACTCCGCGACGCCACGAGCATTTTGTCGAAGGAAATCCCGATAGCTCTCATCGCGGAAAGTCCCGATGCCGCTGAGAACTTCTTTCAGCGTTTTTTCGGAGTCCGGCGGAGAAACCAGCTGGCCGTTGATGAAAACGCCGTTGACTCCAAGGCCGGCCACCATCCAGAGCCCGCGCTGTCCTTGATGCCAAATTTCCGGCGCAACAATGACGGTCAACACCGGCCGATAAATTCCATCGTCCCCTCGATACAGCAGGGTCCGGGTGCTCAGGTAATGGCCGGAATCGGCGAGGTAGCCGGAAGAGGTCCCATCCAGCGGGTCCGAGACCCACAAAAAGCGCGCTCCTTCGGCAGCCACATCTCCTTCCTCTCCCATGCCAGCCGTACCTGGAAAATAGTCTTGGATAAGACGGTTAAACTGTTCTTGGATGGTCCCATCGACTGCAGTCACTAAACTGCCATCCGTTTTCCTCTGGACTAAACTGCTCTGATTGCTTCGGACATTCACACGTTCCTGAACCGCGTGCCGCGCGGCCCAATCCATGTGAGGACCGAGAAGCCGATAGCCTTTGGCAACGAGCCGGAGCAGCGCTCCCCGTTCCGCGGGCGGAAGCTGCTCAACCCACCCGTAGAGGGTGCGAAGCGCCGGACTCGGTTCCTGCGGAAGATGCTGAACCCACTCTTCCAATTGGTTGGCGGGCAGATGCGGAACCTGCGTCAGCCATGGTTCGATCACCCCTGCCCCTCGAGTGGGCACGGCCGGAAAAACAACCTTCTGTTGAAGAAGATCGTTGGGATCCCTGAATCGGAAATGGCTGTTTTCATCACGGACACTCTTGTAATAACCATCAAACATCCGCTGAAGAAAATTCGCTTCTTCCCCTCTCTTCACCAACGCCACGCCGTTGCCGCCGAAACCGCTCATCCAGCCAACCCCCAACACCCCATCTCCGGCCCAGGCGGTGCTGGAGGCGGCACCGACGCGGGGCCCATACACCACTCCATAATTGTCCCGAAGGCTAGCATAATCCGCGTCCATTAAATCGCCAAATTCCTTCATGTCGCCCTTCTGAAGCGCCCGAACAGCCTGCTCGGTTCGATACAGGCTGTGAATGACATGCCATACCCGTTTGCGGATGATCCACCCTCCCACGGGCTCTGCAAGCTCATTCGGGTATTGATACCTCCTCCTGAGGCCCCCCCGAATTCTGCCGGCAACCACACCGGCAAACTCCGGAGGCAAATCCCTTTCAAAATGATCCGTCTGAACCGTCTCCGGCAATCGTCCAATGAGACGATCCATATCCAGCTGATTCAAACCGAGCCGCGTCGCCATCATCAGCACTTCTTTTAAGGTCTTCAGCTCTAAGATCTGCTCCTTCCCATCTCTGACTTGGCTGGCCAGGAAAGCCTTGAGGAATTCCAGGCCGATCAGGGAGGCTTCCGCTGAAATCTCATTAAACAACCGGCGGACGCCGCCGGTCTTATCCGCCGTCTCCAAGCTGTCGAGGACCATCTGGCTGTATCCATCCGGCACCGGTACGTACCGAATGATTTTTAAATCCGGGGAGACAAGCACTGCATGCCCTCTTTTGCCTAAGATGGCGGCAGCATGATCCAGATTCCCTCCACGAGTTCCCACATACCATTCGGCTTCACCGCTTCCTAAGACAAGCTGGACCGGGTCCCATGATTTTCCATTAACTTGGTGCAGGGCAATCCCGGCGGCAACCACCAGCAGGGATGACGAACTCAGGCCCCGCTCGATGGGGACAGCGCTGTCGAAAAGGATATCGGCGCCATGGAGCTTATCGGCCGAGTAATGATTCTGCCAATAGAGAAACGCCCCCTTCACGTAATTGGACCAATGCGCCGGAGGCACGCCCACCTTCTCCAAGATGCGGTTCCAATCGGTTCGATCGGCCGGCGACAACCCCTGCCGAACCTGCTCCAACTCCATACCGATGTCGAATTCCACATCCGGATATTTATCGGCGGCAGAAGGCTGCTTCATCGGAATGGTGCTGGCCAGCCGGACGCGCGAGTCCCCCCGAGGACGAACAACCGCCAGGGTGTCTTCCGGCAGAGTCATCAGAAGCTCGTTCCCGCCATTATAATCGTTGTGAACTCCCATCAAGACGATCCGGGCGGGGACTCGAATCAAATGAACGGGCCCAGGTCCGTATTTCGCTTCGAAAACTTTTATCAAGCCTTGAATCCGGACGACCGCCTCCGCAATTCTGTCGACGTCATGACCGTAGATGTCGATCAGTTCCGCCAGAACCCCAAGTCCCCGATAAAACGCGGCGTCGTTCCTGGAATCTTTCGAGAGAAGATCAACCAAAGTGGTGCGGCCGGCAACAAACTGATCCCGAACGACCGGATCGGACAAAAGCCCGAGCCCATCGCCTATCGCTTCCTGCCAGTCTTCCGTGGTCCATGCTCTTCGGACTTCCTCCAAACCGGCGGAAGTTCCCTTGGCGTAGGCCAGCGCTTTGGGATACAACCGGCTCCGAAACAAATTCAGCAGCGCCTGGGCGATGACCTGGCCTTCCGGCCCTTGTCCTTCCGCAGCAACCCGCAGCATTCCTTCCGTCAGGGAGCCCCGCAGCCAGAGGAATGCGCTTCGGCCCCCATCCATTCTGAGTTCAAGCGTCCATCCCCCTTCCCCAAAAGGAGTTCCTTTCGGGCTCACAACTCTGAGACCAGCGCCTGCGGAATCTTCAGGACCGTAGGGAATCGATTCTTCCGTCTCGGCATGATGGACAATTTGGTACGACGAAACTGTGCACCCGGTTCCTGCCAAGCCGATCCGATGCAATTCCGGCCAAAGCTCCTTATAATGCGTTTCCAACGCCTCCTTGAACGGAATCACTAACTCTTGCGGAACATCTCCCCTTTTCCCGTAGCCGTCAGCCGGTGTCGTGAAGAAAGACCAGTCCCCCACTCCTCTCTCTCCAGGCAAACTCTTCAGCAAATCCACCAGCGCGGGTTCCGCCGGAACAGCAACCGTCGTGACATTGGGCCGCGCTGCAGCGTTCCTGGCCTCCAACCACATCCGCCCGATGGACGGGTCCATCGCCGCGATGCCGGTAAAGAGGGCCGTCATTGCCCCGTTGCGGCTGGTGTCCCCCTGAAACGTCGGATGGTCCCCTCGGAAAACGGTCCCGCCGTTGGCTCCCTCGATGCCGATCACCACGTCGTAGCCGCCCTTCTCCAACTGGCGCATCTTCTCGAGGACATTGACCTCGCCAACTTCCACCACGAAAACCTTGGCCTCAAGCACGCGGGCAATCTCCCAAACACGTTTGGAAGTGGCATCGTGCACCACCACGGCCAGCGGTCGGGCATCCCCCGTGTGCGCGCGGACAGTCTGCCGCCGCGCCAGAACCAGCGCCACATTCATCGCCGCCACTTCCTGGGGGCTGGGCTCGATGACGTCGATCACTTCTCCGGCCGGATTAAATACCGCCGGAAGCGTGTTGGCCCGATCGGCATCGAAATCGGTGACGATCGCGAAATGGGCTTTATGCTCCACCAATGCTTGCTTGGCCCTTTCGAGAGCGGGTCCTTCCGGCAAAATCTGCCGCGTCGGCCTGCCGATCTCATAGGGAACTTCAAAGACGGTGAACCCGAATGCCTCCAAGAATTCCTTGTAATATCCGGTCGCCGCTCCCCCGCCGGCGTCGACGACGATCCGGATCGCTTGGGCCTTTGCCTGAAACTCCTTAAACTCTTGGTCGTCCGTCAATCCCCACATCTGCCGGGCTTCGCGGATGGCCCACTCCAGAACAAATTTTCGGTCAATAAACTTTTGGCTGGCGCTTACATCCACCCGGTCTAAAGCCGCTCTAAAACCATCCGCCGTGGCCGGATCCCTGCCAACTTCCTCGGCCCAGTTGCGGAAGCTTCGGACGATTCCGGCCATCTGCCCGGCCGGCAGGAGAATTCCTCCCTTAACCAGAAATTCTTCCGGTTCCTCTACAGCCGTCGGGTACTTGACGCCGTTCCAAATCAGCGGATTATGGCTTGCCGTGATGATCATCCCTCCATCGGCACTTACGGCGCGCACCAGCGATTCTGCAAAAGGAGTCGGCACGACTCCTTCCTCGTTTGGATGCTTTCCCTTTACGAGAACGAATCTCACCTCAATAAGTTTGCTGGTTTCCTTTCCAATATCCTGCGCAGCGACGAACACCCCACGCATCTGCGCCTCCCGGATCGCCGCCCCGGACGGTCTGGGATCCTGTCCGACCACGAAAACAAATTCCCTCTGACCCGGCGATGCCTTCAACAGCTTATCGATCTGATGCCTGGCGAAAAGATATCCGTATCTGGCGAAAATCAGCTTATGCTCGTTGGAAAGCTCCGTCTTCTCGCCGACTAAAGCGCGGATGCCTGAAAACGACTGAATCAGGCTGTTGTTGGGATCAATCGCTTCCTTCCATCGAGCCGAATCCATCAGGCCAACCCACCCTTCTTCCAACCCCTCTCTGGAAGGCTTCGCCGGCGCTGAAACAGGCGGCCGCAGATGGACCTTCAGCTCTTCCAAACCGGTCCGGCTTTCGATCTGCTCGCCGCGAAGCGTTTCTTCAGTCCATGCAAAAGCCGGAGAAATCTGGGAAAAGGCAAGCGCCTGGATCAAAATCCAGGCCGTCCAGGCATTTTCCTTACTCAACCTATGAAAGAAATACATTTGAAATAAAGTACTCCTTTAGGTATAATTGTAAGGAAAGGAGATAAAACCATGCCAATGACAACCATGACATCCAAGGGCCAAGTCACCATCCCTATCGCAGTGCGTGAAAAACTCCACTTAAAACCTCACGATCGGCTGATTGTGACCACGGATGGAGAGAAAGCGATTTTCCGCCCCATCCACGGAGATATCCGCGACTTGAAGGGGATCTTTAAGCACGCCGTCAAAGGCCCTATCAATTTCAAAGCGCTGCGCAAAGAATTCGAAATGGCTATGGCCAGCCGCCAAATGGAAATCCTCGAACGCTCTCGATCCCGATGATACTGCTTGACACGAACATCCTTGCGCGACATGCCGTGCCGGACGATCCGCATAAGGCCGTTCAATGCGCCAAGCTTTTGGAAAACATCGCTTCCGGACGTCAACAGGCTGTTGTAACCTTTCTGGCGATTGCGGAATTGGTTTGGGTTCTCCTGGGGTTCTACCATCTTCCAAAACAACAGGTTATCGAAACCGTTCGCAAGATTCTCAACACAGAAAAGCTGGAAGTAACTCATCGAGAAACCCTTGTTCGAACCCTGGAACTTTTTGACTCTCATGAGATCGATTTCATCGACGCTTACCATGCCGCTTTTATGGAAGAACACCGTATCCACACCATCGCTTCCTACGACACCGACTTCGACCAGGTCGCCGGCATCACCCGAAAAGAACCGTAAGAAAAAAGAACCGGTTTCTTCGCTTACGACCAAACAGACTGGCTTCGGCCCACGATCGCCTTCAACTCCTCCAGGCCGGACGCGGCTTCAGGAACTCCTAAGAACTTCATGATCTCTTCCAATCCGGAGAGGGCGGTGACCACCAAAACATCCGGTTGAACTGCCTGTTGCCAATATTTCATCTGCAATGCGGCGATCCCTTCTCCGACATTGCCGCCAAACTCAGCCGCCAGGTCGTGAACATGAACGGTCTCCGCCAACCCCAGTTCTTCAAGAGCGGCTAAAATCAAATCCCGATGCGCCGCATCTCGGGCCAATACTTCGATGGGCGGCAACCCATCTTTTGGAAATACCACAAGCACAGACAGTTTATAAGCCCCATCCGGTGTAAAAATCATGACTCGCGTCGTTGCAACCTTTGCGGACAGTTGCACAGCCGGCATGCCGGAAACAGCCGCCCGCAATGCCGTCATCGTCCGGA
>OBEQ010783948.1_pt1 | contig 21755 bp, 22 predicted proteins | sample 1670901 | NCBI WGS metagenome assembly OBEQ01 (sample SAMEA104232315, study PRJEB22302) | groundwater metagenome | biome: forest; feature: aquifer; material: groundwater | place: USA | collected 2011-08-07 | depth 5.4 m
GACCGACCGCATGGACAGCATGAGTGGTTGCACCGCACCGCTGCCGACCGTCGATTATGTCGGCGCTGGCGTCGCAACATTTAATCATATTTAATTTCGCCAGAAAATTTTTGCTCAAATAAAAAACCCGGCACGCTCACGCGGGGTTTTTTATTTTTCCGCGAGCGCCGCCACGCCACGCGCACAAGGTATTTCAAACACTTACACGTCGGGGACTGTCCCCAATCGTTATCGGCCTGTTTGACGCAACACGCGCCTTGCCCCTTGACCCTTGCTCCGTGACCCTTTAAAGAGCGCGCATGTCCTTTGCCTCGCTGGCTGATTGCGTCGCGTTTTTGGAAGAGCGGCGCGCGCTCGTGCGCATTACCGCACCCGTCGATCCACGGTTGGAGATTTGCGAAATCGCGGACCGCGTGATGAAATCGCCCGGCGGCGGCAAGGCGCTGCTGTTTGAAAATGTGATCGGCTCGCAATTTCCGCTGCTCATTAATACATTCGGCAGCAGCGAACGCATGGCGTGGATTCTGGGCGCGGACTCGCTCGACACCGTGGCCTTCGACGTCGAACAACTCATCACGACCACGCCGCCCGCCTCACTCATTGAAAAAATAAAACTCCTCCCCAAGTTAGCCAAGTTTGGCAGTTGGTTGCCAAAAAGTGTGACGCACGGCGCGTGTCAGGACATCACGATGGACCCGCCGAATCTGCACGCACTGCCCATACTCACCTGTTGGCCGCAGGACGGCGGGCCGTTCATTACCTTTCCGCTCGTCATCACGCGCGACCCCGACACCAATTTACGCAACGTCGGACTGTATCGCATGCACGTCTACGATGAACGCACCACCGGCATGCATTGGCAAATTCACAAAGTCGGCGCGCGGCATTACCAAGCGTGGCAGCGCCGCGGTGAGAAGCGCATGCCAGTCGCCGCTGTCATTGGCGGCGATCCAATCCTCACGTGGGCCGCGTGTGCGCCACTCCCCGACGGCGTCGATGAATTCATGATCGCCGGACTCTTGCGAAAAAAATCCGTGGAGATGGTCCCGTGCAAAACCATTCCACTCGAAGTCCCCGTCGAATGCGATTTCGTGATTGAAGGGTACGTCGACACGACCGAACCGTGGCGCGTGGAAGGTCCGTTTGGCGATCACACCGGATACTACTCGCCCGCCGAACCGTATCCCGTTTTTCATGTCACCGCGATCACGCATCGGCGCCATCCAATCTATCTCACCACGATTGTCGGTCGCCCACCCATGGAAGACGGCTACATGGGCAAGGCGGTCGAACGTATTTCGCTGCCGCTCTTGCGCATGACGTTTCCGGAAATCGTCGATATCAATTTGCCCGTGGAAGCGTGTTTTCATAATCTGGTCATTCTCGCCATTCGCAAACAATATCCCGGTCACGCGCAAAAGGTCATGCACAGCCTCTGGGGCATGGGTCAGCTCATGTTTTCGAAAACGATCATCGTGGTCGATCACGACGTGAACGTGCACGACGCCACCGAAATTATTTGGCGCGTCTCCAACAACATCGATCCGCGGCGCGATTGTTTTTTCACCGACGGTCCGGTCGACGCGCTCGATCATTCCGCACCGCACGCCCTGGTCGGTTCGAAAATGGGCATCGACGCCACCCGCAAAATCGCCGGCGAAGCGCATTTCCGGGAATGGCCCCCGGATATTGTGATGGACAGCGCGACGAAAAAAAAGGTGGATGAGATGTGGGCAGGTTTGTCCCTACGTCCCTAGGTCCCTCTGTTCTTATGTCTTTCAGTGGAAGGTCACAGATTTGATTGACGTAGGGACATAAGGACGTACGGACGTAAGGACGTAAGGACAACAAATGACCATTCAATCGATGTTCAACCAAGTTGCTCCGACGTACGACACACTCAATCGCTATTTGAGTTTCAAGACGGATCGGCGCTGGCGCAAATCGGCGATCGACGCAATCACCGGCAAGCTCGATTTTCGCGTGTTGGATTTGTGCGCGGGCACCCTCGACATGACGATTACCCTGCTGCGCCGATTTCCGCATGCACATGTCACGTGCGTCGATTTCAGTCCCGACATGTTGGAACTCGGGCGCGCGAAATTACCACACGTCTTTCATCCGCACGTCGACATTCGCTGCGAAGACGCGCTGCAACTCTCGTTACCGTCGTCGTCCATCGATGTCGCGATGTGTGCCTTTGGCATGCGCAACCTGCCCGATCAGGATCGCGCGCTCGAGCAGATCCAGCGCGTGCTGGCGCCGGGCGGCGAATTGGTGATCCTCGAATTTTTTCAGCCGCTCACGTTGGTCGCGCGCGTGTTTGCCAAAACCTACGGCAAATTTATTATTCCGTGGCTCGGCGGATTGTTATCAAAACAACCCGACGCCTACCAATATTTGCATCGCTCGACGGAAAATTTTTACCCGTTGCCCGCCTATCGCGCGCTGTTGCGCCAACACGGTTTCACCGTGCGCAGCGCCCGCAATCTGTCGGGCGGCGTGGCGAATTTGGTGGTTGCTGTGAAGGGATAGGGATTATGAGATAGGGCATAGGAGATAGGAAGAGCTCACTAGTGGTCTCCCCCTAACTCCTATTCCCTATCTCCTATCTCCTAAAACTATGACATTCACTCGAAAAAAAATAGTCATTGCAATCAGCGGCGCGTCGGGCGCGATCTATGCGCAGCAGTTGCTCGATGTGTTGGTGCAAACGCCGCACGACATCAGCATCGTCATGAGCGACCACGCGCGCGCGATTTGGGCAACCGAAGTCGGCACGCGGATTGAATCGTATGACAGAACGATTTTTTCCAAAACAGATTTCACCGCACCGTTCGCGAGCGGGTCGAATGCGTGCGATGCGTGTGTGATTATTCCGTGCAGCATGGGCCTGCTAGGCCGCATTGCGCATGGTTTGGCCGACGATCTCACGGCGCGCACCGCCGATGTCTGTCTGAAAGAACGCAAACAACTCATCGTCGTCCCGCGCGAAACGCCCTACACGCGCATTCAACTCACCAACATGCTCGCGCTGACCGACGCTGGCGCCGTCATCATGCCCGCGTCGCCCTCGTTTTATGCGCAGCCGAAAAATATTCCGCAACTCGTCGACACCGTCGTCGCGCGCATCGTGGATCATTTGGGGATTGATTATGTGCCGATGACGAAACGGTGGGGGACTTTGTGAGTGAATCAGAAATCACGAGGGACGAGGGACGACCGTTCGCTGCGCTCACTGGGACGAGGGACGAAACGGCTGTGCACTCACGACTCACGACCACACTGGATCTCATCAAATTTTCCCACACAATTTTCGCATTGCCGTTTGCATTAGGTGCGATGTGGTTGGCGGCGGGTGGATTTCCGGGGTGGCGGATTTTTTTGCTGATTGTGGCAGCCATGGTCGCCGCCCGCTCTACCGCCATGGCCTTCAATCGGCTGGTCGATGCCCGTTTCGATGCAATCAATCCGCGCACGAAAGATCGTCCGCTCACCGCGGGAAAAATTTCGCGCACGTATGTGATCGGATTCATCATCGTCATGACGATTGGTTTTTCGCTCGCCTGCGCCGCGTTAAATCCACTGGCGCTGCGACTCTCGCCCATCGCGCTCGTCGTGCTGTGCGGTTATTCATTCACCAAACGTTTCACCGCACTGTGTCACTTTGTCCTCGGTGCCTCACTCGGACTCGCACCGATCGCCGCGCAGCTCGCGGTGCAACAACAGATCACGTTACCGTTTGTGGTGCTCGGCGCCTCCGTCATGTTGTGGGTCGCGGGCTTCGATATTCTCTATGCGCTGCACGATGTCGATTTTGATCGCGCCCATGCACTGCATTCGATTCCCGCAAGCAAAGGAATCGTACGTGCCCTCTGGATTTCCCGCGTTCTCCATGTCGCCGCGGCAGGCGGTTTTTTTCTGGTCGGCCACCTGTTGCATTTGCACTTTGCGTATTTCGTCTGCGCCACCGGCATGAGCATCGCACTCGTCGTCGAACACGCACTCATCTCACCCACTCAATTGAATCGGCTGAACGCGGCCTTCTTCACCGCGAACGGATGGGTCAGCGTATTATTTTTGGCGGGCTCGTTGCTCGGGTGAGCCCATGTTTCAATCGTGACCATGCCATCGGCGCCTTCCGTCACAATCATCTCGACCGTCATCATCTGGTCGTCGTGCGTGATTTCCTGCTCCCGTTTTTTCTCGCGTGACATTGGCATCTCCTGGTTAAAAATTATTTTCCCACCATGGGCGTGACCTCGGCCGTACCCGGTGACGGCGCGGTGTTGGCGACAAAATCGGTCGCGTTGTTGTGCGTGTGCGCGGCGCCCGGCAAACGCGACAGACTACGCCCCGCCGATACCTTCACCGCCGGTGCACCATCGTACATCACAAGATTTGTTGCATCGAGTGCGGGGAGCGGCGTGCCGTAGCCCAACACATCCACCAGCGTTCCGTCGGGCCCGAGCAGTTGCACGGTGTCGGGACCATTTTGCGGATCGAAATTGTCGATGAGATCGGCGTTGGCAACCGTGGTGACTTGTGCGGCGTTCGTCATGGCGTCGGCGATCACAAAAAATCCCGTGTCGCGAATGAGCGCGCCAGTCGGCAACACCAGTGTATCCGTAAGTTTGCCGTCGTCGCCATTCACGAAGCGAATCATGTACTGCGCGAGCGACGCGCCGGGTGTGCCGCGCAATTCAATGAAGACTTGCCCGTTCGTGTCGACGCCGGGGACATCGTACAACATTTCGTTGATCATGAGTTCGGCAGGCAGCAGTGGAGGAATCGGCGTGCCCACGGCGATGGCGGCCACTGCAGTTGCTGTTGTCGCTGTGATGACATCAGTTGAAGCAAGTGGCGTGGTCGGTGATGCGGCGCCCGTCTCCGGGCTGCCGCCCACCGAACCACTGGTCGTGCTTACGTCCGCGGTGTCGACGACGGCGTAAGTGGCCACGAATGCCTGATTGCCGATGCCCGGTTGTTGCGAAAAGGGAATGCCGTTCGTTGAGTGCACGGCGTTCGTCACCACGAGCGCAATCGGACCGACGGGCAGTTCCGTTTGCGGTGTGAGGGTGATCGTCGTGCCAGCGGCGTCCAGCGCAGGATTCATCGGCACTTGCTGTTCGGGGAGCGTCGCCTGTGCCAATATTTCCGTCGCACTCGTATCGACTTCCGTTTGCGTCACGATCACCGCGTTGGTATCGATGAGACTCTTGGGATCGACGGGTTGCGAGAAATGCACAATAATCGGATCGTGCGGATGCCCGCGCGAGGTCTTTGCGGGCGAGGTGCCGATCACCGAGGGTTGTTGCATGGCCAACGGCAACGGCACGTCGATGGCGGGCGCGCCACAGCTGATAATGAAAAACGCAAAAAGCAAAATGCAAAATTTACGGTAGCGGTGTGGCATGTGGATCCTCCAGGTGAATCGTTCGCGAAAACCAACCATCAGTGAGCGCATCGAGTTCGGCAGCGGCGCGGTCGGCGCGGGTGCGACAGGCGAGCGCTGGTAAATCAACATGCGGTCGTTTTGGCGTACGGGCCAACATTTCCCATTGCTGCCACGCAAAGAGCGCATCATCGACCAGATGAAAAATAGTGCGCGTTTCGTCGCGGCGCGCGCGGGCCTCGCGACTGACCAGAATGGAATCGGGAGAGAACACCAATTCATTCAGCGACCAGATCGCACGCACGTCCAGAATCGTTGCGCTGTTGGTGAATTGCGTAAAATCGCTGCTCTGCGGACCAATCACCACGCCGGCACTCGAGACCGAGACATTATCTTGCAGCTTCAGATTATTGTTGGCGCGCAATCCGGACCGCACCCCCGCCTGCACACGCGGCAGCGCCGCGGCCCAGCGCGCGCGATGCGCCCACCGCACCGGCAGATGTGGTGAAATGCGCGCCGCATGCAACGCCGCATCGTGTAACAACGCGAGCGGCGGCATAATACGCGACACCGCCTGTTGCACCGCCACCGGCACGCGCGCCAACATATCATTCAACAGCGCCGCTTCGGAAATTGCGGGATGCGCCGCCAGACTCACGCGACTCAGACACACAACAATGATGAAGATGATCCACCGCATACGCATCATGACATTTGCAATCACGATGCCAGCCAGAACGCGGCATGCAATGCACACTCAGCCGCACCTCATCACAAAAGTGTATGGTTTCTGGACGGACATGTCCGACATCTGGACACTTTTGATTTTCTACGCGCCACTCGACTCCACAAAACTGCGCAACTCGGCTTCACTGTAGCGCAGGCCGTTTCTGGACTGAAGGGCGACGATGGTTTCGGTGCCCGGCGCGCGTGGCGCGGGATCGAGATAGGTGAACATGGACAAATCCGCGGTGGGTGCAATCGCATGCGATCCGAACAAACCAAAACCGGAATGCGCGCCGCCGTCGTGTACCTCTGCGCCGGAGAGACGAAAAATATTTGCCATCGCTAAAATATCGGGCACATTCCACGACGCCTTGCGCGGATACAACAAACTGTCGAACAATCGCTCGACCAACATCCGATCGCGCACACCCAGCGCTTGTTGCAAATGTTCAATCACCCACAGGCGATCGGTTTGCGTGAGTGCGCGCAAACGCGCCAGATCGGCGTGGCCCAAAATAGTGTCCAAATGCTGGCGCAAGAGTCCGATGGCGCGATTAAAAATAGTATTCAGCGGAAATCCGCCGGCGCTATCGCGCATGGCAACCCATTGCACCGGCGGGCGCGAAAACCCTAACGCACCTTCTCCCACGGTCATTTGATAACGAATACGCGTTTGGTAGATGCGAGTTTCCTGCCGCGCGCGCCACTCCACACGGCTGGCAGCCGATTCCGGTGAATCTTCTTGGAAGTATCGCACCCCCATCGCCAATCCGGCATTTTTGGGCAAATTGTAGAGTACCGAACATACGGGATCGACGTATCCTTCCACGGAACTGTCCAAATCGCCGCCGAAGAAAAATCCTTCCGCATCAGCAGAAATATGCATCGCATCCGCGCCCGCCGTGACAATCTGCAACTCCGGCTGCACGCCTTCGCGCTGCAACAATAACCGAGGGTGCAAATATTCTGTCGCCACACGAAAGAATACGAGCAGACCGCTCAAGCGCGCCACACGTCCCACGCAGATAGTCTGAACCGACGCGCGAAGTTGGCTGATTTGTACAAGCGTTGGAATAATCCCCAGTGGAAATGACAATAATTGCAACAGTGATTCATGACCGGCGGGATCGAGCAGCGCATGCACTAACGGCGCCAACACACGCACACAGCGCCCATTCGTGTCGCCACGCACCATCGATCCCCAAATCAACGCCGGGCGAATCATGTTGGAAATATCGTGACCCAAAAATCGCCAGATCTGACCCAACGTGTTTTTTTGCGCTTCGCTGAGCCATGCATCATGTGTGGTCAAAGCGGTCTGCAACAACGTGGACATTTTTCCGCCATACGACGTTCGTATGCTCGTCATTCTGCCCAGCGCTTGCCACGCATCATTCATGTCCTGCAAATCTGTGAGCGGCACACGACCATATACGTCCGCAATGCGCGCTAACTCTGCCCGCATCGCCGGCAATGCGTCGCGTTGATACGCATGCCAAATATTTTCCACCGCACGCCAGGTATCGGCGAGTCGCGGATCGGTCAGCAACGCTTCCATGCCGGCATCGGCCACCGGACCGCGGGCGCGCAATTGCCCGGTCCAATAATCCACTGCGCGATAAAAAGGAGGAATGCGCTGCGCCGCATCGCTAAATTGTGCGCGTTCGCGCAAGCCCTGGAGAACGACACACAGCGCCGCATGGGATTCGGAACCTGTGGGAAACAGATCTGGCGCCTTTTGCAGCGCCACCCCGCACGCCACAAACGCCGCGGCGGCATCGGGGCCATGCAACGTGGTGGGATCTTGCGCGCGCAGGCGGCGCAACTGCGCTGGTCGCACGCCATATTCCGGATGCTCCGGCAGAATGCGCGCGGCACGGGTGAGGGCCCGCTGAAATGGACTGGTGGTGCTCACACTCTATGTATCGGCAGATCACAGAAAAAGTTGCTTCGCCCACGTTTTCGATTAACAAGGCACGCCATGCCACCCACCGACACAACCATCATCGCCGCGGGGAATTTTTTGCAGCTGTGTCGGCGCGGGCGGTGGGAATTTGTAGAGCGACATCATTGCACCGGCGCGGTGGCGGTGATTGGGGTGACGGCGACGGAGGAAATTATTTTGATCGAGCAATATCGTGCGGCGGTGGATCGCGTGGTGATTGAGTTTCCGGCCGGTCTGGTTGGCGATGTGCACACCGACGAAGATTTGCGCACGGCCGCGGAGCGCGAGTTGCTCGAGGAAACCGGCTACGAGGCCGCGCAACTCACGCATCTGCTCACCGGCGCCTTTTCGCCCGGACTCAGTTCCGAACTCATCACACTTTTTCTCGGCACCAATTTAAAAAAAGTCGGCGACGGCGGCGGCGATGGGACGGAAGATATTATCGTGCACGCCGTACCGCTCGCCACGATTCACGATTGGGTGCGCGAACGCACAGCGGCGGGGATGCTCGTTGATCCGAAACTCTACGCGGGATTGTATTTGCTGGAGCAGGCGCGCGGAAAATAATTTTTAGCCGCGTTCTCGCACGGCTTGTTCGAAGGCCGCGCGGAGCAGGGTGGAACCTTTGCAGAGAAAAATGTTGTACGGCCGCAAAAGCGTTTTGAGGTTCCACCAACTTTTGACTCGGCCCAATGCCAATTGTCCCACGCAGGTCATGCCGTTGGCTTTCGCCATTGTTCGCACGTCCGCTTGCACATCCGCAGCATCAATCGGCGCAAAATATTACGGATACAGCGAGGGCGCGGTGTGCAACGTCTGGTGCGCGTCGGCGGCGCGCCGCAAGGCGGTCCGATCTATTGCCACGTCGTCACGACACAACGTTGGCGCATCGAGGGCGTAGCATTGCAACACACTGTTCAGTTCCGCGGCATGCGATCGACCAAGGCCCGGTATTTTGAGCCGCGCGCCCGCTGGCAACGCCGCCACTTCACCGAGATATTTATGGTCGGCATTGGCCAATACCAACGCCAATTTCGCCGAGATGATACCTTGCAGTGCCAACTTCGTAATCGGAATCAGCAGCGCCGGCTGTTGCTCCCACGTTTGCGCTTTCGCCAAACCCAGTGCGGGGAATAAGGCGACCACCGCGTCGGCACTTACGAGAAAATTGCCGGGGCGGTTGCGAAAATCTACGCTGGCGCGGACAATTTCGCGCAGAAAGGTTTCGTCGGCTTCGGATAGGCCGCGCGCAAAATCTCGGCCGCCGCTTTCCAGGAGCTCCGCTACGCGGTCGGCGAGCACGGCAAAAATGTCGGCCTCAGATGCGTCTTCAGCCTCGCCCACGGCCCGACGCACACGATCCAGTGCATCGGGTGTTTCGGCGAAGAACACCGGCACGCAACTCAGTACCCCCTCGCCACGGCAGGCCATGCCAAAACGAGGGGGTCTGTCCGCTTCAAGATCAGCAACTTACGGAAAGTGCGATACATCGCCGTGAATTTATATTACGCCACGCAGCATATGAAATCCGCCACCCCCGCCAGTCATTATCACTCGACCGACCGCGAGCCGCATCGGGATCGGACGCGACAGATTATTGTGGCGCATCCGGAAATCCGCACGCTGATTGGGCGCAATCCGTATACGTTTTTCATTACGCTGGGCGTCGTCGCCCTGCAATTCGGCCTGGCGTTTGTGCTGCGACAGCAATCGTGGTGGCTGATTGCGCTGTGCGCGTATGCGATCGGCGCGTTCGCGAATCATAGTTTGTACGTCATGATTCACGAGTACACGCACAATCTCGTCTTCAAAAAACCGACGCTGAATAAACTCTGCGGAATTCTGGCCGACACGGCGAATGCAATTCCGAGTGCGATTTCATTTCGACTCTATCACATCAAACATCACGCGCATCAGGGCGCGTACGATCTCGACGCCGACTTGCCGAGTCGCTGGGAAGCGCGTCTCACCGGCCACTCCGCGCTGGGCAAGGCGCTCTGGCTGTTATTTTTTCCACTCTTCCAAGGACTGCGGCCGCCGCGGCTGCGCGCGCTGAAATTTTTGAGCGCATGGACCTTGCTGAATATTGCCGTCGTCTTCGCCGTGAATATTGCGAGCTGCTATTTTTTCGGGGCAAAATTTTTCGGTTACTTGTTTGCATCGTTTTGGTTTTCAATCAGCCTGCATCCGTTGGGCGCGCGCTGGATTCAGGAACATTTCGTCGTGCATCCCATGCAGGAAACCTACAGCTATTATGGTCCGCTGAATGTGTTGGCGATGAACGTCGGCTATCACAATGAACATCACGATTTCCCGTCGATCCCGTGGAATCGCCTGCCCCGCGTGCGCGCGCTGGCACCCGAATGGTACGACCCGCTCACGAGTCATCGTTCATGGGCAAAACTTTTGCTGCAATTTATTTTTGATCCGCGCTTGTCGCTGCGTTCGCGCGTGGAACGGACCGACGCTGAGAAAGTCGAATAACTTTGGGGACGTTTCTCAAAGTTATTTTATAAAATTTTTCACCCTCAAAAAAAACGCCAAAAAAGATTAGTGATTCCTGTGTGTTACGACCCCGTGGAACGTCCCCAGTCGTTATTGGCACCTAGTGTCCCGTCGTTTGGAACATTTGCTGAAAATTCGTGGCGAGGGCGACCCAGGCGGCGTCACCGCTCACGACCGCGGGCGGCGTGTTGTCGTCGGCGGGCGGGAAGCAATATCTCGCGCTGTGCATCGCGGCGGGGCAGTCGATGGGTACTGACCGTGCCGGAATGCCGTCGGGCACCGCGCAATACGCGGCGGAGATGCACGGCGACTCGCCACTGAAATCGATGGCAACTTCGCGTAGCACGTTGGGGGCGCCGCCGTTCGTCGTTTGCAATGTGATCCCATCGATTCCGTAAATCGTCAGGCGGCCGGCGCGACTGAAGCGGGCCCCAAACTGCACGTGATCGCCGAGGTCGACGTAGCCATGAAATGCATATCCGCCGGGGACCAGCGCCAGCACGGCATCGCGCGGCAGCTGCGTCAAACCGAGGGCGAGCCCCCCGTTGTACAACGGAATGCGATAGATCCCCGCGGTGAGTGTGGTGTCGCCGGGGCGCGGCAGGATGTCGGCGAGTTCACGCGCAACAAAGTTGGCGGCCAGGCGTTCCATGATGGTCGACCACTCCACGGGCGGATTGATTTTCATTTCTTCCGTATCGTTCAAAAACCATAACGCCAGCGACTCCCACACGCGATACGCCAGAAAATCGAACCGCTCCAAACCGGATTCGGCGGGCGTTAAATCGCGCGTGTCGAGCAGATCCGGCAGCGGTCCGTTTGCGCTGGGCCGCGTGAGCGGTTGACCATGAATACGCTCCGCCATTGGACGCTCGACGCGCGGCATGCGCACCCGCGCATCGGGAATGGACGACGTGGTCGCACGGGACGCCTGCGCCGTGCCGCGCAAATTCCACGTCATGGCGGGATCGCCGAACAACATCATGCCCAAGGCCTGACGTTCCAATCCATCGGGCAAATTCGGCCACAGCGCCAAGTACTCATGAAATTGTGGCGCCGCCATGGCGATGAGTTGTTGCATGACATCATGACGATTCGTGACGTGGTATTGTGCCGAGAGAAACACCTCGCCCAACGTCGTGACATCTTGCAAATGACTCGCCACGCCGTCGCCGAAACTGTCCAGCGCGTAGGGCGACGTGCCGGTGACCGTCACACGGTCCGGAGTGGAAACACTCGACGCCAGCACCGCCACCGGCCCCGCCGCGGCGCGCAGCAACGATTTGCCGAAACACTCCGCCCCCGCCACGCACCCGGTGCTGCACGCCATGAGACTGACAATGGCGCGATGCGCGTGCGACGTGAGCGTGGAAAGATCCTGGATCCCAAATCCATCACGCGTACCGAGACTGGTCGTATTGCCGTGACCAAAAAATGTGACCACATCGTAATGACCACTATTCAAGACCTCGGCAAAACTCGTGTCGGAATAGAACACCGACGTTTTGTCTTCGGCAAAAATCTGCAACGGAAAGCTGCGCGGAAAATATTGTTCGGACGATTCGTAAAAGGTCGCGGCGAGCAGGGTATCTTGCAGCCAGCCAAAACCGGCCTCGCCCGCATAAAACGCCAAACTCGCCGGCCCAGCAACCACGCGTTCTTTTTCGTACGCCAGAATGCGCTGCACGAGATCTCGCGCCTGCACCGCGCTATTCACGGGCAAACGACCGACGGCAATTTCCGGCAACGGATCGGCGTCGTCCATGTCGCCGTAGAAGGCATCGCTCGCCAGCGCAGATTCCACGCCCATATTCGGGAGGGCGGGATAGCGACCCACGGGAATGGAGTGAGGGTCAAACGGTTCGACGTCGTCGCCCACGAGCAACACATATTTCAGGCGCGCGAACCCGCCGCGCATACTGTGCGCATAAAACTCGCGAATCATGTCTTGCAACACACGGGGCCGCAAGGCGGGTTCATACGACGAGAGACTTGCGGTGCTGAGAATGGCGGTGTGAAAAGTTGGTTCGCGAAAGGCTCGCAACGGTTCAATGGCGTCGCGGAAGGCGTCGGGTACGACCATCAGATATTCAACGGACCGATCGTTGACATGCTTTGTCATTCGATCTCACTCCGACGTTGTCCCCAACATTTCTTGTACGCGCGTGAAAAAAATTTGCAAGCGGCAAACACATATTAGCTAAAATATTTCATATTGACTATTTTTGACAATTCAGGCGAAATAGGCCCATGGCACACGACACCCCACATATTAGTGCGACGCACATCAAGAATCGTTTTGGCCATTATTTGGGACAGGCGCTGGCGGGACGCGCGCCCGTGATTATCGAACGACATGGCCGACCTATTGCGGTGTTGGCGAGCATGGCCACGTGGGAAACCGCGCGTAACGGTGCATCACCGCCATCGGCGTGGGGAACGCGCTGCCGCCGCATGATCCAGACCCTGCGAAAAAATCGCGCGGGGAAATCACGCCCCTCGGCGGTGCAACTCGTGCGCTCGTTGCGCGAGGAAGTATGAACGCACCGCTGCAAATTTGTCTCGACGCCAATGTGTTTATTGCCGCCTGCTCTCCCGAACCCGCGCAAGAGGCCTGTTGTACGCTCATCGAACAGTGCGAACAGCGCGGAATTATTTTTGTCGAGCCGGCGGTGGTGGTGTTCGAAGTCACATCGGCGTGGCGCAAACAATGTTTTCTCAAGCACCGTTCTCGTCACAGCACCGTCGAGGCCGAATCATTATTTTTTGAACTGCCGATTGTTCTGGAATGGAAACATGAATTACTCGCCGACGCCCGCCTGGTGGCCGAATCGCTCCACTGGAAAAATCTCTACGACCCTGCCTACCTCGCCGTCGCCAAGCGCCATCGCATCCCGCTCATCACCCTCGACCACGATTTGCAACGCAAAGGACAGCGCCTGCATCGCGACATCTGGAGTGTCGATGAATATTTGCAGATGTAGCATTCCCGCACCGATCATTTCCGCCGAAAAATCCGGAAATGCAACCCACGATCCTGATACGTGGGCAACGCCCATTCCCGCCCGAGTGCGCGATCGATCACAATTTCCCACGCGGTCACATCGATTTGCAGTCCTCCATCGCGCGCCAACCACTGTTCAAACGGTGCGTCGGTTTGCAGCACCAAATAGCCATTCGGCGCCACATCGCGGGTCATGCGCGTAAACCAAATCATGTCATTGCCCCAGCCGTCGGCAATCGAGGGCGACGCACAATACACCATCCGCGCGGATTCTGCGATCGCGCATTCGGTTTCCGTCACGCGCGCAATCACCGCTTCGCGACCGACCACCTGCATCAAATCCAATTTGTCGCGCCACGCTTCGCCAACGCGCACGCGCGGTTCTTTCACCACGTACCGCCCACCGAGCGGCAACAGTGTCGCGGCGATATCGGCCATTTGACCCGGACCAAGCTCCACCGTCGTGATCGCCGCCGGACCCGCCGCACCGGCCAACAAACGATGCAGCGTAAGTAATCGGCGATGTTGCAGGGCTTGTCGGCCGAGTAGCTCCGCAGGGAACTGATGTCGTGCATCATCCCACGGTATCGCGGGCGGCATCACGCGCAATAATTCCTGCATTGCCACATCCATCGCTGCGTGTGGCACCACAAAACCGTCGTCGAGATTTTTTTCGATTGCCGTTTGCGGTCCTTCTCCAAATGCGTTGACGATATTTCCTGCCGCACCCGTCACGGGAACGCCGCCGTGCGGCTGTGAAACAACCTCCACTTGAACACCAGTTCGCATCAACGCCCGCGCTGGTACGACGAAACGAAACGTGCTGCCGACGCCCAACGCACTCTTCACCCACAGCGGTCCCCACCCTTGCGCGCGCAGATGAGCGATGATCGTATCGACACCAAAGTCGTGTTCACCCAATCGATCAATCGTTTCCGCTGTCATGCCAATTCCAAAATCTGCGACGGTGATTTCCAGATCACCGTTTTGCAAAATATGCGGCGTTACTTTCATCTTGAAGCCACCATATTTTTCGGCATTGCTCGTCAGATTTGCCAGAATATCGATGAAGGCGATGGGTGCGTCGACGGAAGAAGTGAATTCCAAATCGAGGGGTATTTCGTCGAGATCCATTTTGTCGCCAACGTCATGCAGATCCACAGGTCCGCACTCCGTTCCGTCATCCAACAAACTCCGGACATTCACGCGGGCCGTATCCGCATAAATCTGCAAACGACGACTATGTTCACCATGCAATAATTTTTCGCACACACGTCCAATCCCGAGGAACGGGTGCGGACACTGGCTCAGGCTGTGATTCGAATTTTCTAATGCATGTCTCAACGCGGAACCTTCAACAACGCTGTATGCGATTTTCCAAGCGACATCCGTATAGCGATCCGCCGCGACAAAGAGCTCCCGACTCCGCGCCAACGCAACTGCCACTTGCGCACGTTCTGCCTCGTTCAATGCACCGTGCGCCTCCAACGCCGCATTGTTTGTGCGCACCACATCCCACAACGCCATGCGCTCCGCCGTGTGCGTGCGTCCCCAGGCGATCGCAAACTCAAACAGCGCGCGCGGAAAATTTTCTGGGAGCACCACATGCAGCGCTGCAGAAAACGCGTCGCGATTCGGATGATTTTTTTCCATCCATCCTGGAAATTCCGCATCGGCATAATTGGCAATCGACTCCAACCCAGCTCCCACCGGCATGGTACGCAGATCGAAGCTTCGCGTGGTGCGGAATGCGTTGCAGCCCCTATGACACCACGCCACCCGCGCATCCTGCACGCACGTCAGCGGAGAAGTTGCATTCGAAAACGCATCGCCCGCAAGAACATGTGGATTCGGCGCCGCCCGCGATCTCACCACACCAATCCCACGCGGCCAATGTGGATTTTTTCGTATAATCGTCATCTAGGAGTTGTATCGGCAGGCGTGGGGAAAAGTTGCTTGAGGAACATCGCGCGACGTCATTTTCTTCTAAACTGTAACTTAATCGGCAATCCGGGCAATCCAAACGCTTCTTCAAAGGCGTGCAATAAATAGCGATTGTAGCTGCCGGGAATGGCTTGCGGGAAATTCGTAAACATCGCGATGCGCGGCGGTTTGGTGGCGATTTGCGTGGCGTAATAAATTTTGACAAAATGCCCGCGGAACGACGGCAGATGATGATTTTTCTGCGCGTGTTCCAGCACCGTGTTGAGCGCACTGGTGGACAGTCGGCGCGATGATCCGCGCGCGTAATCAAAGATTGTGCGCCACAATTGATCCATGCCCTGACCGTGCTGCGCCGACCCGCACAAAATTGGCAGATGCCCCGCCTCGCCCAACACCACGCGCGTTCCCGCAATGCGTTCGTCGAATTTATCGCGAATCAAATCCCATTTGTTCATGAGAATAATCGTGGGTCGACCGCGCGCCACCGCTTCGGCGACCAGGCTGCGATCCTGATGCGTCGCGCCTTCTGCGGCATCGAGTACACACACGACGACATCGGCGCGTTCCACACTGCGCAGTGATTTAATGATCGCAAATTTTTCGAGTGCCTCGGACGTGCGCGCCTTGCGGCGAATTCCCGCCGTATCAAGCAACACGAGCGTTTGCTCGCCCCGCGTGACTTCGACATCGATCACATCACGCGTCGTCCCTGGCATATCGTGCGCCACCACTCGCGTTTCGCCGAGCAGCGTGTTCACCAATGTGGATTTGCCGACATTCGGTCGACCAAAAATTGCCACACGAAATGGTCGATCGATGTCCGGTTTGCGTTCCACCAACGCGCGATCGGTTTCCCCATCGTCGATTTCTACGGCCTCCATCTCGGCGAGGTCTTCGTCATCTTCCACGTCGCTCTTCGGGATCTGACTCGGCACCTGCGCAACGACGGCATCAAGCAATGCGTCGACATGTCGCCCATGTTCCGCGGAAATTGGAAAAAGTGGCGTGACACCGAGCGCGAAAAAATCGTCGATGATTTCGTCGTCGTCACATTTGTTCACGGCGTAAAATACGGGCCCCGTCGCCTTGCGCACGACATCGACCATCGCACGATCGAGCATGGTCAGTCCGGCGCGCGCATCGAACACGCAGATCACACCGTCCGCTTCATCAATGGCGGCCTGACTTTGCGCGGTGATCAAATCCGCGAGGATTCCTTCGTTGGGTGGCATCATCCCGCCGGTATCGACCACAATCCATTCGTGCCCCACCCAATCGCAGGTGCCATACAATCGATCGCGCGTGACGCCGGGCGTATCATCGACGAGCGCCTGCCGCCGACCCACCAGTCGATTAAACAACGTCGATTTGCCGACATTGGGCCGGCCAACAATGGCAAGAATCTTTTGCATGCGGGCGGCTAGCTATGTCGAATGGGCCGTAGACGCAACTTTATTGTGGATTTGCCGATAATGGAGAGTGGAGGATCATCGTGGGAACGAATGCCATCAGACGACCGATTACATACGCCGATCATCGGGCAAAAGTAATGCGCACGATTTGTCAGCATATGTCGCGGCGCGCATGGTGGCCCGTGGCCCATGCGACGCGCCTGCCAACCAGCGATGACCTCTATGACACGTTCAAAGCCGTCGGCCTGCCGCATTGCCGTGTGACACCGCGCATGCGCACCGAATACGGTCGCGGAATTCGCGCCATCATACCGTCGTGGGAGAGTGACCACCTGCAAATCCGTCAGGTACCGGGCGCGTCCTCGTGGCTGGGAATTCACAATCCATCGTGGTGCGATTATGCAGAGCCGTTCACACGGTACTATCTCAACTGCACGCTCGCGCATGTTCCGGAACTTATCGAACGCCTCGTCGAGGCCATCATGCATGCCGGAATCGGTTGTTTTATAAAAATTCCCGAACCGGCAGCGGCGGCGAGATTCTCTGGGAAACCAATGTGCGTCTTGCTGGCCACCACCACCGAGGCAGAACGTACCACTGGCGTGATGTTGCGTGGTGTGTCGCAAGCAAAATCCCATATTTTTTTCCGCGACCCGGCCCCGGCCTTCACGCGCGGACTCACGGTGCGCGGCGATCATCTCATCGGCGTATATGCCGCCGAACAACCCGCACTGGTCGACAATCAACCCATCTCCTTTCACCGATTTGTCGCAGAGCATATTGCCGCCGCCCTGCAAGCACTACCCGCACTGCATTGGAGAGCGCCCGACGAACAAATCGGCGCCTTCGCCCGTACGGCACTCGCTCTTGCCGAACGGAATATGTACGACGCTGGTTACGACATCACGACGGCGCGACGCCGGTGACAACGGCGCGCATCGCGCACAAATCCCTTCAACTCCCCCGCAAAATATCGTATGCGCTCTCCCGACGTAGGGACATAGGGACGTAAGAACATAGGGACAAAAAAATGAACGAGCACTTACGCATTACACTGAACAACAAATCCATCACCGCACTGCCGGGCACGACCATTGCGCAAATGCTGGCGTTGCATCCGCACACAGGCGCGTTTCCCGCGATTGGCGCGGTGGTCGACAATCGCATGAGCGGGCTCAATCGTGCGATTCGGCATCATGCCACCATCGAAACCATCGACATGAGTTCGCGCGAAGGAATGGAAATTTATCGGCGCACCGCGGGCATGCTGTTTTACGCCGCCGTCGAGGCGTTCGATCCAAAGGCGAAGGTCGTGATCGGACAATCGATCGATGAAGGCTATTGCTTCGACACGATCGGTTTCGAACCGACACCCGCCGTCGTGAAAAAACTCGAAACGCTCATGCACGCGCTGGTCGCGGAAAATCGCGCGCTCGATCCCGATTGGATTCCGATCGAAGAGGCGATTCAAATCTTCGAGAAACGCAATCGCCCCGATCGCGTGTTGCTGTTGCGCCAGATTCGCCGCTCGGACGTTCCGCTGCTCACGATCGCGCATTACATCGGATACGTGCACGGACCGATCGCGCCGCACACCGGGATTATCGATCGATTCAAATTGCATCCGTACGAAAACGGGTTGGTGCTCGAATTTCCTAACGCGAAAGGCGAACTCGCGGGCACGATTGCGCCGCGACCGAAATTATTTGCGACCTACACCGAGAGCCGCACCTGGCGCCAACTCATGCAGGTCGAAAACGTCGCGCAGCTGAACGAATTGACCAGTAAGGGCCAGGTTTCGGAAATGATCAAAGTCGCCGAGGCGCTGCACGAGAAAAAAATCGCCGCCATCGCCGACCAGATTTCCGGGAACCGCGACATGCAATTTGTGTTTATTGCGGGACCGTCGTCGTCCGGGAAAACTACGTTCACGAAGCGTTTGGCGATTCAGTTGCAGGTCTGCGGGATTCGTCCGATCGCGCTCTCGCTCGACAATTATTATCTCGATCGCGAACAATCCCCGCGCCACGCCGACGGCACCTTTAATTTCGAATCGATCGAGGCGCTCGATTTGCCACTGCTCAACGATCAACTCAGTCGTCTCATGAAACGGAAACTCGTCGAAACACCGCTTTATTCCTTTCCGCGCGGGCGTCGCATTCAAAAAACTGTGCCGATGCAACTCACGCCCGGACAAGTCGTACTCATCGAAGGCATTCACGGCCTCAATAATCGCCTCTCCGCCGCGATTCCCGCGAATCATAAATTTAAAATTTTCATCTCGGCGCTCACGCAATTGTGCATCGACGATCACAATCGGATTTTCACCTCCGACTCGCGACTCATTCGCCGCATGATCCGCGATCGCCGCTATCGCGGCACCAACGCCGCCGACACCATCCTTGGCTGGCCCAGTGTCCGCGCGGGTGAGTCGGAATGGATCAATCCGTTTCAGGAAGACGCCGACGCGATCTTCGATTCGTCGCTCTGTTACGAACAAGCGGTGTTGAAAAATTACGCAGAGCGATTCCTGACCGAGATTCCCAAAGAAAATCCCGCGTACGTCGAGGCATTGCGCCTCTTCCGCTTCTTCGATCTCTTCGTCCCGCTGCAAAGCGAAGACGTCCCCACCAATTCGATTTTGCGCGAATTCACGGGCGGGAGTTCATTTCGGTATTGATCAGAAGCAACTTTTTTTGATTTCCCCGGGGAAGTATGCGATAGTTTCGGCATGCTGTTACAAATCGAAAATTTGCGCGTCCTGCTGCAACCCGTACTACAAGCGCACCCCACGATTTCTCTGGTACTCTTTGGTTCGCGCGCGCGCGGCGCGGCGCACGCGTATGCCGACATCGATTTGGGGGTCGTGAGCGGCGATGCACCGCTCTCTTTTGCGGAATTTTCTCGCATCAAAGATGCCATCGACGATCTGACAGAAGATTGGCCCGTGATGGTCGAGTGCGTAAACCTCAGCGCAGCACCGGCGTGGTTTCGTGATTCCATCGCACCCGATGTACAATGTATTGCGGGCAATACACTCGCGTGGCAACAGTGGCGGACACAATCGTATGAGCAATCTGCATCCCGCTAAGGCGGCCAAGGCGCGCGCGCAACTCATCGCCGCCATCGCACAATACGACGGCGCTCCGACCGATCTTGCGTTTCTCACGGTCGTGAAGGCGTTTGAAGTCTGCATGGAATATGTATGGCGCGAGCTCAAGCGCCGCATCGAATCCGACGGACTGGAATCCGCGTCGCCCAAAATGGCGATCAAACAAGCCGCGCGGATCGGCATCATCACCGATCCCGAAGCGTGGCTGCAGTGCCTCAATGCGCGCAACAATAGTGTGCACGATTATTTCGGTATTTCCACCGACGACTATCTCGCCCTCGCCCGCCGCCTCGTCACGCTCATGGCCACGTTGCCGGAGTAAGATTGGCCGAAGCAACTTTTTCCGCGCCCTGCCGATACCTAAGGTGCGACCGTTTTTGGTCGCATTACCAGGGAGGACGTATGATGAAAACAGTGGTCGCCGAGTATCACTCGAAAATTCCGCAGCACCGCGTCGCGTTTGGATTGAAACAAATGATCGGACACGAGGCACCAGAGACCGGTCACCTCGTGCGCCAAGACGGATCGCGTTTCACAGAGTGGTGCCATACCAACGGTTCACTCGCGCGCCTGCACGCCGAATTCATCGCAGTCAACGGACAGCGCTTCGCGGCCGAGGTCGAGACGGCGTTTGTGGCGCTGTATTCACACTCCGCTGGCGACACACGAGTCGCCGCCGCCGCCGCAAGCTATGTGGAAAGTTTGTGTCGGTATGTCGGATTGGATGCCGACGATTATTTGTCCCGCGACACCATCGGTTCCGGAGGTGCCGGATTTGCGGGCGCGATTCGCGCGCTCGGTATTGGTTTGAGCGATGAATATTGTCGGGATTCAAACATTGCCTCGCTCCCGGATGATCAACGCGACCGACTGCTGCGTAACGGACTGGCCGGCAAAAATTTGTGCAGTGCGGATCTGCACGGCGTTATCTGTGAACGCTTGGAGTTGACGGCTGCACAATTAGTGTACGCGAATTTGAGTGACGTTGGGGTTATTGTGGGTGGCGAGTTAAGTCATGCGCGTCTGGATTGGACCCGACTGTACGGCAGCCGTTTCAATGGCACGACATTCGCTGGTGCGAATTTTTATCGGGCAACACTCAATCAGGCCGTCTTTCAGAATTGCACCTTCGATAGCGCGCGGTTCGAGTGCGCCGAGGCTCGACACGCCGAATTCGTAAACGTCTCCTTCAGAAATGCCTACGTCTGCGGTGCCGATTTTCGTCACGCCACATTCGAAAACGTCGACTGGTCCGGCGCTCGCTACGACAGCCGCACGAAGTGGCCAGACGGCATGCAACCGCCAGCCGACGCGATGCGCGTGGAACATCCCGAATAATTGACAACCCCGCCCAATCCGACTACACGCGCCCCATTCCATTTTCGGCGGCTTAGCTCAGTGAGTAATGAGTGAAGATTTGTGGCGGCTTAGCTCAGTGGTTAGAGCGAGGGATTCATAACCCCTAGGTCGATAGTTCGATTCTATCAGTCGCCACCAGCACGGCGTGTTGTTCAGCAGGCGCACGTGCGCCGCTGAGGGGGAGGCTCCAGTAGCTTTGCTGCTGGAGGGGGCGACGTGAGCCCCTCCAATCGTCCGAGGGATTCATAACCCCTAGGTCGGTAGTTCGATTCTATCAGTCGCCACATTCAACGGTGGGCTCTGCCCCCGCACCCCCGACATCGTGAGGATCGTTGGACTGGCACAGCCAGATC
>OBEQ011420452.1_pt1 | contig 21748 bp, 23 predicted proteins | sample 1670901 | NCBI WGS metagenome assembly OBEQ01 (sample SAMEA104232315, study PRJEB22302) | groundwater metagenome | biome: forest; feature: aquifer; material: groundwater | place: USA | collected 2011-08-07 | depth 5.4 m
CCATGGTAATTATCCTCCTTTATACCGATAGCATATATATTGCTATCGGCTTTTGCAATAAAAAAAAGTGGCCTGACGACCACTTTTTCCCATTTCTTAAGTTAACACCTATGGGGCATGCCCGTGGCACTTTTTCACAGCACAAGCTTCGCTTGACCTGAATCCTGCGCCTCCTGCCAGCGAACGTATTTTATGATCGATTGCTCGTTCAGCCCTACTGTCGACACAAAATATCCAGCGGACCATACTATGTTCTCTTTCCAATATACCTTCTTCATCCATTGAAACTTTTTCCTAAGCCTGCTTGCACTTTTGCACTTTATTCGTCCTATGACCTCACTGACCGAATATTTAGGGGGTATGATTATTATCGTGTGGATATGGTCCACTTGGATATTTTGCTCTACTATCTCAACCCCTGGCATATCTTTCAGTATCTTCGGCCATATTTGTGTGAGGTACTCCTTCACTCCAGGATTCAGGATTCTCCTCCGATATTTTGGTATCCAAACTACATGGTACTCTGTCCTGTATACCGAGTGCCCTGATAATCTGTTCTCCATAATTCATAAGTTTATACCAAAATATCTCCGGGTCGCATTCACCCACGGGCATGCCCGTGGAACTCTGCGTTAGATTAGATGCGGACAAAGTCAAAGGGATTATCATTTCAGCCCCTTCTTGATATTCCGCAGAAGGCTGCCGTATCTCTTTAGCTCCCTGGATCCCATCTGTTTTCGCCCGAACCTGTGTTCCTCATAAAGGCAGGTTGCCTCTCCCCACGAGGCAGACAATGGCCATTTTAACCGCTGTATCTTTTCCTTTAAGTACCGCACCGATCTGCCCGCTAAGTTGCTTTAACGCGGGATTTGTCATATGATCATCCATATTTTATATTATACACAGGAGAAGCCATGGAATATTCGCTTAAGGGCGATTTGTCGGTAATGTGTCTAACGGATCTCCTCCAGTGGGGAGAACTCTACCGGAAAACCGGCGCGATCACCGTGAAAAGAAAAGATATCGAGAAAAAGATATATTTGGAAGGAGGCAAGATCGTCTTCGTCTCTTCAACCAAAGATGGAGAACGTCTCGGCGAGTACCTTCAAAGGGGATCTCATATAGACCTCGACAAAATCAAGGCCGCTTTGCTTGAGGCCCAAAACATGAAAATTCCCTTTACTCAGAGGCTGCTCAAGATGAACTACTTCAGTCCGGCGGGGCTCAGGAGCGTTATCGAAAGGCATGCACAGGAGATATTGCTCGAAGCCGCCTCATGGACCGAAGGCACCTTCGAGTTCATTCAGGGAGATCTCCCTTCCGGCGTCCTTGGGGGACCTATCAGACTCAACACGTCCGAACTAATTCAGCAGATGTGCAGGCGGCTTGAAGATTCACGGGCGGGGCTGAGGAAAAATATCTCATACTTCTATATAATAAAGTAATTTTTTTTAGTCGGGAGAACATCTTCGAACCTCGGAAGGGTCGCCTCCCGGGAGCGCCATGAAGGAGGTCTATTTCAGTGAAAAAACCCTGGTCCGGCAGGTTTACCAATAAGACATCTGCCATAGTCGAATCCTTTACAGAATCCATCTCCTTCGATAAGAGGCTTTGGAGATATGACATCGAAGGCAGCATCGCCCACGCCAGGATGCTCGGAAGGCAGGGGATCATTCCTCCAAAGGATGCCGGGATGATCGTGAAGGGACTCAGGGAGATCGCCTCTGATATAGAGTCGGGCAGGTTTAGATTCAGCGAACATCTCGAAGACGTCCATATGAACATTGAAGCAGCCCTCATAAAGAAGATCGGCGCCGTGGGAAAGAAGCTGCATACCGCGCGCTCCAGGAACGATCAGGTCGCCCTCGATATGCGGCTTTATCTCAGGGAAGAGATAAAAGAGATTCTTTCCCTTATAAAAAAATTTCAGAAAACGCTTGTCGATATAGCCGGGCGGCACCTGAATACGATTATGCCCGGCTTTACCCATACGCAGCGCGCCCAGCCGATCCTGCTGGCGCATCATCTGCTGGCGTATGTCGAGATGCTGCAGAGAGACAAGGGGCGGTTTGAAGATTGCATGAAGCGCATGAACGTCCTTCCCCTGGGTTCGTGCGCTCTCGCAGGGACGACACTGCCGATCGACAGGGGTTATGTCGCAAAGTTCCTCGGCTTCGACGAGGTCTCGCGAAACGGCATGGACGCTGTTTCGGACAGGGATTTTGCAATGGAATTTCTTTCATGTTCGTCCATTGCGGCCGTGCATCTCTCGCGCCTTGCCGAAGAAGTCGTGCTGTGGTCAACGGAAGAATTCCGGATGATAGAGATATCCGACACATTTACTACGGGGTCCAGCATTATGCCCCAGAAAAAGAACCCTGATGTTGCCGAACTCGTCAGAGGAAAGACAGGCAGAGTATACGGACACCTGATCTCGCTCCTTACGCTTATGAAGGGCCTGCCGCTTTCATACAACCGCGACATGCAGGAGGACAAACCTCCGGTCTTCGATGCGGTCGACACGTTGAAATCTTGTTTAGCGGTCACCAATGCCATGCTGCCGGAAATTACCTTCAAGTCCGAGAGGATGCGCATGACTTCCGGTGAAGGGTATTCTACTGCGACCGACCTCGCTGAATATCTGGTGAGGAAAGGTGTCCCATTCAGGGAGGCCCATGAAATTACCGGTAAGATTGTTCTTTACTGCATCAGCAATAATAAGGACCTGCAGTCCCTCGAACTTAAGGAACTAAAATCTTTTTCTAATACTATCTCAGCAGATGTGTTTAAGGCCCTGGACCCGGCAGAGTCGGTAAAGGCCAGGTCTTCATACGGCGGGACCGCCCCTTCCGAGGTTATGAGGCAGATACAATATTTCCGGAAGATCCTCAGGTAAAATGGCCCTCTTTAATAATCATCGCTGGCGTGAATTACGGAGACTGTCGGTCCCCGGTCCGGTTTTGGTCATTATAGTCCTCTTTCTTGTTTCATCCTGCGGCAAGAAAGCGGCGCCTTCACTTGCTTCCTATGAAAAGCCACCGGCCCCCGCCGTCCTCAGCATCTCCCAAAGGGAGAACGGCATGCTCCTCTCGTGGGGCTTTCCGGCTGACAAGGAAAGGGTGATATCGGGATTTATCGTGCTAAGGGAACGGGATTCGGCGTTTAATAAAATTGCGTCGGTAGGGAGGGATATGCGCGCCTTCATCGATACCGATGTAAAGGAGGGGATGAAGTACACGTATAAAGTCGTATCGCAGAACCAAAGGGGGATATTGAGCGCGGATTCAAATTCCGTCACGGTGGTCGTCCTAACTCCGCCGGAGCCGCCTGCTAATATATTATGGAATATCGGGAGCGATTCGTTGTCGCTCTCATGGGAGAAGACCGGAAAAGAGATCCGGTATAACGTGTACCGGACCCTCGAAAAAGGAAAATACGGCATGCCCCCTGTGAACAAGTCGCCTCTTTCAGAGAATTTTTTTAAAGACAATTTTTTTCTCGACAGGCCGGTGTATTATACTATCCGGAGTCTGGTAAAAAATACATTGGCGGCAGAGGGGCCGGCATCACAGGAAATAACTATTACCCCCTCGGATTTCATACCGGCGCCGCCTCGTGACATCCGCTTTTTTGCCGCATCCGACAAGATCTACCTGTATTGGAAAGAAGCTGATGCGGTTTGGATTACAGGCTTCAGGGTATACAGGAAATTCGCGGGTGGCGATTATGCCGTGATCGCCGAGTCACAGATACCCTCTTTTTTGGACAAGGACACACCATATGTAAAAAGAGATTACCGTATCGCTGCGGTAGGGCCTTTGCGGGAGGGACCCGCCGCTGAAATCACGGGGGTCCTTTTCCAGCCCGAATGAACATTATGCTTATTAAGCCGAAAGCGAAGAAAAAAGTTGGCAAAATATGTATATTTTATTTTACACTTAAGCGAAAATATTGAGCTATGGGCACCCCACTGAAAATACTGGTCATTGAGGATTCCGAGGACGATGTAGTCCTTTTACTGCGGGAACTCAAACTCGGCGGATATGAACCTCTCCACGTGCGGGTCGAGACAGCGGAGGACATGGAGGCGGCTATCACCGAAAGGCAGTGGGATGTCATCATGTCCGATTTCATCATGCCCCAATTCAGCGGACCTGCGGCCCTCGAACTTCTGAAACAGAGCGGTCTTGACATACCGTTCATTATCGTCTCGGGGAAAATAGGAGAAGACATCGCAGTGGAGGCAATGAAGACCGGCGCCCATGACTATATACTTAAGGGCAACCTCGCGAGGCTCGTCCCTGCCGTAAAAAGGGAATTAAGGGAGGCTGAATCACGCGCCTCCAAGCGGGCGGCGGAAGAAGAACTGAACAGGCACCGGGATCATCTTGAAGAACTCGTCGAGGAGCGCACAAACGAATTAAAGATTACGAACGAGCAGCTCCAGCAGGAGATATACGACCGCAAGACAGCGGAAGAGGCGCTGCGCAAGGCGATAAAAAGGGCGAAAGAGGAAAGGGCGAAGTCCGAAGCCATAATAGCAGCGCTGGGCGACGGAATCGTCATCCAGGACAGCGACTATAAAATCACCTATCAAAACCTGATCCACAAGAACATCATCGGCGACCGTCTGGGCGAATACTGCTACAAGGCATACCGCGTGGGCGAAAGCCACTGCACGGATTGCCCTGTTTCTCTGTCTTTCAGGGACGGTATGATACACCAGGCCGAAAAGACTATTTCAACAGACAACGGGTTCCGCAATATCGAGATTACTGCATCCCCTCTGCGGGATGCCTCGGGCCAAATCATTGCAGGCATCGAGGTCGTCAGGGACACAACTGAACGCAAAAAAATGGAAGATGAATTGCGCGAACACCGCGACCATCTGGACCTGCTGGTAAAGGACCGAACTGTTGAACTGAGGAAGCTCAACAAGGAGCTCAGGGCCGAGATCATGCGCCGCATACAAATGGAGAAGGACCTGATCGAGAGCCAGCGCTTCGTCCATCGTATCGCCGATGCGACCCCTAACATACTCTACCTCTACGACGCGATCGAAAACAGGAATGTTTACATAAATTCGCGCATCAAGGACATCCTCGGTTACTCGCCGGAAGAGATCAAGAAAATGAAGAGCGCTTTTTTCAGGAAACTCCTCCACCCCGGCGATGCTCCGGTCATCGACGCTCTCTGGGAGAGGTTTGTCAAAGCTAATGACGGCGATATCATAGAGTCGGAATACCGATTGAAGAATTACAACGGCGACTGGCGCTGGTTCTATAGCAGAGATATAGTATTCAAGAGGACTTCCGGCGGTCATCTGAAACTCATACTCGGCATCTCTCAGGACGTTACCGAGCGCAAAATGTTTGAGGAAGAACTGAAGAGCTCCCGCGAGCAACTCCGCCGGCTCCTGGCCCACCACCAGTCGGTTAGGGAGGACGAAAGGACCCGGATATCCCGCGAAATCCACGATGAACTGGGACAGTCCCTGACAGCCCTTAAGATGGACCTCTCGTGGATGGTCAAGCGGCTCGGCAAAGACCAAAGGCCCCTTTCGGAGAAGGCGCGTCTCATGTCAAAACTGATCGACATGAATATCCAGACTGTCAAAAGGATCGCCGCAGAGCTGAGACCGGGACTGCTCGACGATCTAGGCCTGACTTCTGCCCTCGAATGGCAGGCCCAGGAATTCCAGAAAAGGACCGGGATCAAGTGCGAAGTTTCGGTACTCCCCGAGGACATGGAACTGGACAGAGATGTCTCGACAGCCATCTTCCGCATCTTTCAGGAGACGCTCACCAATGTGGTAAGGCACGCGAAGGCAAAAAAGGTCAGAGCAAGCTTAAAAAAGAAGAAAGACACTCTGATGTTCCAGATCAAAGATGACGGAAAAGGGATATCCGAACAACAGATTTCGAACCCAAAATCCATAGGATTGATCGGCATGAGAGAGCGGGTGCACTTTTTTGCGGGGAGGATGGACATCACAGGGGACAAAGGGACTACCGTGACGGTCACCATTCCAGTGGGCGAAGGAGCAGATACCTCACCCGGGAATAAGGTCTTGAAGCGAGCGGCAAAAGAGTTCGGGAATATGTCCCGGGAGGATTGAATTGATAAAGATACTCATCGCAGATGACCACAGGATTGTCCGTGAGGGGCTGAAACAGATCCTTGCCGAAACACAGGACATGATCGTTACGGACGAGGCCAATAACACGCAAGAGGTATTAAAAAAAGTCTGGGACAATGATTTCGACGTACTGCTCCTGGACATATCCATGCCGGGAAGAAGCGGTCTGGACATATTGAAACAGTTAAAAAGCGACCGCCCTAAACTCTCCGTGCTTGTGCTGAGCATGTATTCCGAGGAGCAATATGCCTTAAGGGCCCTGAGGGCCGGCGCGTCAGGCTACCTGACCAAAGAAAGCGCGCCCGATGAATTGATAGATGCGATAAGGAAGGTTTCGACAGGCAGGAAGTATATCAGCCCCAGCGTTGCGGAAAGGCTTGCCTTCAGCCTTGAAAGCGGCGATGAAAGACCTCCCCAGGAAACGCTTTCCGACCGTGAGTTCCAGGTCATGTGTATGATCGCTTCCGGTAAAACGATCAAGTCTATTGCCGACGAGCTCTCGCTGAGTGTCAAGACGGTCAGCACTTACCGCGCACGCATTCTCGAAAAAATGCGGATGAAAAACAACTCCGAACTCACTCACTATGCGATTCAAAACAAACTCGTTGAGTAACCGGTTCGCTGCTCTTCGGTTGACAGAGGGTCAGCGATTGGGTTACGCTTTTGCGATGCATCGGGCCGGGCAAACCCCGGCGGGACCGCTTCCGGGTTAAGCATTTTCTGATGAAAGAAAAGATCCTTAAAGAATTCAAAGAAAGCATTTCCGTCAAGGAAAAATTTATCCAGGGCCATCTGGACGCAGTCGTCGAGGTGTCCAGGGCCATCGCGGCCGCCTTTAACGAAGGCAACAAGCTGATCCTCTTCGGCAACGGAGGAAGCTCAACGGACGCCTCCCACATCGCGGCAGAATTTGTAAACAGGTTCAAAAGGGAGCGTCCCGGACTGCCGGCTATCTCGCTGAATACCGATATGGCGGTCATTACATCGATAGCAAACGATTATGATTACTCAGAGGTCTTTTCCCGCCAGCTCAAGTCCCTCGCCGCCGAAGGGGATGTCGTAATCGCCATCACCACAAGCGGACATTCTTCTAACGTCATCAAGGCGCTTGACGCGGCGAAAAAAAAGAAATTGAAAACAATAATTTTTACGGGAGCTAAAGGGGAGAAACTCGCCTCCAAGGCGTCATATTCCTTTGTTGTACCCTCAGATAATACCCCGAGAATACAAGAAACGCATATTACCCTGGGGCACGTAATCTGCCTTATGGTCGAAGAAATACTCTTTGAAGAACCCCGAAAAAAGTAGTCCCCCGGGCCAAAAGACAGGCAAGGAACTTGAAACATGATAATTCTCGGCCTTGATCCGGGTCTGGCAAGTACAGGCTTCGGTGCAATCGAATGCGAAAACAGCTCCCCCTCCCTGTTAAAATGCGGTCACATAAAGACCTCGCCCGAAGACCATATTTCACACAGACTGTCCCAAATTCATTCCAATATCGCCCATCTTATCCAGCTGGTTCAACCTGATTTAATTGCCATTGAGAATCTATTTTCCCTGGTCAGATATCCGAAAGCCGGCATTCTCTTGGGGGGGGTTTTAGGTATTATATATCTGTCTGTGTGCCAGAATAATATTTCGATGATTGAAATTACGCCTAAAGAAGTGAAAAATTCCTTGGTCGGTTACGGCAACGCCGACAAGAAACAGGTCAAAGAGACCGTAAAAAAATTACTCAAAATTACGGACATCAAGTCCTTCCATGCTGCAGATGCATTAGCCATAGCCTTAACCGCATTCCATAGAAAGACATCATGGGGGAAGCTTAAATGATAACCTATTTAAGGGGGAATTTAAGGATTAAGCCGTTGTCTGATGAGAGAATCACTCTAATAGTAAATGGTATAGGGTATGATATATTAATACCTGCATATGTGATGAATAGGATAAAAAAAGATAAATCCGACGGAGACGAACTGGAATTATACGTTTCATACAATCAAACGGAGCGACAACCCAAACCGGTCCTGGTCGGCTTTGAGTCGGACCTGGACAAAGAATTTTTTGAACTGTTTATATCGGTCGAAGATATCGGTCCAACTGCGGCGGTGAAGGCTTTGATCAGGCCCGTAAGAGAAATCGCGCGTTCGATTGAAGGGAAAGATTCAAAAGCACTAAAACAGTTAAAAGGTATCGGGGAGAGAAAGGCGGAAAAGATTATTGCGACGTTGAAAGGAAAGGTCGCAAAATACGCCTTGATGCCGGAACTGGAAGCGCCTGCTGAAGTGACTGAAGATTTCCAGAAAGAAGTCGAGGACGTTTTGATAACCCAGCTTGGACATAAACAGCTGGAAGCCCGCAAGATGATTGAGGAAGCCATGAAAAGGAATCCTCGCATCAATTCGTCTGAGGAATTATTCGAGGAAGTTTATAGAGGGCAAAAGAAGTGATCTTCGAAGAAGAAAACAATCTTCCCGACATTCTGAAAGATAACGATATCTTGGCCGAAGACAGCACTTTATTGAATTTAAGGCCGAAGAAGCTATCGGAGTATGTAGGGCAGGACAAAATAGTTGAAACGCTGAACATCGCAATAGAAGCTGCCCTTGGGAGAAGTGAACCTCTAGACCATGTATTATTCAATGGCCCTCCGGGATTGGGTAAGACCACTTTAGCCCACATTATTGCGAATGAAATGGGGTCAAAAATAATTACTTCATCCGGGCCGGCGCTGGAAAAAGGCGGGGATCTGATGGGAATTCTCACCCATATGGAAAAAGGAGATGTTTTTTTTATCGATGAAATTCACAGGCTGCCGAAGGTCGTTGAAGAATTTCTTTATCCGGCAATGGAGGACTTTGCCGTGGACTTCATTTTTGATAAAGGAGTGCATGCAAGAACTCACAGGTACAGGCTTGAGCCTTTCACGCTCATAGGGGCGACAACACGGGCCGGCCTGTTATCCTCACCCTTAAGGGAAAGGTTTGGAATTACAAGGGACCTGGATTTTTATACGGAACAAGACCTGATTCGTATTGTGAAGCGGTCTGCAGCAATCCTGGAAATAACTGTTGAGCAGGAAGGCGCGTATGAAATAGCCCGGAGATCAAGGGGGACCCCGAGAGTTGCCAACAGATTGTTAAAACGCGTCCGTGATTTTGCACAAGTAAGGGCAAAGGGAAAGATTACAAAAAAAGTAGCCGTGGATGCGCTCGCGTTGGAAGGAATCGACGACGATGGATTAGGGGAAACCGATAGAAAATTGCTGAGGACGATAATACTCCATTATAAAGGCGGCCCGGTTGGAATTGAAGCGCTTGCCTCCACTCTTCAGATAGAAACCGATGTGCTTTTGGATGTGGTTGAGCCATATTTATTAAAAACAGGTTTTATCATTCGTACTTCGCAGGGAAGGAAGGCTACCGAAAGAGCTTACTCCCATTTCAATATCTCCGCCAAGAGTGAATCCGATGATCCCGGCCTTTTCGGAAATTTAAAGAACAGACGACCATAACCAATGAAACTCCTGATGCATATCTGCTGCTCAAACTGCAGTGTCTATCCCCTCGAAGTTTTTTTGACCAAGGGGATAGACGTTACGGGCTTCTGGTTCAACCCCAACATACACCCCTATACGGAATATGCGCAGCGGCTCGATTCTCTGAGGAAACTCCAGCGAATGTGGAACCTGGATATTGAATATGACGAAAACTATGCTCTGGATGATTTTTTGAAATCCGTGGTCGGCAAGGGGACGCAGCGGTGTGAAATCTGTTATGCGACTAGGCTGGAAAAAACCGCAGGGACTGCGAAAAAGATGGGCATCGGGGGTTTCACGACCTCTCTTCTTGCAAGTCCATATCAGAAATTTGATATGATAATAGCAATAGGTGAAGAGATCGGCCGAAGACAGGGGGTATCCTTTTTTTACGAAGACCTGAGGCAAGGATGGAACATTTCAAAGGGTCTCGCCTCGGAATTCGGCCTCTACAGACAAAAATACTGCGGCTGCATATATTCGGAAATGGAAAGATACGCAAAGAAAGGCAAGCGCCCTGCCACCGGCAGATAGCGGAAAAGTCCGGTAAATACTGAGCGGGATGGTCGATGAGATGCAGCATATAGGCAGATTACTGGTCATTTTCGGCGTCGCAATGGCGGCGATCGGCGTACTCATCATCTTTTCAGGCAAACTCCCGTGGCTGGGAAGGCTGCCGGGGGACATCGTTTTTCACAGGAAGAATTTCACGTTCTATTTCCCCCTCGCAACGAGCATATTGATAAGTCTTGTGCTGACGCTTCTGTTCTGGATATTTGGGAGGAGATAACATGCGCAGGAGGTTGATCTTTATATATTTATTCCTGATGTTCCTCATCTGCTCAAGGCTGGAGGCGGGGACAATCAAGGTCTTGATACTGGACGATGTGTTCCAGAATATACCTGCAAAGGACGAACAGCTCGAAAAAATGGGCAAGCTCAGCGGTGACCTCCTGGTCAGCGGCACCCACTATGGCGGTGATATCGAGGTCATGAAAGGCAAAACCGGGATGTATCTTATAAACGAGCTGCCGATTGAAGAATACGTAAAAAATGTCGTCGGGGCAGAAGTGAGTTCCAGTTGGGACATGGAAGCGCTCAAGGTCCAGGCCGTAATCGCAAGAACCTATGCCCTTTACCAAAAAATGGCTGCCGGGAACACAACATATGACCTGACTTCTTCAGTACTCCATCAGGTGTACAAAGGGAGCACAGTGGATGCAAGGATCGCCTATGCAGTAATGAATACCGAGGGTGAGGTTCTCTATTATAACGACCGGCTGATCGAAGCGCTTTATCATTCGACAAGCGGCGGAATGACGGAAGACGCCTCCGAGGTATTCGGCAAGAGCTACCCTTACTTGAAACCAGTTGCATCAAACTGCGGGATATCCCCTTACTGGATATGGGAAAGAAAGATACCGGTGGACGAAATTGAAAAAGCGGTAAATATCTCCGGGCTCAAAGAGATTACCATAAAGTCCTACACATCAACGAGGCGGGTCAAGACCGTAGATATCGTACACAACGGGGGCGTTGCGAACGTAAAGGCAACTGACCTGAGAAAAATGCTGGGCTGGAACCGGCTGCCGAGTACGAACTTCGAGGTGACCCGGGAAAACGGCAATTTCGTCTTTGAGGGAAAGGGATACGGCCACGGCGTGGGACTCTGCCAGTGGTCGGCCCTTCAGATGGCCCGTGATGGTAAGAACTATAAAGAAATCCTTTCCTTTTTTTATCCCGGTACGGTCATCAAAATATATGAAGACCGCTGAGTACGACTTTCTCCTCCCTCAGGAACTTATCGCTTACAGGCCGGCCGAAAAGAGGGACAACTCCAGACTGCTCGTGCTGCACAGAGACGGCGGGGTCGAACACAAAAGATTTCGGGACCTTCCCTGTTTTCTCAAGGTAGGCGACATGCTTCTCCTGAACAAGACAAAGGTCTTCCCCGCGAGGTTATCGGGTATCAAACGGGGAGGCGGAAAGCTTGAGATACTTCTTGTCAAGGAGACTTCTCCGGGGATGTGGGATATCATGGCTAAGGGCAAATATACGGGTCCGATGCTGATTTCAGAAGGACTTACAGCATACATTACAGGAGGACAAACCGCCCTCTTCAAGGACCCGAAACGTCTAAGGGAGCTAATCTGGCAGGAGGGAGAGATGCCTCTTCCGCCTTATATCAGACGTCAGCCTGACGACTGTGACAAAGAGCGCTATCAGACCGTATATGCAGAGATCGAGGGGTCGATCGCTGCCCCGACGGCGGGTCTTCATTTTACCCCTGAACTTCTCGACGCTATCGCCTCTGCATCGGTCCTGATACGGCATGTGGTACTCCACGTCGGAACCGGGACCTTCAGGTTGGTAAAAACGGATGACATTGAGGACCACATTATGGAGAAAGAGTTTTTTGAAATCAACCCCTCTTTGCTGTCTGAGATCGCTGAAGTAAAGAGCCGGGGTGGCAGGATTATTGCCGTCGGTACGACTACCACTCGGGCCGTGGAGGGTTACCTTAGCGGAAAAAGCGAGATTGTGTCTTCTACCGGCGTCATTCGCGGGCTTACGGATGTCTTTATCCATGGAGGTTACCGTCCTATGGCGGTAGACTCGGTGATCACAAATTTTCACCTTCCCCGTTCCACGCCGCTGATGCTCACTGCCGTCTTTACAGGCAGGGAGAGACTCCTTCAGACTTATGAAACCGCGATATCCATGGGATATAGATTTTTCTCCTATGGTGATGCTATGCTTGTTTTATGAACGGCGAGGCCCGGAAAGAAGACGCATCGGTGCGTATGGTGGGCAGGGAATTCATTATAGCAGTTGTGGTGGTCTTCTCTTCCTTGAGCTTCACACTCGGTTACTTCGTCGGCAAGAATAATGCCGAAAAAAAGGCCGAAGCGGTTGTCCAAACAGGTCTTAAACCTGACGATGTCGAGCCGCACCAAATCGGGCCGGCGGCTCAGCCGCAGCCCCCGAGATCCGAAGGCCAGAGTGCCGGCGGGGGTATGCCGGTCCGGGAAATGACCGCTCAGAAGACTGTCTCTTTGCCCTCGGGAGAGAGTCGTATTGAAGGCAAGACCGCGGAGGTGCCGAAAGAAACAGTAAATGACATTCCTAAAGAGGACGCAAAAAAGGAACTGAGGGAGTCGTCCCAAGCAGAGGGCAAACCATATGTCAAATCGGGCGCAAGCGAGACGGTTTACACCGTGCAGTTGGGCGCATTAAAGAATGCGGGGGAGGCCCGTCGACTAAAGGCCAAATACGCCAAAAAGGGATACAAACTATATATAACGGGCTCACGAAGCAAAGGCAAAGTGAAGATCTACAAAGTCAGGACCGGAGAATTCAGGGAGAAGAAGGACGCCGAGATTCTCGCCCTTCGACTCAAGAAGAACGAAGGGCTGTCTGCCTTTGTGACAGTCAAAAACGATTAAGGAGCTTCTACGAATACCACAGTCATAGAATTCGAAACTGAAGAAGAGAAATATACCTCTCTCTTCACAAATCTTGAAAAAAATCTCAAGGTCATCGAAGAGGCCCTTGAGATAAGGGCCAGTTCGAGGGGGAACAAGATATTCCTTAAGGGAGAGGAAAGAAAAATCAGGACAGCCGAAAAATTCATTCGCGAGCTGATGCACCTCGGCAGGGAAATCCCGTCCTTGAGCCCTGATGATATTCGCCATGCAATCAGGTCCGCTCCCGAAGGGGCCGAGTTGTCTCTGAAAGAACTTTTGCTGGACCATATACCGGTAGCCTCGAAACGGCGCTTCATTATACCTAAGACAACCACGCAAAAGGCGTATATCGACGCCATACGCAATCACGACATCGTTATAGGGATAGGCCCCGCCGGAACAGGCAAGACTTATCTCGCAATGGCAATGGCGATCAGCGCCTTCCTGAAGAAGCAGGTGAGCAGAATAGTGCTGGCACGTCCTGCCATCGAGGCCGGTGAAAAGCTGGGGTTTCTGCCGGGAGATATGTTCGAAAAGGTCAATCCATATCTCAGGCCGCTTTACGACGCACTCTACGATATGATGGAGGCCGAGAAGGCGTCGCGGCTCATTGAACGCGGAGTGATAGAGATAGCGCCTCTTGCCTTTATGAGAGGGAGGACCCTCAATGACTCTTTTATCATCCTTGACGAGGCACAAAACACAACATCCGAACAGATGAAGATGTACCTAACAAGACTTGGGTTTAATTCAAAGACCGTCATTACAGGCGACGTCACGCAGATAGACTTGCCACAGGGGAAGAGCTCCGGCCTTGTCGAAGTCGTGAAGATTCTTGAAGGTGTCGAAGGAATACGCTTCGTCTTCTTTTCCGAGAAAGACGTCGTCAGACATAAACTGGTGCAGCAGATAGTAAGGGCATACGAAAGATATGAAAAACGGGATCCCGAAGGAGAGTAAACTTTTTCCCTTGGAATGGGTGTCGAACTGGAGGAGACTGCTCCTGATCGGCCTCTCTTCTTTTGTCGTATCGCTGTCTCTGATGGTCAATCTGAGCCCCTGGAGATTTATCGGAGGGGCTCTCATTGCGTTCGTTCTTCTCGCTATCCTCTACAGGGACATTATGCGTTACAGGCCGACCTATATCAATAACTATAACATGCTTTTTCTGCTTGGACTGATGATCGTCAGCACACTTGTTATCGGGAGGTTTTTTGACTATCTCCTGCTGAACCTTTCAAAGGGCATAGGGTCCATAGATGCAGACACCGCGGTCTTCGGCATCCCCATCGCCGCGGGCGCCATGCTTGTCACCCTACTCTTCGACTTTCACACTGCTATCACATTCTCTTTTACCATAAGTCTGCTCACAGGATACTGGTTGAGCGACCCCTCGTACCCGATCTATACCTTTGTCGGCAGCCTCACAGCGGCCTTCAGCGTCATCCGGTGCAAAAAAAGGTCCGCTCTCCTTCGGGGCGGCTTTTATGTGGCGCTCACCAATGTACTCATCGCGCTGATCCTGCTGATCAGCAAGGGAGATATACTTCCGGGAAAGATATTATCATCGGTGATATTTGCGGTCTTTTCAGGCATTACAGTCTCTTCCATCGTATCATTGTTGCTGCCTTTTCTGGAATACACCTTTAAGGTCACCACCGATATCAGCCTCCTCGAGCTTCTGGACCTCAACCAGCCCCTTATGAAGACCCTCATGATAAATGCACCGGGAACATACCATCACAGCGTCATAGTGGGAAACCTCGTCGAGGCGGCGGCCGAGGCCGTAGGCGTCAACCCGCTTCTCGCAAGAGTAAGTTCATATTATCATGATATCGGCAAGGTCAAGATGCCGGAGTACTTTATAGAAAATCAGGGGGGCGCCCCGAGCAAACACGACAAGCTCACCCCCCATATGAGCAGTATGATCATCGTGAACCACGTGAAGGAAGGCGTGGAATTGGCCAGACAATACAAACTCCCGCAGGTGCTCATCGATATTATAAAGCAGCACCACGGGTCATCGCTTATCACGTATTTCTACCAGAAGGCAAGGGAGCAGACCGGTGAACAGCAGTTGTCCATCGCCGAGGATTACAAATATCCGGGACCGAAGCCTCAGACCCGAGTTGCCGCACTTGTCATGATGGCAGACGCTGTAGAAGCTTCATCGAGGGTCCTGACTGACCCGACCCCGGCGCGGATATCGGCCCTTGTCGACAAAATAATCAATCATATATTCCTGGACGGCCAGCTCGATGAGTGCGAACTTACACTCAAGGACATCTCTGAGATAAAGAAGAGGTTTACATACATCCTTACGGGGATTTTCCACAAGAGGATCGACTATCCGGGATTTGATTTCGGTGATGGAAATATACATAAAGAACCTACAAAAGTCGACAAGGCTGCATCCGCAGAAGATAAGAAGGGACCTCGTCAAGGCGCTCCGGTTATTAGGTCTTTCGCGAGCTGAACTCAGCGTCGTATTCGTGAACAGCGAAAGAATGAAACGCCTCAACGCCCATTACAGGGGTGTCGACAGGTCCACTGATGTATTGTCCTTTCCGCTGTCGGACGGCCGGCTTTCGGCGATTGGCGGAAAGCGGAGTAACACCCCATTCCCGCTCGGCGATATTGTCATATGCGTGCCTACAGCTCTGCTCCAGGCAAAAGAGTACGGCGTATCCTTTCACGAGGAAACGCAGAGGCTCCTTGTCCACGGGTTGCTGCATCTGGCCGGCTACGACCATGAATTAAACACGTATCAAAAAAGGAAGATGGTAAAAAAGGAGAGGGAACTTCTCGATGCCCTTACGGCAATGGCTTAAAAGCGCCAACTTCGCCATAGAGGGCATATTGCACGGCGCCCGGACCCAAAGGCATCTCAGGTACCATTTCATATCGGCAGCCGCGGTTCTGATAATGAGTTATGTTCTCGGCGTCACGCGGCTGGAATTTATTCTTCTCTCCCTTGCTGTAATCCTCGTCCTGTCTACGGAGATGCTTAACAGCGCAGTTGAAGCAGTTGTTGACCTCCTGTCGCCTGATTACACGGAAAAAGCGCGAATCGCAAAAGACATAGCCGCGGGGGCGGTCTTCATTACCGCGTTCGGCGCAGCAGTATTAGGCTATGTAATCCTCTTCCCGTATGTAAGGAAAATCTTTTATGACGGATTTCATGTGGCAAGACACTCAAATGAAGACATCTTTCTTATCTCTTTCATTCTCGTGTTGATATTCGTGATCATCGCTAAAACTTATTTCGGGAAAGGACATCCGTTGAAAGGCGGAATGCCGAGCGGCCATTCGGCCCTTGCCTTCTCCGTATGGGTATCCGTAACCTATACTACTGAAAACTTTCTCGCATCGTTCCTCTGTTTTGTCCTGGCGGCGCTGATAGCCCAAAGCAGGGTGACTGCCAAGGTGCACAGTCAGTGGGAGGTAGTCGCAGGGGCTTTAATGGGGGCCGCCCTCACCTTCCTCCTCTTTAAACTTTTTTCATAATGCATGAGGGGCAAAAAAAGAAGGAAGGGCAGAACCCTTCCCTCTAAGATCACTATTACGGAGAGAGTTAAATATCGTAATAGAGGAAAAATTCATACGGATGAGGCCTCAACCTTAAGGCATCAACCTCTTTGGACCTCTTATAACTGATCCAGGTTTCCAGCGCGTCCTCGGTAAATACGTTCCCCTTCATTAGGTATTCGTGGTCGGCTTCAAGGTTATTGAGCGCCTCGTCGAGACTGGCCGGCATAGTAGGCACGGAAGCCAGTTCTTCAGGACCGAGCTCGTAAATGTCCTTGTCGAGCGGCTCTCCCGGATGTATCTTGTTCTCTATACCGTCCAGACCGGCCATAAGCATCGCTGCGAACGCAAGGTATCCATTGCAAGACGGGTCGGGGAACCTCACCTCGGCCCTCTTTGCCTTCGGGCTTGCCGAATAGGTAGGTATCCTTACACATGCAGACCGGTTTCTCGCCGAGTATGCAAGGTTCACCGGCGCCTCAAAACCAGGCGTCAGCCTCTTGTAAGAGTTTGTGGTAGGGTTTGTCAGCGCGGCCAGTGAGGGTGCATGCTTCAGAATCCCGCCGATATAATACAGCGCCATGTCGCTGAGCCCTGCGTAGCCGTTGCCAGCGAACAAAGGCTTATTGCCTTTCCAGATGCTCTGGTGGCAATGCATGCCCGAACCGTTATCTCCAAACAAAGGTTTCGGCATAAAGGTCACCGTCTTGCCGTGTCTTCTCGCCACATTCTTGATGATGTACTTAAAAAGCATAAGTTTGTCCGCCATCCTCACCAGCGAGTCGAACCTCATGTCGATCTCCGCCTGTCCGGCAGTGGCAACCTCATGATGTTCCCTCTCCACATAAATATCGCACTTCAGCATCTCCATGACCATCTCGGTCCTGAGATTCACCAGGCTGTCCGTCGGAGGTACCGGGAAATATCCCTCCTTGTGTCTCGGCTTGTACCCGAGATTGGGGTTTTCGTCCCGACCGGAGTTCCAGATACCTTCCACAGAATCAAGGAAATAGTACCCGCTGTGTGAATTCTGGTCGAACTGGATATTGTCGAAGATGAAGAACTCGGCCTCAGGCCCGAAGTATGCGGTGTCGCCCAGCTTGGTTGATTTCAGGTAATTCTCTGCCTTTTGGGCTATGAACCGGGGGTCACGGGTATAATATTCCTTTGTGATAGGGTCCACGATATTGCAGATCAGGCTGATAGTGGGATACTCCATAAATGGGTCCATAAATGCCGTATCCGCATCGGGTATGACCAGCATGTCGGAGGTGTGGATCGCCTGCCAGCCTCTTATAGAGGAGCCGTCGAACCCCAGCCCTTCCTCGAATATCTCCTCCTTCAACTCCGCGATCGGTACTGCAAAATGCTGCCAGATTCCCGGAAAATCAAGGAACTTGAAATTCGCCATCACCGCCTTGTTTTCCTGCGCTAACTTGATTACGTCCTTTGGTGTCATATCTTCTCCTTTTTTAAAATAAAGTTATTGGAGTCTGGGGAATGGGGTTGACATCAAATCAGATACCCACTCCCCTCTTTACTAATCCCGAAAAAAATCTAATCCCTGTTTTCTAAACTGCCGTTTCTCCCCGCTCGCCGGTCCTTATCCTGACAACTTCGTCGACAGTATAAACAAATATCTTCCCATCTCCAATCTTGCCGGTCTTCGCGGTTTTTTCGATTATTTCAACCACCTTTGCTACAAGGCTGTCGGATGTAACAATCTCCAGCTTTATCTTCGGTATGAAATCCACAACGTATTCAGCGCCGCGATAGAGCTCGGTATGCCCCTTCTGGCGGCCGAAACCCTTCACCTCAGTTACCGTCATGCCCTGTATGCCGACCTCGTTCAATGCGTCCTTGACCTCATCGAGCTTGAAAGGCTTAATGATAGCCTCAATCTTTTTCATCAATCACCTCCTATTCCCTATTATGAATCCATCCCTAAAAAAGCCTTTGTAAAAATTCAACGCCCGCTGATGGTAGTCGTCATAATACTGTTCGGTATCCCTGACTATACCGTCCATATCGACCGGCTCGTCCTTCAGCCAGTCGTAGACCATCTCCTTCCTGACCTCGATATGGAACTGAAACGCATACGCATTGTTCCCGTACCTGAATGCCTGGTTGGGGTATAACGCCGATTTCGCAAGCCTGACAGCGCCGCTCGGCAGATCGAAGGTCTCACCGTGCCAATGAAAGACCTTAAACCTTTTCCAAAAATCCCCTGCCTTCGGGTGAACGGCCATCTTTGTCATCAGCGAATCCCTGACGCCCTCCTCCTGGAGTTCGATGTCCAACCAGCCGACCTCTTTCTCCGGTCCGCGATAAACCCTTGCAGCGAGTGCGCTGGCCATTATCTGCGCGCCGAGACAGACGCCCAATACCTTTTTCCCCTCCCGGATAAAATCTTGCACAAGCTCGACCTCTTTCCTAATATAAGGATAAACGTCAGATTCATTGACGCTCATGGGTCCTCCCATGATTACCAATGTATCCGCCTTTTCAGTTGAAGGCAACTCATCAGTAGCAAGATCGACTATACTGTAATCAATCCCTTCTCCCCGGAGGTGGTCTTCCATAGTACCGGGGCCCTCTGGGGATACATTTTTCAGGATAAGCACACTCACGAATCTTGACGTAACAAGAAGCTTGCCAGAAATATCATCTTGGAAATAAAGGTTTTTCAGGGCAGTTGTCGGACGGATTGCCTAGTTCTTAATCAGTGCTGCCTAAAAAGAAGGCAGATTCAAAAAAAGGTTCCGGAATCCGGAACCTCTCGGTCTCCGTTGGCGAAATTTCAGTATGTTTCTTTTCCTACTTTGCTGCCGGCGTTGTACCTTAACATTTTTGTATCCTCTTTTTTTCTTTTTCTCTCTTCTTGCTTTAAAGCATAATCCAATGTCCCTTCCCGCACAATTAGACGATATTCCTATTCGGAAAGGGAATGTGTTCCTGGTGGCAAAAGTGTTTTTTGACCATCAAAACCGATAATTGTTATATAATTTATGTGTGAAAAGGGGCTGAGATGCAAAAAGACTATAAAACAATAGAACTTACGGCATTATATGAGATAAGCAAACTTCTCGGATCGTCTCTTAACCTAAAGTCTAACCTCAGGGGAGTCATACGCGTCTTATCCGAATACCTCAATATGAACAGGGGGACTGTGGCCCTTCGCGATGGAAGCGAGGTGTCGATCGTTGCGGCCCACGGCATGAGCGAGGAGGAAATAAGAAAGGGCAGATACAAGCTCGGAGAAGGCATAATCGGCAGGGTGGCGAAGCTCGGGTCTCCTATCGTTATCCCGAACATAGGCGATGAGCCGCTGTTTCTCAATAAAACAGGCGCCAGAAAGATGATTAGGCGTGAGAACGTCTCCTTCCTCTGCGTGCCTATCAAGTTCAAGAGCGAGGTCCTCGGAGTATTGAGCGTGGACAGGCTCTTCGAAACAAAAGGGGTATCTTTTGAGGAGGACCTAAGACTGCTGAAGATCATCGCATCTCTTATGGCGCAGTCAGTGAAGTTGCACATGGAGTTAGAGAGGGAAAGGGTGGCATTCCTAGAAGAGAAAGAAAGTCTCACTCAACAGCTGAAGGGACGATATAGGGTTGAGAATATCATCGGCCAATCGGACAGCATGCAGGAGGTCTTTGAGGCCATTCATAAAGTTGCGCCCTCCAAGGCGACCGTCCTTCTCAGGGGCGAAAGCGGAACAGGCAAAGAGCTTGTGGCAAAGGCGATCCATTTTATGAGCCCCAGGGCCAAGGAGCCCTTCATCAAATTTAACTGCGCGTCGATCCCTGAAGGGCTTCTCGAATCCGAACTCTTCGGTCATGAAAAGGGGGCCTTCACCGGCGCGCTGTCCATGAGGAAAGGCCGTTTCGAACTGGCGGACAAGGGGACCATTTTCCTTGACGAAATCGGCGACTTGCCCCTGACGCTCCAACCAAAAATACTGCGGGTGCTTCAGGAAAAAGAGTTCGAGAGAGTGGGTGGAGAAAAAACAATTAAAGTAAGCATAAGACTGATTGCAGCTACAAGCAGGGACCTCGAAGCGCATGTCTCGGCAGGGAAATTCAGGGAAGACCTTTACTACCGTCTCAACGTTGTCCCTATCTATTTACCGCCCCTGAAAGAAAGGCGGGTTGATATCCCTGTCCTTGCAGAGTACTTCCTGAAGAAATATAACGAAGAGAACGCCAAATCGGCCAAGATCATCCCTGAAGTCCTTGATGCCCTCGTCGAATATGAATGGCCTGGGAACGTCAGGGAGTTGGAAAATACGATTGAAAGACTGGTAGTAATGTCATCAAGAAAAGTCATCGCCCTTTCCGACCTTCCACTCACCATACGCGATCAACCAATAAAGGCGGCCCGCACGGCGCTGATGAAAAACGCGCTTCCTGCCGCAGTTGCGGATATTGAAAAAGAGAAGATCGTAGATGCCCTGAAAAAAACCGGCTGGGTTCAGGCAAAGGCCGCAAGACTTCTCGGCATTACTCCCAGGCAGATAGGGTATAAGATGAAGAGATACAGCATAGAAGAATAGAATCGACCCGGCTTCCGCGGCCGGATTTACCGGCCGCGGGTTTTGCAACAGCTATTATTTGCCGGAAAGAGTTATGAAGAGCGAAGAGCCTCCCCTGTAAACAAGCAGCAGGATATTCTCATCTTTCTTGACCCCTGCGGCTACCTCCTGATACTCCTTAACGCTGTTGACCCTTTTCCTGTTTATTTCCTGAATAATATCGCCCTGCATCAGTACGCCTGCGGCTGGACTATCTTCCTCGACATCGCTCACAATCACTCCCTTTATCCTGCCAGGGATGTTCAGTTTCTTCGCTATTTCCGGGGTAATGTCCTGCACACTTATCCCTCTCAACGCGCCTTCGTAAGCACCGCTTTGGGCCTGCTGCAGGTCGGACGTGAGTTCGCCGATAGTCACCTTCAAGGTAAGCACATCATCGTTTCTCAACACTTTTAGAGAGTGTTCTTCGCCGGGGGCCGTATTTGCAACCATGTTGCGAAACTGGCTTGGTTCATCGGTATTCTTCCCGTCGTATTCCAAAATGA
>OBEQ012330774.1_pt1 | contig 21747 bp, 18 predicted proteins | sample 1670901 | NCBI WGS metagenome assembly OBEQ01 (sample SAMEA104232315, study PRJEB22302) | groundwater metagenome | biome: forest; feature: aquifer; material: groundwater | place: USA | collected 2011-08-07 | depth 5.4 m
AAAAAATCCTGATGACAAATAATCTATTAGCGATAAGCGTTTATGAAATGAATGTTTAGGGCATCTCTATAAATTAGATATTTTGATTCAACTCATCGTTAGATCAAATTTTAAAATGCTCATTTATTCGCATATAAACTGCGCTTTTAAAATTTAATCCGCCTCGATTTGAATCAAAATATCTAATTTATAGAGATGCCCTTTAGCGTGACGTCTCACTATTTAATCTCCCTATCTAATTTAGTCATATCAGTTATAATGTGGCCGAATTAATATGGCAATGTCAGTATCAGTATTGCGATTGCGCAACACGGTACTTTTAGTGTGATGATATGGCGTGTTGCATATCGTTGTTGCCATCATTTTGAAAGAATATAAAAAATGACGTGTGTTATTTTGGCGATGGGTGTAGTGTCGAGGCAATTTAATTTTAACTTTTAACAATACATTTTTATTTTTAATATTATTGATGATTGATGGAGTACGGTTTCAGTGAGCGGCATGCTTTGGGAAAAATGTTTAAATGCGCTAGAGAGTGAATTTCCTTCTCAGCAATTCAATACCTGGATCAGACCTTTGCAAGCAGAATATGCAGAAGGCCGACTCGTTTTACTTGCGCCCAATCGTTTTGTATTAGATTGGATTGCGGAACGATTTTTAACGCGTATTCACGAATTAGTAAAACAATTTACTGATCATGATAATCCGCCGACTATTTCGCTGGAAATTGGCAGCAAACAAGCTGCTGATGCGGGTAAAGTAGGCGGCGTTGCCGGGACGTTATCTGGAGCAGGAAGTAAAACCAGTAATGCGGCGACTGGATCTGCTGCTGCGATGGCACAAGCAGATACCCATACTTATCGCAGCAATTTAAATGTGAATTTTACGTTTGATAATTTTGTCGAAGGCAAATCTAACCAATTAGCAAAAGCCGCTTGTTTGCAAGTCTCAGAAAATCCAGCGAGTGCTTATAATCCCCTCTTTTTGTATGGCGGTGTGGGGTTAGGTAAAACCCATTTGATGCACGCCATTGGCAATCAAATTATTCGTAATAATGCACGCGCAAAAGTGTTATATCTGCATTCCGAACGTTTTGTTGCTGATATGGTGAAAGCGTTACAAACCAATACCATGAATGAATTTAAGCGTTATTATCGCAATGTTGATGCATTATTAATTGATGATATTCAATTTTTTGCGGGAAAAGATCGTTCGCAAGAAGAATTTTTTCATACATTTAACGCGTTATTAGAAAGTCAGCAACAAGTTATTTTAACCTGTGATCGTTATCCTAAAGAAATTAATGGTGTAGAAGAACGCTTGAAATCGCGTTTTGGTTGGGGATTGACGGTTGCAGTTGAGCCGCCGGAGTTGGAAACGCGTGTCGCCATTTTAATGAGTAAAGCAGAACAAACCAATGTGCATTTACCTTATGAAGTAGCTTTTTTTGTGGCAAAACGCATACGGTCCAATGTGCGCGAATTAGAAGGTGCATTAAAACGTATTATTGCCAATGCACATTTTACTGGCAAAGCAATCACCTTGGATTTTGTCAAAGAAGCGTTGCGTGATTTGTTGGCATTACAAGATAAACTAGTGACAGTGGAAAATATTCAGCGCACGGTCGCGGAATATTACAAAATTAAAGTCGCTGATTTATTATCTAAACGCCGTAATCGTTCTGTGGCGCGACCGCGACAAATTGCCATGGCATTAGCAAAAGAATTAACCAATCATAGCTTGCCAGAAATTGGCGATGCGTTTGGTGGACGTGATCATACGACAGTGTTGCATGCATGTCGGATGATTGCGGAATTGCGCCAATCGGATACAGATATTGAAGAAGATTATACGAATTTATTGCGAATTTTAACGACATAACAACGGTATTTTCTAAGGGAAACGTGTATTTGTGGTTTGTAATAAAAAAATAAGTATTATATTCAGTTAACATTCCACATTCAGATTATGAAGAGAGATTTTTATGGATATTACTATTCAACGTGAAGCGTTATTAAAACCATTACAAGCGATTAATGGCATCATTGAAAAAAAACAAACACTCCCGATTTTGTCTAATGTGTTGTTAACGGTGCAACCGGATAAAGACAACGCAGAAAAAAAATTATCGTTAACCGGGACGGATTATGAGATTGAATTAGTGGGTTTTGTTGCGATTGAATCGATGATTAATGAAGGCGCGACTACGGTTTCTGCACGCAAATTATTTGATATTTGTCGGGTGTTACCGGAAGGCATTTGTCTGCGTTTAACATTAGAAAAAAATTATTTGGTGGTGCGCGCCAATGAAAGTTGTTTTATGCTGAATACCTTGCCGCCGCAAGAATTTCCGCAATTAGAAGCGAGCAACTACCCTACTCAATTTATGCTTAAGCAACATCATCTCAAAAATTTATTAACACGCACTTATTTTGCAATGGGGCAACAAGATGTACGCCATTATTTGAACGGGGCTTTTTTAGATATTCAACATCAAACCATTAAATGCATTGCCGCTGATGGTCATCGTTTAGCGCTGACCTCTATTCAGGATGAAAGTATTCATCAAGTAGAAGCAAAAATAATTTTACCGCGTAAAAGTGTGTTGGAATTAATGCGCTTGCTGGGTGATGAAGCGGCGCCCCCCGCTACCCTTTGTATCAGCGACCAACGTTTTCGTGTTATTACTTCTGATTATATTTTCACCTCTAAATTAATAAATGCACAATATCCAGACTATAATCGTTTGATTCCACGTGGAACAACGATTGCGACTGGTGAACGTGAAATGATTAAGCAAGCATTGATTCGTGCTTCTATTCTGTTGAATGAAAAATTTCGTGGCGTACGTTTTCAATTTGAACCAAATAAGTTACTCATCACAGCAAATAACTCAGATCAGGAACAAGCAGAAGAAGCTGTGAGCTTGGAATATGAAGGCAATAAAATTGAAATTGGTTTTAATGTCGCTTATTTGTTAGATATTGTTTCAGCAATGACCGCAAAATGCATTCGTTGCGTGTTTTCGGATCCTAATAATGGCGTATTGATTGAATCTGCGGAAAATGATCACAGTTTATATGTCGTGATGCCGATGCGGTTGTGATGCACTTTCTGGTGCCAGTTTCTCTTCGGGAGAAATGGCATACCTTGTTCTAATTTCAAGATAGATAGTAATACGATATATCTAGCAATATGAACCATCTAACAATCTAAGCATACGATATGCCCATTACTTCATTACGCATCACAAATTTTCGAAACTTGGCGGCAGTGGAGTTGGCTATGCACGCCAAAGGGTTAAATATCATTTGTGGAAATAATGGCAGCGGCAAAACCAGTTTGCTTGAAGCTATTTATTATTTAGGCGCAGGAAAATCTTTTCGAGCTGCAGTAGCAAAACAATTAATTCGTCATCAAACCGATAAATTTTCAATATTTTCACAATTAATCACAGAAACTGAACGTTTATTTCCTATAGGAATCGAGCGCGAAAAACAGGGTCGCTTGCGTATACGTATGGATAACCAAGAATTAACTGGAATAATGGAATTAGCTTCTTCATTGCCTATACGTTTAATTCATGCACAATCGCATACATTGTTTGAATCTGGACCAGTTTTTCGGCGTAAATACCTCGATTGGGGTTTATTTTATCTGTTCAATGAGAATTTTCTTGGCAACTGGCGTCATTTTGGGCGATCACTGCGACAAAGGAACTCTATTTTGCGCAATAAACGGTCATTAAATGAGCTTAAAACGTGGACAGCAGAAGTGTTGAAATACGGGAGCATCTTAGATCAATTACGACGCGAATACATAGAGCAATTAACACCAGTGATGTGTGAAGTGACGCATCTATTGCTAAATAGCACCAACATAAAAATTGACTATCAACCAGGATGGGATAGCAACCAAGATTTTGCCACCGTTTTAAACGGTGACGAGCAAGAAGCTTATCACTTAGGATATACACCTTATGGCCCGCATCGCGCTGATTTTGATATCACAATGGATGCTATTTCAGTGAAACATTTTTTATCAAGAGGACAGCAAAAATTACTTATTTGTGCTATGATGGTCGCCCAAGGAATGATACTCGAAAAATGCGCAAATAAGAGCTTAATTTACTTGATTGATGACTTACCATCGGAATTAGATGAACACAGCAGACGTAAGTTAATTTCATTATTATCTCGACAAAATGCGCAAGTTTTTATAACGAGTATTGATAGTAAAACGATTTCTGAATGTATGAGTCATTATCCTGGTGTGTTAACAAAGGTGTTTCACGTGGAACAGGGTGAAATTAAAGAAGTTATTTCAGAAAGTAATCTGGCGGGTTCTCATGGTTGTATCACCACATAGAATTTGTCGAGTGGCAGGAGTTAATTTTGCATGAATAATACCGTTGAAAATTATGATTCATCAAAAATCAAAGTCCTTAAAGGCTTAGATGCAGTCCGAAAACGGCCTGGTATGTATATTGGTGACACGGAAGATGGCACTGGTTTGCATCATATGGTATTTGAATTGGTTGATAATTCCATCGATGAAGCATTAGCAGGGCATTGTAATACCATCTGGGTCACGATACATGCTGATGAATCAGTCACTGTTAAAGACAATGGCCGCGGTATTCCTGTAGATATTCATCCTGAAGAAGGCCGATCTGCTGCTGAAGTCATCATGACGGTATTACATTCTGGCGGTAAATTTGACAATGATTCTTATCAAATTTCTGGTGGTTTGCATGGAGTTGGGGTATCTGTTGTTAATGCATTATCCGAAGAATTACATTTAATCATCCGCATTCACGGCAAAGTACATGAACAATATTATCGTTTAGGCACGCCTGTTGCGTCATTGGCAATGATTGGTGATACCACTGAACGTGGAACCGAAGTTACTTTCAAACCCAGTGCTGAAATATTTAAGAATATTCAATTCCAATACGATATTTTAGCGAAACGATTACGCGAGTTGGCTTTTCTCAATCCTAAAATTCAAATCTTTTTAACAGATGAACGCACTAATAAAACCGATACTTTTTCTTATCACGGTGGCTTAAAAGGCTTTGTAGAAGATTTAAATCGTAATAAAACAGCAATCCATACAAAAATTTTCTATTTTAATGCAGAAAAAGATCGTGTCATGGTTGAGGTGGCATTGCAGTGGAACGATACTTATCAAGAAAAACTATTTTGTTATACCAACAATATTCCACAACGTGATGGTGGAACCCATGTCGTTGGTTTTCGTAGCGCGTTGACGCGGGTGTTTAATCAATATTTAGAAGGTGAAGGCTATTTAAAGAAAGAAAAAGTTGCGACCTCAGGTGATGATTTACGGGAGGGCTTAACAGCGGTTTTATCGGTAAAAATGCCCAATCCAAAATTTTCAGCACAAACTAAAGATAAGTTAGTATCATCTGAAATTAAACCCATTGTGGAATCTTTATTAAGTGAGAAATTCCAAAACTTTCTCATGGAAAATCCGCAAGATGCAAAAAATATTGTTTCCAAAGTAATTGAAGCGGCACGTGCGCGTGAAGCAGCACGTAAAGCACGCGAATTAACCCGACGCAAAAGTGCATTAGATGTGGCTGGGCTGCCTGGTAAATTAGCGGATTGTCAGGAAGAAGAACCAGCAAGGTCGGAATTATTTATCGTCGAAGGGGATTCCGCAGGCGGTTCAGCAAAACAAGCGCGTGATAGAAAAACACAAGCCGTGTTACCACTCAAGGGCAAGATTTTAAATGTAGAAAAAGCACGTTTCGACAAAATGTTATCGTCTGCTGAAGTGGTGACGTTAATTACTGCATTAGGTTGCGGGATTGGTCGAGACGAATATATGCCAGACAAAGTGCGCTATCACAATATCATTATCATGACGGACGCCGATGTCGATGGTTCTCACATCCGCACTTTATTACTGACCTTTTTTTATCGTCAAATGCCAGAATTGATTGAAAAAGGATATATTTATATTGCGCAACCGCCATTATTTAAAATTAAAAAGAATAAACAAGAACGTTATATTAAAAATGAAAAAGCACTCACTGAATTATTAATTCAATCGGCATTGGAAAATGCGGCATTACAAACAGATTCAGCCATTATTTCTGGCCAAGAGTTAATGCAATTGGTGAATGAACATGAAGCTGCAATGACGATTGTTCAACGTCTTTCTAAACGTTATCCGCGTGAATTTATTATTGCGTTAATGTATGCACCTTTTTTAAATGATGCTCAATTAACGCAACAACCGGTAATGAATCAATGCATGCATGATCTCTTGCAACAAATGAATATACAGGCAAAAGGCACTTATGAATTAATGTTAATAGAAGAAACCGAACGACATTGGTGGTTGCCGCAAGTAGTGGTGACCAGCAATGGCGTGACGCATCAATATATGATTAATAAAGATTTATTTTTATCGGCAGATTATCGTAAATTGACGGAGCTTGGCGCAAAGCTCAAACAATTGATGAAAACGGGTGCCGTGATTCAGCGAGAAGATAAAAAACAAGCAGTGACTTCTTTTGATCAAGCTGTGCAATGGTTAATTACCGAAGCAAAACGTGGTCAAACCATACAACGTTATAAAGGATTAGGTGAAATGAATCCCGATCAGCTGTGGGAAACAACCATGGATCCGGCGACACGTTCTTTACTGCAAGTGAAAGTGGAAGATGCGGTCATGGCTGACCAGATTTTTACTACTTTAATGGGTGATGAAGTAGAACCACGTCGTCTTTTCATTGAATCCAATGCATTAGAAGCAGAGAATATTGATGTATAGTTTGTATATTATTTGAACAATATACTGTTTCTGTCTATAAATAACCCGTGAAGTTGCCATAAACCTCCTATACTCATATATATAAACCGGTCTTAAACTTTAAAACCGGCGTGCAATATGAGACAGGGGTGTACGTATTTTTTAAGTATTTTATCGCTCAAAAAAATGAGTAGTAATGCAGTAAGTAAATAATGAGGCGGATTAATTGAACGCTTGCAACAGTGGATTTATTTGCGAGGTGGAGTATGCCAGGAGTAATCTTAGCGGTTGAAGATAATAGAAAACAGGAGCAATTAGCCTTGTTGGAGCAATACGCGGCCGCAACGAAGACAAAAGTGCTAACAAGCCCTTCTGATCTTGATACGAAAGATAAAGTGATGCAAGACATGCTGGTGTGGTGCAAAGAGCAGGGGAATATTGTTGTTCTAAAAAGTGCAAATATTTTATCTTCTGAACCCACGTCGCGTACCGTACAAAATTGCAAATCTTTATTATTAAGCCGCGGTATTCATCCTGGTCCCGTGTATGCGGCAACCAGTGCATTATTAAGTTTGTTATTGGCAAGTGGTGAAGGTGACGAATTTGCCAAAAAACAAAAAGGCGAAACCAGTATTTCGTTTAGTGATCAGCAACGTCATTTACGCGATCTGGTTTATGAAGCTGTCACGCAAAAAGTCAGTGATATTCACATCCAAGTACGAGAGACATACACCAAAATTCGTATGCGCCAACATGGTGAATTGCGTGTCTACGCCGAATGGTCAGAAAAATTAGGCCGCGAAATTGCTTCCGTTGCTTTTAATAAAGAAACAGATCATGCGACGTCGCACTTTAATCCATTGGTTCCGCAAGATGCATCCATGCCGCTCAAGATTTACGGCCGTAATATTCGTTTACGTTTAGCCAGCATGCCCGCCCATGGCGGTTTCGACATGGTAATGCGTATTTTAGCAACTGGCGAAGAACACAATAAATCATTAGAAGAATTAGGTTACACCTCTAAACAAATTGAAATTATTAAAATGGCAATGAAACTTCCTTTTGGTGCCATCATCGTGGCAGGTCCTACCGGGTCTGGTAAAACCACGACGCTCGCTAGTTGTATGGAAATGGTTGAGCATACGTTGAAGTTATATTCCATAGAAGATCCCGTTGAAAAAGTTGTTGAAGCAGCAACACAAGTCCCAGTGAATACAGAAAAAGAAGATAGAGGTTTTGCCAACATGGGTCGCGCTTCATTACGTATGGATCCGGATGTCATTATCTTAGGTGAAATGCGCGATGAAGATACGGCACATGTAATGATACGTGCTTCTATCACTGGGCATTTAGTCTTAACCACTTTACATACCAATCGCGCCACCGCCATTGTCACGCGTTTAGTCGATATGGGTATTTCGCCAGTATTATTGAGTGACAGCAGTGTTTTGCGTTGTTTAATGTGTCAACGTTTAATTGTGAGAATATGTCAAAACTGTGCCATTCCTGTCTATGATTCACCTAAACACCAACCATTTATTTCTGATTGGGAAGCCGTTTTAGGAAAAAATTTTTTAATGACAGCGAAAGCGCGCGGCGCGGGTTGTGCCCAGTGTCATCGTTCCGGTGTCAGCGGTCGTATGGTTGTTGCTGAAGTGATTTGGGTCGATGAAGAAGGCAGACAATTTATTCAAAAATGCGATACGCTTAATTGGGAAAAATATTTAAAAGAACATGGCTGGGAAAATTTTCATGATCGTGCCATCGATTTAATTCGACAAGGATTGTGTGATCCGCTGGATGCAGAAAAAGTAGTTGGCCCTATCAATCCTGCTACGCAAAGTACAATATATAAATATTAATTTAACTAAAAATATTAATTTAAAAATATTAATTTAAGTTTTCACAGGGGCTGGCATGGATTTATCATTTGACGACCTAAAAATAAGGTATGAAAAAATTGTATTATCTTTAAAGCATTGGCAATTTAGTAATCGCGCGCAATTAGGTTTTCTCGAAGATTTATATTTATTAATTAATGATGGTATTCCCGCAAATCGTGCTATTGAAATGATGGGCGAAATCACGACCGGCTTAACTCGCGAAGTCGCGATTTCTATCGGTGAAAAAATCACGCAGGGGCAGCCATTGGCAGAAGGAATGCGCGATTGGTTTTCGCAAAACATTGTTGAAATTGTGCGTGTGGGTGAATCAGGTGGCGCATTAGCGCAAACATTAAAATCAGCGATTAATACTTTGTCGCAACGCGGTGTTGCAATTGGTGCATTTATCGGTGCGCTCGCTTATCCGATTTTTGTGTTGGTCGTTGGTTGCGGTGTCATTATTTATTTGAACGATTCTGTTTTTGTGCAATTTCGTATGATTAAGCCTATGGATCAATGGCCTGAAAGCGGTCAACGTTTAGTTGAAATTGCAAATGTGATAGAGAGTTGGTGGTGGGTTGTATTGCTAAGCATAGGGGCGATAACGGTTACTATTCGACAATTAATGACGCGTTATGTGGGTGAATTGCGTCCTTTTTTAGATAAATTCCCGCCTTTTTCTATTTATAGACGTTTTATCGCTGCTCGTTTCTTAGAAACATTAGGATTATTGGTCGCCAATGGCGTTGTGTTTAAATCTGCTATCAAAATAATGCAATATCATTCCAATCCCTATTTAGCATCGCATTTGAGAATGATGGAACGATTATTAGGAATGGGTAAAACCAATATTGCTGATGTGTTGGATACAGGTTTGATTAATGACGACGATTTAATGCGCTTGCGTGTCATGGCGGAAGTAAAAGGATTTGAACATGGGCTGATACGCATGGGGGTGAGAGGTTCAGATGAATCCACTGCCACGATGAAACTTATTTCGCGCCTATTGGGCGGTGTATTTCTTTCATTAGGTGGGTTACTGGTTATTCTTATTGTGCAAGGTATTTATACGACTGGGATGGTCATGGGTTCTTAATGAAAAATATTTATAAACAATTTTATAAATACAAAGGTTTCACCTTACTCGAAGTTATTTTAGTATTAGCTATTGGTTCTGCTTTGTTGGTAGCGGGTCTGCGACAATATCAACTCTATCGTGCGGATTTGGATTTACAATTAATCCAATCGAATGTCGATAATTTATTTCAAGCGGCGACTCTTTATTATTATGCAAATTGCAGAAACCAATGGAATCCATCAGGAGGTTATTTGGTGCGATTTGGTAATTTAGATCCGAGAAATGGGTTGACCCCAACGGATGGCGGTAGTGCTACTATTTCAATATCGCTATTACGGAGCGATCATTATTTAACAACATCACTTTATTACGCGCCTATTATTAGGAGCAGTCCGCAAGGCGAAGGATATTCGGTAAAGTTTTTGCGTAAGGATTCACAACGCATGATTAAATTGTCGGATGGTAACGAAGTCAGTGGCGGCACTGTGGTTAATTGGCGCATTCAAGTAGCAGCAAAATTAAGTGATTCCAAAAAAGGGAAAACATATGCAAGCATGTTGGGCGCTGATTGTGGCCCTAATTGCAGTTATTTGATTTGGACACGCTTGCCTTCTCTTTATTCTATCGCTGCCGCGCAATCGAGTTTGTGGATAATGAATCCAACGGCGACACAATTCACTCAAATGTACACCACGTTTCCCATATTAATGTTAACGAATGAAGTTAAGACGAATGAACAATATTATCTTTGTGGTAGTTGAGATATAAATGCATAGCAAAAGTATAGGTGACTCATGAAATTAAAAACAAAGTTACGCGGATTTAGTTTGCTTGAAATGTTATTAGTCATGGTTATTGTCGGTATGATTTTAATGATGGGAATTAATTATTTGCGACAACGCACTATTGCCATTCGTATTGATAAAGCAACGTTACAAATGCAACAAATATTAAATGCATCGCTTGCTTATTATGTTGCAAACGGAGAATGGCCATATTCGTTAGGTTGTCTTCAAGGAAAAGCAGATATTGATGAATGCAAAGGAGAAGTGAAATATCTTCCCGATCCTTTTCCTAATCCATGGGGAAATGCTTATCGTGTTGCGGCACCTCCTGATGTCAACAAAGGTGGCGTGTTATATGCTTTTACCTTAATAGAAAGTGAAACAGCAAACACAGATGCCACCATCATCGCTGGCCGACTACCACTGGCTTACGTTTTTCTCGATGCAAAAGATGAAGAACCGCCTGCTCCTGGTTCTTGTTTAGATCGACCTTATTGTCACGTCATCGCTAGTGTGAATCTCCCCGGACAAGATTTGAATAATGCGACCGCAGTTAATTTTGCAGGTTTATATAAACATGGTGGTTGTGTTCCTGTTCCGCGTTGCCCATTGTCACCCAATACCGGAAAACCGCTGACACCACAAATCATTGTCGCTCCGGTGTCGGTAAGCGGTATTAATGATAATGATTTGAATGGGCAAAATATTTATCCGATTAGCAGTTTTACCGCGTATGCAAAAAATGATAATCTCAATGATCCTGATGCAACTCCTAAGAGTGTTCGTCCATTAGAATGTCAACCGACAATAGGCGGTAGCGGTATTTCTTCTACGGGCGATGATTGTACGTCAGACGATCCTAATCCATCGAAAGCGTATTGGCGTGTTTGCTTGCAAGTCATTACGGAAAAAGGTGATATCCAAAAAACGAATACTCAAACAAATCCTGATTTATTATGGGGCCAATATGTTACCTTAATGGCAATTACACGTTGTGCAATTGAAAATGAACCAGCGGGTTCTACTTTTAATGTATATAGTAATTAATTAACGTACGTCATGAAGATAGCGTTGTTAGCTGCGCTGTCTTCCCTCTTACACATTCTTGATAAATCTCTTATACTTGATTACTAAAATCATTGCGGATATCTTGAGGCAGATGATAATAGCAATAATAAGGATGAGATGCAGATGACAAAATTGTGTAAATTATTTTTTTGTACGTTTCTTTTTATCCTTCCTTTACCTGTTTTTGCCGGATGGCAAGTTTCCAATCCTGAATCATCTGTTCCCCGCGAACCATTTTTTCAAGCAGGTACACAACAAAAAACAGCTTTTGTTCCTTCTTCGTATGGCAGTGATGCGTTTCCCAATCAATATGCGAACCTGGGTCAGCCCGCGCCTGTTTATGCGGTGAGTATTAGTGGTTCTGTAAAAGAAAATATAGAACGTATTATGGGACGTTATCGCTGGAAAGTAATTTGGAAAGCGCCATATGATTATAATTTTGATGGTAGAGTGACGGGATCAAGTTTGCCAAACGTCATTGAAAAATTATTACAACCATTTCCGTTACAAGCGGTCATGTACATGTCGAATCGCACATTAACTATCGTTCCAAGGTATAAACCAAAAATCTCAAGCTAAAAATATAGGAAGATAAATGATGTTAAAGAAATGGGGCATATTGTTACTCACCATATTTGTTTTGACAGCGTGTCAATCAAAAGTATATGACCAAACCCAAGGCAATGTTGCTGACGTAAAAATAGGCGCGGCCGATGCGCGTAAAAAACAAGATGCCTCTGTAAAAACAAAACCAGCATTATTAGTTAAAAAAGGGCCGTATGTCGACATATCCCCGATTAGTCTTGATCGCGAACCGTCTTGGTTAAGTAATCGCATTGTGATTCGTGGCGATCAACTGCCTTTTTCTTATTACAGTCGTACGATTGCGACCGGTGCAGGCAAAAGTATTTTAACCAAGTACCAACAAGGATTAGATCCGACGACGAATGTCACTATTAATTTTTCCGGCACAGTCAAAGGCGCGTTAGATTTATTAGCCACTAGAACGGGTTATGTTTACACCATAAAACGTACCAATATTTATTGGCAAGCATTTGTCACAAAAACGTTTGATATTGCCTTTATGCCAGGTGGTACCGATTATTTAATGGGGAAAACGGCGGGGGGTGGTAGTTCTACTTCATCTGCGTCTAGCAGTGCAGGTGGCAGCACTGTACTTGATTACAGCACGACGGATTCAACAACCGCAGAATTCAGTAATTTAAAAGCCACATTATCTTTATGGAAAGATTTAGATACGACCATCAAACAATTGCTTTCTCCTGAGGGTAAAGTGGTCGTCTCGGAGGCATCGACTTCTGTCACCGTACGCGATAGACCAACAAACGTAGAGTTAATTGGCCAATATATTAGTAATCTCAATCGCAATTTAGCGAAACAAGTATTAATTCGCATTCAAATCATGGAAGTGAATTTATCCAGTAACTTTAACTTTGGTATTGATTGGGGCTTGGTATCCACTGCATTCCATAATTCACCTTTTACTTTTAATGCAAATTACGGTACGCCCGTGATTGTGAGTAAAACATTAAGCGGTTCTACTACCCTACCGCAATTCGGTCTTAATCCAGCACAATTTGGGTTAAATAAAATGATTCCTAATTATCAAGTCTTGTTTGATGCATTGAGTCAGCAAGGAAAAACGTCAATTGTGTCTGAACCGCGCGTGGTTTGTTTAAATAACCAAGTATCTGTTATTCGTATTGTGACCACAGAAGGTTATGCGGCGAGCATACAAAATACAACATTATCAGGCAGCAGCAATAATGACACGGTGACATCACAAATTACCCCTGGCATGATCATGACGGGTTTGACATTGTATGTGCTTCCTAAAATTATGAAAGACGAAGTGTTTTTACAAGTGAGCGCTGATCTATCGACCAATAATGGCTTTGATACCTTTGGTCCTGCTCCTACCGCGGGCCAAGCAACGTCGCAAATCCAGTTGCCCAATGTCACCTCCAAACATTTCAACCAACGTAGCATGATACGTTCAGGTGACACCTTAGTGTTGTCTGGATTTAGACAAGTAAGTAATCGTGCTGGCGCAATGCAATTTTTAACATCACAAGCATTAGGTGGTAAAGGTGCAGAAGAATTAAATAAAGAAACCATTGTATTAATTACGCCGATTATTTTACAGGGAAGTGGTGCTTAATGGCTTTCATTACTCGTGAAGATGGCGAACATTTTGTCATACCGTCTTATCGCGACGTGTTAACGGCTAAAAATAAAACGGCACTCAAAAAAGATATTTTGTTGTTAAGCCAAAGTTATGGGGAATATATCACCTTACAACGCAAAGCCCCGCTGCAATATGAAATCGCTTTTTCTTCTGAAACCGGTTATCTCTTAGGCGAATCGATTTGGCATTATTTCAAACGCCCACCTGATATGATTTATTGCGAAGCGGTACCAGATACCAACGAAGCCATTTTAGTGATTGTAAAAAATGGCAGCGTGTATTTAGATGGCCGTTTTCCGATGGATAGTATTCCAGAAGAACTCGTGATTTTTTTGACACAACAAAATCATTTTGAAATTTATATTTATGGCAATGTCCCGATTAGTGAAGGCTATGAAGAGGGGAAATTCTCTTTTGAATCCAGTTCCGTCGCTTCATTTGCTGTTTTAGAGAAACCTGTTTTTTCAACACTGCCATTATTAAAAATATATCAATTACAATTAGTGGAAACTGTTTTACAAGCGCACAGTATTGGCGTTTTTCCAATCAAGCAAGTGTTAGCGGGGGTGGTGATACTGGGTCTGTTATGGATGATGTATTCATATATGATTTCCAAACCAGAAGTGGTTTCGCAAATCATTACACCGACAAATCCGTATGTTGGCTATGTAGAATCATTAACTTCACCGGCACCGGATCAAGAAGTGAATCAATTTGTCAAAAAAATACAGCGATTATTTACGATGCCAGGTTGGACGCCAATCAATCTTATTTATGCACAAGGCGCAGTGACTGTATTGGTAAAGTCAGGTGGCAGTGAAGTTCGCATATTAAATTTATGGGCTATTAACAACCAAGCAAGTTATGAGATTAAATCAGATGGTATTTATATTAGAATGCCAATTACAACAACATTGCGTCCTACCCCGACAAAAATTTATTCGTTAAAAGCTGTTATTTCACGTTTCATTGATTTATTAGGGGATGTTTATCCTGGCAATAAATTAAGTTTAAGTTCTTTTCAAAATAAAGGCAGTTATCAATCAACGTTGCTTACTATTACACTAGATAAAGTTTCGCCGGCTGTGTTAGCGTTAATCGGAGAACAGTTCCAAGGCTTACCATTTATTTTGAAAAGCATGACTGTGACAGTCGATAATGGAAGTAGTATTTCTGGTTCAATTATTATTGAGGCACTAGGTAATTAATTATGACGACAAACAGAACGCAAGTATTTTCCAATATGTCTACACGTCAAAAAGTCATTGGTGTCATTTTGATTCTCGTCATCGGATTTGTAATTTGGGAAGTGATGGGCTTGTTTAGTGAAGAGGCTAGCCTGTCACCATCTGCAACTACTAAAACTGCAGCAGGAGATACGGCAATGAAAACAAGTGGTCCTACTACTTCTGCTATGCAAAACGGAGTGCCAGGACAACCGGTGGCGCCATTGGTTTCACAACTTCCTCAACAAAGATCACAGACAATCACCCAACGTGAAATACAATTAATAAAATTGCAAGAAGAAACAGAAGAAAAATATATTGCTGCCATCAATGAATTACAAATGCTTAAAGTAGAACGTGAAATTGCAGAAAATAATAAAGCCATTGTCTCAGCTAAATTAGATACAGTAAAAGCACAAAAAAGTATTGTTACCTTATTAACGCCCGCTGCGCCACCTACACCCCCGCCAAGTAGTTATGGGCAAGGATTGGTAAATCCGGTTGCATCAAGTACGGCAGGGGGGCAACAAACTGAAGTGACTTATGCTGTTGTCTCTGTTTCGCAATTACGTTATATGTGGAATGCAGTATTAGGCTATCAATCACGTTTATATCAAGTATCAGTGGGCGATGTGTTACCGCCAGATGGTTCAAAAGTTGTTTCTATTAATCAATCAGGAGTGGTTTTAGAAAAAAATGGTATACGTAAAAAAGTTTCTCTGGTACCGATTATTTAAATTGTAATCATGCATCAAGTTGTACTTCTCGCTTACCGTTGTAGTAACTTACCGTTATAGGATAATGGCAATTGTTTGGTTTTTATTAATTTGCTTGGCAACATGTATGCAGGTAAAAATTCAAGTAAATAGTTTTTGATCCCCATGAAATCTATTGATTCATCATCTGTTTCTATGGTTGCAATAATTTTATATTTATGTTTTTTGTGGCTTCGCTGAACAGTGACTAAACTATTATGGATGCGAGGATATTGAGATAATAAACATTGAATTTCATTTAAATTAACTCGATTACCACAAATTTTTACTTCTGTATCTTTTCTACCGATATAAACAAATGAACCTTTCTTATTAACCCGAACTAAATCGCCGGTATTATACAATGTATGCACTAAATGGGATTGAAAAGGAAAAGGATTATTTATAAAAAATTTATTGGTTAAATCGGGATTATTTAAGTAGCCTCTTGCGAGTCCCAGTCCGCCTATATAGAGGGTTCCTATTTCTCCGATATTTGCTTTTTCAAAATTGTCTTTGAGTGCATAAGCGACTATATTTTTTAAAGGTAATCCCAATGTAATATTGTTATCGTCCACGTTGCAATGACTTATCGTGGCACAAATAGATGTTTCTGTCGGCCCATATCCATTATAAAATTGGCACTCTTTACTGACTTTTTTTATTAGATCGAAAGTACAAGCTTCTCCAGCGGATACTAATATTCGCAAGCTTGATAGAAAATTATCAGGGATGGTTCTTAGTATGGAAGGAGTGAGAGTAGCAATAGTAATTTGGTGTTGATTGATTAAAAAACCAAGTTTCCTAATATGCGTTCTTTCTTTTCTTGTTGTTAAATGAATTTCTGCTCCAGATAATAACGCACCTCCAATTTCCCATATAAATGCATCAAATGAAACAGGAGAAGCGCATAAAACTTTATCATTATCTTTAATTTTTAATATTTCAATTTGATTGAGTAGCGTATTTATTATTCCTTTATGCTCGATCATAACGCCTTTAGGTTTTCCAGTTGTTCCTGAAGTGTAAATAACATAAGCCATATTATTTCCCGTGACAGAAATATTAGGATTATGCTTGGGATAAGCGCGGCCATCATGAATATTTATTATAGGGGTAGAAAAATATTTTTTTTGAAGAGGATGATTTAATGAATCTTGATTGTCTACTAGCAGGAGGCTTAATTGACTGTCATTTATAATATATTTTACTCTTTCATCCGGAAGCTTTTTATCAATTAACAAAAATGCTCCGCCTGCTTTTAAAACAGCTAATAAAGATACGAGGGTTTGTATCCCTCTTTCTAAATAAATACCTACGATCGTTTCTTTCTTCAACCCACAATTAATTAATAAATGCGCTAATTGATTAGCTTTATTATTTAAATTTTCATAGCTGATGAGTGTATTATCAAAAACGATAGCAGTTTTTTTTGAAGTTTCTTTTGCCTGTTGCTCAAATAAAGAATGAACAGAAGTAACTGCTGGATCAATCACTGAGCCTTTAAATAAAAAACTTTCCCAGTGAGTGATGGAATTCAAAAGATTAATCTCCGCAGATTTTAAAATTTTAATGGAGTCTACCTCCACTGGTTTTACAAAAGAGGACGAGATATTCTAACGCTCAGTGGTTTAATTTTTAATGAGTCTCTTTACAATTAAGCTACATTTTTTTAAATAAAACATTGGATTTATCAGCAAGAATACCACCAGTTAATGTGCCTTTATAAAAAGAAGCTTGCTGATTCACTGCTGCAGCGGTGATATCAATTTGATTCCATCCATGTGTTTTCAAATAATTGATCGAAGTTGCAAATACAACCCTAGGAATGCCCGACCAAATGATGGCACTTTGACACATAGGACAAGGTTCAGCAGTAGTGTAAAGAGAAACGGTTGACCAATTGGCGCGCGGATGTTGTTTCGCATAATTATTAATGGCGATTATTTCGCCGTGAAAAGTAGGATTGAGAGAACCTTGATTCAATCCTCTCGCAAGAATTTTACCAGTCGCATTATCGACAATAAGTGCGGCAAAAGGTGCTTTGGGATTTTGTTTAGCAAGTTGTAATGCGATTTGCATGTAATATTCATCGGGTTTTTTGTGACCAGCATAAGCGGATGATAATCCATTCATTAATAAAAAAAAGACGATGAAATAAAATATTTTTATCATTCATATTCCCCTTGCTGCAAAAAAATCATGACAAACATAATTAAACCAATAAACAACCCAGCAGTTGTTTGTCCATTCCAGGTAGATGATTGCCACATACTAAACCATTCTCCGCCGATAATAATAAAACCCACCATATATAATATAAATCCAAAAAATAAGCCAATATAAGCCATTTTTTTTGAGGCATTAAATTGATGAAGCGACGTTTTTATTTTTAATAACAAAATTACGCAACCTATCCAACAAATAATGGCTGTCAATGTTTCCCAAAAAATAAGCATGTAATAAATATATTTTTGTATAGTTGAATTGGTAATGGCGCGCGCCATCAACGTCGATGCGCGAAACGTCGTATCCATACTTAAGACATGTTGGACAAACAGCCAGTTGCTATTGAAATCGATAATATTATTAAGTGCAACAATACTAAAAAATAATGCGATCGATGCCACCATGCTTATTTTGATAACACGCAGAGTCCACATAGCGTTATTCCCTTTTGTTATTCAATATCCCATCAAACACGCGCACCGCCGGTCCGGTCATATAGACAGGATGATGATCACCTTGCCATTTCACATGCAAACACCCATAACGAAATTCCACTGTCACTTCACTTTGCAGCCAATCATTGATGATACCAACACACACGGCCGCGCACGCATTACTGCCACAAGCATGAGTTTCGCCAGCGCCGCGCTCAAACGTACGTAAGCGAATATGATGCGGATTGACGATTTCCATGTATCCCACATTTGTCCCCTTTGGAAAAAAAGAATGCGTAGAAATCGCTGCTGCCAACGCTAAATTAATTGTATTAAGTGTTTCTACTTTGATAATGGCATGTGGGTTTCCCACTGATAACACACTCATAGGAATGGCTTGGTCTTTGACGGTTAAAGTCATCATGGCTGTTTGTAGCTGCGGCGCACCCATGGCAATGCATACTTGATCATCCTCTTTTATTTCCGCTGTATACACACCCGCAACTGTAGCGATATGAAATGTAGAGTCAGCATGCAATTTTTCTTGATGAATAAAACGTGCGACACAACGTAAGCCATTACCACATTGCTCCGCTTCACTGCCATCGGCATTGTAAATACGACAAAAAAAATCAGCCGCCTGTGTCGTTGCTTCAATCACTAACAATTGATCGAAACCAATACCAGTATGACGATGAGCTAATGATGTCACTTTTGCTGCAGTGAATGTGAGCGGTTGTTGCATTGCGTTAATGACGACAAAATCATTTCCCAACCCATGCATTTTACTGAAGTGTATTTTCGTCATGATAAATTACCTATCCACTGTTTGTTGTTTGGCGGTCGGTTTTTCTGGCAAATAAAGACTTCCTGATTGCCCGCAACTGGTTATCAAGATAATTATCATACTTAATAAAAAATAACAGATTAATTTTTTCTTCATTTATTTTTTTTCGCTTGCAAATAGGTGATTAAATTATTCGTCTGAGAGTGATGATTTTTATGCGCGGTCATTTTGATTTGTTGCAAAATGGGCAACAATAATTGTTTTCCTAATTCTACGCCCCATTGATCAAAAGAATTAATTCCCCATATCGCACCTTGCACAAAAATTTTATGTTCATATAACGCTAATAATGCGCCTAAATTTTTTGGCGTCATGTTTTCAATAAATAATACGTTGGCGGGACGATTACCAGGAATCACTTGATGATGTGCTAAATTTTTTGCTTCGGCTTCCGTCATAGGTTGTGCGCGCAATTCTGCATACGCTTCTTCATAGGTTTTGCCGCGCATTAATGCATCCGCTTGACTGAGTGCACTTGCCATTAAAATATCATGATGTGCATCGGGCAATGCGCTAGTTTGTCCTACTAAAATAAAATCCACCGGCACACTGTGTTGACCTTGATGCAATAATTGATGATAAGTGTGTTGGCCATTACAACCTTCTTCACCAAAAATAATTGGGCTGGTGGTATAAGGTAATGAATTGCCATGGAGTGCATGAATACTTTTACCGTTACTTTCCATTTCCATTTGTTGTAAATAAGAAACAAAATATTTTAATGCATGCGAATAAGGCACCACCGCATGCATGCGGGAATCAAAAAAATTAATACACCAAATACCTAATAATGCTAACAATACCGGCATATTTTCTGTGAAAGGTGCTTGCTGAAAATGTTGATCCATTTCATAAGCACCTTGTAAAAAATCAGTGAATTGTGTTTTACCAATCATTAACATCAATGGCAACCCAATCGCAGACCAGATTGAATAGCGTCCACCGACCCAGTCCCATAAAGGAAAAATATTTTCTTTTTTTATACCAAAGGCCAGTGCTTTTTCTGTCGCACCAGTGACAGCAACAAAATGATGTGCGATGGCTTTTGCGCCCACTTTTTCTTTCATCCAGGCAGCAATGGTATTGGCATTGGTCATGGTTTCTAAGGTGGAAAAAGATTTGGATGACACGATGAATAATGTTCGTTCGGGATCAATTTGTTGCAACACTTCCATGAGCGGCGTTTTATCAACCGTTGAAATAAAATGAAATTGCAGATTATTTATTGCAAATGCTTTGAGCGCATAGACACACATTTGTGGCCCTTGATGTGAGCCGCCAATCCCAATATTGACTACATGGGTGATGGTTTTGCCAGTGACACCACGCCATTTACCTGACTGAATGGCATCGACAAATGTTGCCATTTGCTGACGCATCGCTGCAATCAAGGTTGCAACGTTTTGTCCGGCAATCATGATGGGCGCTGCTTGTGGATCGCGTAACGCCATATGCAGTGCCGGCCGTTTTTCACTGACATTAACCAACTGGCCTTGGATTAATGCTTGAATTTGTTTTGATAAATCAACGTCATGAGCTAATTGACAAAGTAATGACAGCGTTTGTTGATTGACGCGTTGCCGCGAATAATCAAGAAACAACCCGCCCACTTCTAATGAAAAATCCTGAAAACGCGCGCTATCCGCTGCGAACCAATCGCGCAAATGTTGCTGGGCAATCTCTTGCTGATGAGCAAAAAGTTTTTCCCAGATAGGTAAGTGAGTTATATTTTTCATTGGGTTATCGTATACACGTCATGTTAAGCGGTGTATATTATACGACGCTCTATTAGTGTTCTAGTGCTGCGCTAAAAAAAGCACCACCTATAAATAGAGGACATCCGTGTTCTAACAGCGTATTTAGCATTATTTTTTAGCATGAATAGGTATGATAATCATGGAAGAATTATTGCAACGACTAGAAAAACAAATTAAAAAAATGCTGGAACAGTATGATCAGCTTACCCGCGTGAATCATCAGTTATATCAAAATAAATTTCAAATAACGCATGAAAAAGACTTGTTATTAGCTAGACAGCAAAAAGCTATTATCCAAATTCAAACCCTCGTATCACGCCTTAAAGCCATTGAAAGTGAGTGAAATCATGACTGATAAAATTGTAAATAGCAGTATCGAAATTCTCGGTAAATTTTATTCTATTCGTTGTTCGGAATCAGAATTAAAAGAATTGCAGCAAGCAGCTGTTTTTTTAAATAAAAAAATGTTAGAAGTGCAAGAATCTGGTAAAGCCATTAATTTGGAGCGCATTGCAATCATTACCGCGCTGAATGTTTCATTTCAATTTTTGCAATTGAGTCAACAACAAAATCATGTGGCTGATCACATTAACCAACGGATTGTGCAATTACAACGTCTGCTGGAACAAGCCGATCATTCCATTAGTCATGTTGCGAGCGTAGGGGCGGAGTTAATTTATTCAGCAAAAA
>OBEQ011710078.1_pt1 | contig 21744 bp, 18 predicted proteins | sample 1670901 | NCBI WGS metagenome assembly OBEQ01 (sample SAMEA104232315, study PRJEB22302) | groundwater metagenome | biome: forest; feature: aquifer; material: groundwater | place: USA | collected 2011-08-07 | depth 5.4 m
GCGAAATCGGCCAGGTCAAGTACAAAGAAGATTTAAAAATTTCAGTCAAGCCGGTGCTGGCGACACCCGAGCAAGCAGTTGATTTTGTTAAACGAACCAAGGTTGATGCTTTAGCGGTTGGCATTGGCAATAGTCATGGCCTACCGGTGCCCGGTGAACATCTTCATTTTGATCTCTTGCAACGGATTCACCGCCTGGTTCGCCTACCGCTGGTTCTCCACGGCGCCTCAGGTACGCCGTCACACAGCATTCGCCGCGCTATTGCTCTTGGTATTTGCAAAATAAATATTGACACTGATTTGCGTTTAGCTTTTACCGGCGCGGTTCGGCAAGCGCTGAAAACTTCTGATGACTTTGATCCGCGTAGATACCTAACTCCGGCTCGAATCGCCGTCTATCAAACGGTCATGAAAAAAATTGAATTGTTTGGCAGTAAGAATAAAGCCTGATAAATCCCGTCAGAAATGGTGAATACTTTCTTTACCAAAAAGTACCAATGATGAACCCAATTGTACCCGTGTCAAAAATATTATTCCAGTCATTTCTAACGGGATGAAGCCCTTTGATGTCATTACTATCGGTTCAGCCACCCGCGACGTTTTTTTGCGCAGTAAAGCTATAAAAATTATTCGCGATAGTTCATTCTCAACCGGCGAAGGGGAGTGTTTCGCCCTGGGTTCAAAAATTGATATTGACGATATCGTCTTCGAAACCGGCGGCGGCGGAACGAACACGGCGGTCAGTTTTGCCCGGCAAGGATTGCGAACTGGCTTTGCCGGAAAAATAGGGGCAACTGACGCCCGCGGGAAGGAAATACTCGCGGCTTTAAAAAAGGAGAAGGTTGATGTTTCAATCACCACCCTGGATAAAAAAAAACCAACTGGCTACGCGGTCTTATTGCTGACCTACCGAGGCGAACGAACGGTGCTGGTCTATCGTGGAGCCTCCGCTGACTTCGCCACCAAGGATTTTCATTGGCCACGAATGAAGACAAGGTGGATCTATGTTTCTTCATTAGCCGGAAAAATGCCTATTCTAAAAAGTATTTGGGGCCATGCAAAAAAGATCGGTGCCCATATTGCTTGGGATCCTGGCGCTGGTGAATTAGCCTTGGGTCGAGAAAAATTATTACCCCTCCTTCGCCAAACGTCAATTCTCCACGTCAATCAGGAAGAGGCGGCGCGGTTAATGGGTCTTGGGTATGAACAGGATGAGGCCAGCTTCGATCACCTCCGACAACTGGTTGGCGGCGTGACCATTGTAACCGGCGGCACCGAAGGCGCTTTAGCCGGCACTGCCACGGCAAGTTGGCGCTCCGGAACGCACCCTATACAGGCAGTAGATACGACCGGCGCTGGCGACGCCTTTACCAGCGGTTTTACCGCCGCCTACATTCGGTCGAAGGGCAACATTCCACGCAGTCTTCAGTTCGCCACCGCTAACGCTGAATCGGTTATTCGCACTATTGGCGCCAAGAACGGATTACTGCGCACGAAAACTGTGGCCAAGCCGGTGACAGTCACCAAGCGCTGACCGTATGCCGTTCCTGTTGAATGTCCGGCGGATTGATATTGATACCGGTGATGATACGCGGGTGGTCTTACTGCGTGGGCGCGACGCCGATGCTTTTGGCATTGTCCCCGGCGACCGCATTCAGTTGCGCTACGGCAAAAAGGTACTCACCGTTAACACTGACATCACGCACAATTCTATCCGCCATGGTGAAATCGGTATTTTTGCCGACGTCTGGCGATTATTGAAACCACGGCTCGGATCGCCGGTGACCATCGAAATTATTTCTCGCCCGGCGTCGGTTGAAGCGATCAAGAAAAAGTTGCTTGGCCACGAAGCCAGCCCGACTGAAATCCGTTCCATTATTACTGACATTTCTCACCGCCAGTTAAGCACGATTGAAACCACGTATTTCGTGGCCTCGGGCTACGTCCGGCCATACACCGATCGCGAATTAATCGCCATGGTGGCGGCCATGGCTGAGACCGGTGATATGTTTCGGTGGGGGCGGCGGAAAGTCGTGGATAAGCATTCGGTCGGCGGTCTGGCCGGCAATCGAACGACCATGGTCGCTATTCCGATCATTGCTTCACTCGGACTACTCATCCCAAAAACATCATCGCGGGCAATTACTTCACCATCCGGAACCGCCGACACGATGGAAGTGTTGGCGCCGGTGACGTTTACGGCTGAACGAGTGCGGTCAATCGTCGAGCAAGCCGGCGGCTGTTTGATTTGGGGCGGAGGACTCAGTATCGCTCCGGCTGACGATCTGATCATTCGGGTTTCGAAGCCGCTGTCGCTCGAACCCTACGACAAAATGATTGTCAGCATCTTGGCCAAAAAAGTAGCCATGGGCGTGCGGTACTTAGTTATTGATTTGCCCTATGGTCTGGGGACGAAAGTGCCAAATCGAACCGTGGGTCGGGCGATTGAACAGCGATTTCAACGAATCGGTCGGGCTTTTGGCATGCGGGTCAGGGTAAAATTTGATTCAGCTCGTCAACCGATTGGCCGCGGCGTTGGACCGGCGCTTGAAGCTCGCGATGTCTTGCGGGTGTTGCAGCGCAAAAACGATCGACCGAAAGATTTAGAGTCGAAAGCGGTTGGGCTGGCGGCCGAGTTGTTGGAAATGAGCGGTTCGTGTCGTCGTGGGCAAGGAAAAAAATTAGCTACTGCGGCGCTGGCGTCGGGTCAGGCCTGGAAAAAAATGCAACAAATTATTTCCTTGCAAGGCGGCCGGGCGATCATTGATTCAGAAGAGGTCACGTTCGGAGCTCGGGCCTATGTTCTTCATGCCACTCGCGGCGGCGTGGTCGACCGCGTTGACAATCGAGCGATTGATGACGTGGCTCGAATGCTTGGCGCGCCGGATCATAAATTAGCCGGACTGTACGTTCACGCCAAAATCGGCCAACATGTACGAGGCGGTGATCCGCTGGTGACGCTCAATAGCCAACATGATGATCGGCTGTCTCTCGCTCGCCGGTCGCCAATCCTGCGCCGCATTCTCCATCTCCGTTCCCGATGACCCGCGTTCCGCGTTTTCCCTCATTTGTTCGCGTCTCCGATCGAGCCAAGTATCGATGGTTGGAAGCTTTGCCCGGAATTTTTGTCTGGGGCACGTTTGCGGTGGCCACGATCGTCTCACTGGTCGCGCCGTTGTGGGCGATCGCTTTCATTTTACTGTTCGATGTCTACTGGATTATTCGAGTCCTGTATGTCATGAGTTACCTGATTATGGCCTACCGGAAATATCGACGCGAAGTAATGATTGATTGGTTTGCTCGGATGCAAGAACTTCCGGGTTGGGAGCAGGTGGTCCACCTGATTGTTATCCCAACTTTTCGTGAGCCGGAACAAGTTTTGAATGAAACATTGATATCGCTATTGAATGTAGCTTATCCGTACCAGCAGTTCATTATTGTCTTGGCGACGGAAACACGCGATGCCGAAAATATTCGTCCGGTTGCCCAGCGCCTGCAAGAAAAATACGCAACTTCTTTTCGCAGCTTACTCGTGACCGAACACCCGGACAATATCCCCGGTGAAGTGGCCGGTAAAGGCGCGAACATTGCTTGGGCCGGACGTCAGGCCCAGCGGCTCATTGATGAACAGCGCATTCCATACGACCAGATCATTGTGTCTACGTTTGACGCTGATGCGGTCGCGCATCCGCAATATTTCAGTTATCTGACCTACGCCTTTTTGACCCATCCCGATCGCTTACACACCAGCTACCAGCCGATCCCGCTCTTTCACAATAACGTTTGGGACGCCATGGCCTTAATGCGAGTAGTGGCGACGAGTACCACCTTCTGGTTGCTGGGCGAAACGATGCGCCCGGATCGGTTATTTACTTTTTCTTCCCATAGCATGCCCTGGCAGGCCTTGGTCGATGTCGGTTTTTGGCAAACCGACGTGGTCTCAGAAGATTCACGTATTTTTCTGCAATGTTTGATTCACTACGATGGGCATTACACCGTCACGCCGATGTTCATGCCCATTTCGATGGACACCATTCAAGCGCCGTCGCTGTGGCGCAGTTTGCTCAACCAATACAAACAGATTCGGCGCTGGGCCTACGGGGCGGAAAACTTTCCGTATATGGTGTGGAATTTCGCCTCGAATAAACACATGCCGCGCTGGACAAAATGGCGGTATATTTGGAATCAATTCGAAGGAACGTATTCTTGGGCGACGGCGCCGCTGTTGATTGCGCTGGTCGGTTGGTTACCGTTTCAGTTTAATCATTTGGTCTTGGCCAGTTCAGTCATGGCTCAGAACGCGCCGATTGTGTTACAACGGCTGATGCTCAGCGCCATGGCCGGCTTAGCCATTTCAGCGATCATGAGCACCGCCATGTTGCCCCGACCGCAACGACCGGTGCCGTGGTATCAATGGGGGATAATGGTCGGACAATGGGTTCTGTTGCCGGTGACGATGATTGTTTTCGGATCGTTGCCGGCGCTCGAATCACAAAGCCGTTTGATGCTCGGTAAGTATCTTGGTTTTTGGGTGTCGGAGAAAACGCGAAGTTAACCCAACACTGATCCAATAAAATCCGGATAACTGCCGGGAATATTCTTCGCCGGTTGTGGTTTTCTTCCGGAGAATTGAATAAGCTTTGGCACGAGATATCCATTCGCACACGTAATCACCCAATTGCTCTCTTGAATGACAACAGTGCCCGGAGTTTCTGTAGGTTTACCAGTGATTGAGATAGCTTCAAGAATTTTTATTTCGGTATTTTTCCAGACGGTCCACAATCCTGGCCATGGCTGGTAGGCGCGGATTTTTCGTTCCAACTTTGCGGCGTCATCCCAAACTGCACATCCATCCTGGCGAGTCAGTCGTGGAGCGCTGGTTACACCTTCTTCAGGTTGAGGTTGAGGCAATATTTTTTTTGTTTGCCAATCGTCCAGTGCTTGAACAGTCGATTCAGCGGCCAGTTCTGATAGTCGCTGTTCCAAAGTGATTCGAGTGTCGTTGATCTCAATCGGACATTTGACTTGCTTGAGCATTGGCCCGGTATCACATCCGGCGTCCATCGACATGAAGGTAATTCCTGTCTCTCTTTCACCGGCCAAAATAGCCGCCGCGATCGGGCTGGCACCACGGTATTTTGGCAGGAGGGAGGCGTGAATGTTCAAACACCCGAAGGCGGGGATATCAAGCACGCCCTGGGGCAAAATGAGCCCGTAGGAGGCTACCAGGAAGACGTCTGACTGTAGATCGCGCAGTGTTTGCTGTGATTCCGGGGTTTTCAGGGACTTCGGTTTCAGGGTTGGTAGATGATGTTCTTCAGCCCAACCTGCAACCGGAGTCTCAACTAATTCCTGGTGTCGTCCGGTCGGCTTGGCGGGCTGGGTAACAACCCCAACCACCTTAATCTTTAATCTTAAATCTCCCAACACGCTGTCGAACGACGGGATACCAAACCCACTCGTACCAAAAATGACAACTCGGCTGATCATGAAATTTTCTCCTGCCCTTTGGTGTAGCTGGTCAGCCGATCAAGAAAGAGGAGGCCGTTCAGGTGATCGATTTCATGTTGAACCACTCGAGCCAGCAGTTCACCCGCTTGGAGTGACCACGGTTGACCGTGTCGGTCGAAGGCTTTGAGAGTAATGTGCCCGGCGCGCGGCACCATCCCAAACACTCCCGGGATTGAGAGACACCCTTCTTCACTTTCGACTTGTTTAGGATCGTTGATACTGACAACCGGATTGACGAGTACCAGCGGCTCAGATCGATCGCCGACTTCACCGGCTACGATGGCTAAACGAATTGGTTGACCGATTTGCGGCGCGGCTAAGCCAATGCCTTCGGCCTGTTGCATGGTCTTGATCATATCGTCGATCAGTTGTTGCATGCCAGCACTGGCCAGGGTAGAGAGATCCACTGGTTTAGACGCTGTCTTCAACATTGATTTGTCAGCCTCAGTGAAGATAGACCAGATCCTGAGTTTCGTCTTGCGTGGCATTCCGTTATAGAAGCTATATAAATATTCTTATCACCACCGTTTGGCATTTGGGATTTGATGCTTGCACAGTCGTAGGGCGATTGTACGGGAGATGCAGAAAAACGTCTAGTCGAGCCAGGAAGTCGGGTAGCGATCAAGGTGCCAGGGGAGGGCAAAAATTGTGATCCAAGGTAGAGTCTTAAACAATTCCTGATTATTAAAATTTATTAGTAATCTATGTTTATTGGGAGGGGTGGCTCGCTGTGGAAGTACGCGCACGGTTACCCCCTGACCGTACTTTTTTTCAAGCTCGGTCATTTTTTCAGTCACGACTTTTTGCTGGCCGCGATAAGCGGAGATCCACTGGAGGCTGAACGGCGGCACGCGGAGTCGTTGACGTTGCTGGAGCTCATCGTCGTACCAGGCGCGATCATCACCGGCTACCCAGCGTTGCCAAAATGGTGAATGCGGTTCAAACGTTTGAACCGCCAGCGGTAGCCTGGGAACTTCGGCTTGGAGCCGGGCTAAATACTGCCAAGCGCGTTCGGCTACCGAATAGTCGGGGGAGCTGAGGAGACTGTCGCCACTGATGACAATCACCGCGCCCAGATTGATTATTCTTCGTAGCGATCGATAGGCCTGGTAGGTGTCGACCCCAATGTCGGCGGTCACCTCGGGCTTAATGACCGGCGTGATGGTCAGGTCCGGACGCAGACGTTGCAAGGCTGAAACAGTTTGTTCACTACCATACCCATGAAAAGCCCAATCAGTAGCGCCACATTTTTGACAACTGGTGGCTGAGGGAATACTCGTTTGGCAGGCATGACAGCGGGCTTCATCAGCCAGTCCACGAAATATTGAGGCGCTGCGTCCGCAGGTTGGGCAAACTACAACGGTGCCGCATACTCGGCAGGCGGTTGAACTCGCATATCCACGTCGTGGCGCGATCACGGCCAGCCGTTGTTTTTTGGCGATCACGTCGTCAATGATGGTCAGTGTTTCCTCGCTGAGCAGCGGACCTTGTTTTGGTCCATGAAGCGAGATCAATGTCCGGTTAGTTGATGGTGCCGGAGGAAGTGGATGCTGTCGGTGGTAAAGGGTGACACCGGGCGCGGGAGTAGTGACCTGCATTGGTACGGCCAACTGTTGGAGGACGGCTCGAGTATCATAGTACGGAAACTGCGCAGTTTGTTTGTGCGCGTGGTGCTCTTCTTGATCGAGAATAATGAGCGGTGGATGGTGGCAGGGGATGGCCAGGGCACTGAGACCGCCGATGACGATGAGCGATTCGCCGTTCCTGATTCGATCATACCAGCTGGCATAGATTGTTGGTGCGACCTGGCCATGCAGGTGAAAAGCGGTTTTACCAAGCCCTTCCACTAATCGAACAAGTTCTTCGGCATCGTCGTTAGTGGGAGTAACAATAACGATCGGTTGTTCAGCCTGCTCGGTGATGACGGTGCTGATTTTCTGCATCGCTTCCGTCCGATCTCGGTACCATAGAAACGATTCGGTCGGTACTGGCGGTATTGGTACCGGTCGGATACTGCCTGATAATGCTTTGGCCAGGCCGCGGAGTGTTAATTTTGGGATGACCCGAAATACAACATCGCCCAGTGAAGTTGAGCCAGCCTCAGCCATCACCTGACAGACCCGCCGTTGCCAAGCGGTCAGTATCGGTTCAGTCAAATGAACTGCCGAAATATTTTGCGTGTGGTACTTCGGTGCCTGATCGTGCGTCTCCCAAACCACCCCGAGGATGGGACGGCCGCGGAGCGGAATAGTCACTAATGACCCTGGTTGAACGGTTAGGGTTTCAGGCAGATCATAGGTTAACCATGGCCGATCAGCCTGCATCCGCCGGACCGGCACGACATTGACAAACCTCATGCGTTAAAAGAAAAACTAGCGGTCAATAATCCGACCCCCAGCGGGGCTTCAAATGTTTCGACGATGCCATCATCAACTAGCCCGTTGAGGACGCCGAGCAAAACTAACAACGGCCCGTACCCGCAGGTTGTGGCCTGAGGTTTGATGGCGGTCAGCTGAGCCGGATCAACCGCGACGATGGCTGATGAAAACGCTCGCTCTTCAGCGGTTGGCCGTCGACGCGCGTCGGGAGTATGTTTATCGGGGCGGGTCATATCGCACGAGGCCAGCATCAGATAGCGGCGACGGTCACTGCTGGCAAACTCACGAATCACGGCGGCCAAGCGGAGTAATGCTTCGGGCTGACGCGTCCCAATGAGGATGGGGCAGGTTGGTATTTGTGGTTGAGCCGAGAGCAGAAAAGATAACGGGACACTGGTACCATAATCAAGTTGATCGAAGGTTTGAATGTGGATCGGCCAATGCTCTCGCTGGGCGGCCGTAGCGAGTTGGTGCATGATGGCTACGCCGCCGATAGCCTTGACGGTTGTGGCCATGTCGCCGTAGTCAGAAAAACCGCCGACGAATTGTTCAGCGCTGTGAATGGCCATATCGTTATTCTTCAGCCAGCCATGCGGCGACAGGATCATCACCGCGTCCGGCTTGGCCGCATACCAATCAGCCGCTAGACGAGTAAGAGATTCCGTCGTTTGGGCGAAGAGAGCGGCATGCTGTTTGGCGATTGACGGCAGGAGCAGGGGCGAATGAGGAACGACCGCGGCAGCAACAATCGACATACCGGCGAATTACTGGCTGGCTAACGAGACCATGTTTGAATCAACGTCGAGCGATGCCCCCAGCGGGTGGACGTTGATCGACTTGTCATTGGTTTTAATCAAGTTTTTCATGATTTTATCAAAGCCATAGGCTTTGGCCGCCGCGGCGCTGGCAATTGGTAGGCGGTATCCGTCGGAAATGAAGTAGACCGGGCCGCCGGTTTTACTTTGGACCAGTTCGCCATCTCGAAACCCGACGAATGAACCCCAGGTATACGTATCCATCACCTGGGCGGTGGCCTTGATAGCCTTTTTTGTACCGAATTGGGATTTGTAAATATCACCGCTGGGCACCGGGTACTTGATGCTATCCTTGACGTAAAAAACTTGGCCATTTTTTGAATTCTGGACGATCGCTCCGGCGGGATAAATGTCGTCGGTGGTAATCGCCGGACCATCGGGGAACTCATTCAACACATCCCAACCGGCTTTGACGGCAGTTTTTGGATCAATGCCGATGCTCAGCAAGGCGGCTTTGGATTTAATCGGCCGCTTGGCGTCGTTAGCGACTAAATAGACGCCGCGGTTCGGAGCGGTCACCAACGAGTAGTTGGCAAAATATATCGCTTTACCCGTTTCATACTGCAACAAAGCATCAACGGAAACAGTGATCACCTTTTTCAAGCTGTAGGTTGCCAGCAGGGCGTCTTGTGAGGCGAAGCGTCGCTTGACACCACCTTGGAGAATGTAAATATCTTTGCCCCCCTTGGCTTGTAATAATGTGCCGTCAGGATACACGCGGCGTAGATTGAAATTAAAGTTTTTCCAAATTGTCCAAAAAGCATAATTACCGCCGGGGTGGGGAGTGTAGGTGTAGAGAGCGGAGGTAGCGGCGTTGGTGGGAGCGATGTCTACATTTATTCCGGGCGTACATATAGCTCGCCCATTCGTGTAGTCAGAGCTGATGCATGGAATACTCTTTGTCACCGTCGGGCCCCAACCGGAAATCGAAGTGCCGGAAGAGGCGATTAAATCCAAATAGCGGCGAAAAGCGGCGGCGGTGGAAACAATTTGGTTGATGAAGCCCTTATTGACACCGGTTGAACAGGTGTCGCACCAGCCGTAAAAGGTGATCCAATCAAGGTAATACTGGCTCGAGCCGCTGTAGGCATCAGTATTGAAAACTGATTTAGTAATCATACTTGATTCTTTTTGGATGGTGGCCAGTAATACTTTTGGGCTAATCTGGGAAGCTTGCGAGGCATCATAGACCACCTGGGCGGCAGTTCGCCCATCGGCGGCGATGTAGGACTTTAAAATACCAGGTTGATTATCAAGAAACTCTTGAATCCGGGCGGCGCTCATGCTGAAATAGTCAGTCATTTGATCGTCGGCGATAACGGTGTTTATAGAAAATCCGGCTTCAACAGCAGTTTGCGCCTGAGCAACTGGAATAGCCAAAAAACCGGCTAGGCTGACCAGCAACGCCAGCCATGAGGATACCGCAAAGATTCGCATAGGTTTGTAGTATAGCATATTTCATAGTATAATTCAATACATGCATCCCGTTAGAAATGAAGAAATCAATAATGATATGGTAGAATATGTGTAATTCAATCACACATTCCTTTTCTCAAAAGTTGAGTATTCATCATTTCTAACGGGATGCAACGAAAAACGTTACGTCTACTTGATGTGACAATCGATAACCTGACCAAGGCGAGTGCGCGGGAACGGGTGATTGAGTTCTTGCATGAACCGCGGTTGCACCATATTGTCACCCCCGGGCCGGAATTTTTACTTGAAGCGTCCGCCCATAAAAAGTTTCGTGATATTTTAAATCAGGCAGATTTATCCTTGGCTGATGGATTTGGCATTCATATCGGGGCGCGAATGACCGGTCAAAAGTTACTACAGCGGATTCCGGGCGCTGATTTTGTTCTCGACCTGATGTCAATTGCGGCCAAACACAAATCGCGAGTTTTTCTGTTTGGTGGCCGATATGGTGTGGCTGAGCGAGCCGGGCAGAAATTGATGACCATGTATCCGGGAGTGGACATCGTTGGCGTTGAGTCTGATTCACGTGGGCATTGGACAAAAGTCAGCGATCAACGAATTGTCGAACGTATTCATCTAACCAGGCCTGATATTTTACTGGTCGCCCTCGGCGCACCGAAACAGGAACTATGGATCGATCAGCATCGGGCGGCGTTGCATAATATTCGGGTCGCCATCGGCGTTGGCCGAACGCTTGACTATCTGGCCGGCACCATCAAACGCGCGCCAGCCATCATGCGCAACTATGGTTTCGAATGGCTCCACACCTACCTCAACGCCGGCCAGCATTACCAACCGGGCCACCGACGCCAGCGCATCACCAATGCCACCTACCGTTTTGTGATAGAGATTATCAAACACCGCCGTGCTCCACGACTCTAACATCCGCGTTCGCTTCGCTCCCTCGCCAACCGGCGACCCGCACCTTGGGAGTGTCTGGACGGCCTTGTTCAATTGGTTATTTGCCAAACACATGGGCGGGGCGTTTATCGTGCGGATCGAAGATACCGACCAGAAACGTTTAGTGCCGGGATCAGGTGAAAAAATTATTGAATCGCTTGATTGGTATGGACTGACGCCGAACGAAGGGCCAGTTCAGGGTGGGCCATATGCACCGTATGTCCAAAGTAAGCGGTTGAATATCTACCAAGAACATGCCGAGCGGTTACTCACTAATGGTTCGGCCTATTATTGTTTTTGCACGCCGGAACGGTTAGGAAAATTGCGCGACCAACAAACCGCCAACAAACAACCGCCGCGATATGACAGACATTGTACGACCCTGACAGTCGATGAAGTCGCCCAGCGGCGCGGGGCCGGGGAGGCGGGCGCGGTGCGGATGAAATTACCGACCAGCGGTAACGCTGAGCTGGTTGACCTGATTCGTGGCCATGTTTCTTTTCGCTACGACCTACTCGATGACAGCGTGATCATGAAATCAGATGGATTTCCGACCTACCACTTAGCCAACGTGGTTGATGATCATCTGATGAAGATCAGCCATGTTATTCGGGCTGAAGAGTGGCTACCCTCAGTCCCAAAACATCTTTTTTTGTATCAGGCTTTTGGCTGGACGCCGCCCCAGTTTGCGCACTTACCATTACTTCTCGGATCTGATCGATCGAAGTTATCAAAACGCCATGGCGCCACCTCAGCTTTGAATTTTCGCGAGGCCGGATACTTGCCCGAAGCGATGATTAATTTTATGGCCTTGATGGGCTGGCATCCAAAAGGGGAGGCTGAAATATTGACTCGGCAACACATGATCGACGAATTTTCGCTGGCGGGGATTAATCCATCAGGCGCCGTCTTCGATCGGACAAAACTTGATTGGATGAATGGCGCCTATATTCGAGCCATGAAAGTCCGCGATTTACTGCCGCGTGTTCGACCATTCTGGACAATACCAGACAATGAAAAAATCGAAGACCGTTGGTTACTCAGGGCGTTAACGCTGATTCACGAACGAATGAAGACCCTCCGAGAGGTCAATGAAATTAACAACGTCTTTACTTCAGTCTGGGATACACAAAGAAAAACATTTGAGACGGAACTCCTAGTGCCGAAGAAGGGGAGTATGGAAGCGACCAAACATCATTTGGAAAAAACGATCGGCTGGATTGAGAAGTATGACGGTGCTTGGGAAGCGGTCAGCATAAAAGAGGCCATGTTGGCCGGTATCGCTAAAGCCGGAAAGAAAAATGGCGATATTTTGTGGCCGTTGCGAGTAGCATTATCGCTCCAAGCCGCTAGTCCCGATGTGTTTGACCTGCTGGCGCTACTTGGTAAAGACGAGAGTCGGCGACGGGTGCGAAGCTTTGTTTAAGACAACAGTTATTCGGCGGTGATCGGGCGCTTGACAAACGGACGCAAAAGCCCCAGAGTGACGCTAGGTATAGGTACGTTATCTTTTAGTTTATTTTGCCATCATGATCATCGTCTATCTCGTCGCCTTCGTTATCGTCTTTATCATTCTGCCGGGCTTGCGGATTGTTCAGCAGTACCAAATGGGCGTTCGTTTCCGGTTTGGACGGGTGATGGGACTGCGCCAACCAGGATTAAATTTGATTATTCCTTACATCGAGCAACTTCGCCGCGTAGACTTGCGGACGATTACTCTCCCGATTCCGCCGCAGAAAATTATCACTAAAGACAATGTCTCAGTTGACGTCTCGGCCGTGGCCTACTACAAAATTGTTGACGCGATCAAAAGCATCGTGGCCATTGAAGACGTGATGAGCGCGATTAATCAAATTGCCCAAACTTCGATTCGGAATATCGTCGGTAAATTTCAACTCGACGAAATCTTGAGCGAGCGCGAATCGATCAATACCGAAATTGCTAAAGTTCTTGATGCCCACACTGAAGCCTGGGGCGTGGTTATTTCCGTGGTGGAAATTAAGGACATCGAACTGCCGGAAGGCATGCAGCGAGCGATGGCCAAACAAGCCGAAGCCGAACGAGAAAAACGCGCCAAGATTATTGCGGCTGAAGGAGAATTCTTGTCCTCGCAAAAATTGGCCGACACGGCTGACATTATGCAAGCTCATCCGATCGCCCTGCAACTACGGAACCTACAGACCATGGCTGAAATCAGCGTCGAAAAGAATTCAACCATCATTTTCCCGGCTCAGTTTATGGGCACCATTAATGATATTCAAAAGTTTCTCAGCCAGGAAAAACCATCGACAAAAAACACGTAGCTGTCTACGAAACGTCCGAGTAGGGAGAGCGGGATTGACCCAGCACCACATTGGCCAATACATAGTTTATTGGAATAGGTAGTATTTTTCGTGGGTAAACATGACTTTTAAGAATAGGCATGACCCAACCAATGTGGGGCTGGGTTGACAACAGGGGAGTTCCGTGCTACTCTTGAGACGTTATGACGGTCAATACAAACATAAAGAATATTCACATTTTGATGGCATTCCTGGTTGTAGCCGGGCTGGTTATTTTTCCGTTAACAAAAACTGCGGCCGAAATTTGTCCGGCCAGTCCATCGGATAATCAACTCAACCGCACCTGTACGCCAACTCCGGCGCCGGATCCTGGTTTGATTGCCACCTACAACGCCCAAATTGCCGAGAAGCAAAAGAAGATCGAGGACTTAAATAATCAATCAGTCGCTTACCAAGCCCAAATAGATAGCTCACAGGGTAAGATTACCTCGCTCAAAACTGAATTATCATCAATCGACAATCAAATCGCCCTGGCCAGTATCGATATTGAGTCGAAACAAACCCAGTTAGACTCATTGGAGTTAGAAATACGCGCTCTTCAGCTGTCGATCGATCAGAAAAATGCTGATGTCGAGAGTAAAAAAACATTGCTAGCCGACAACATTCGACAGCTGGACGCCAGTTCCCGAACGACGACCCTAGCCATGGTTATGCAAACCGGATCGTTCAGCGATTTTTACAGCCAAGCTCAAGCTCAAACTGACATTAGTACCTCACTCCAGTCAACGATCGGGGGCATTCAACAAGCCAAGTTGGAGTTGCAAGCTAAGCAAGGCGAGTTAGGAACCGTTAAGGACGACGTCCAGCATCAAAAACTTCAGCTACAAGACCAAAAGCAAGTGGTGGTTGAGCAAAAGAGCTACAAAGACTCGGTGTTAACCGACACTAAAAAATCCGCCCAACAATACACCCAATTACTTGATACTTCGCAAAGTCAGGTGAATGATGTCCAGGCCGAAATTACCCAACTTCACGCTGCCCTCCAAGCCAAGTTGAATGCCAGCGACGGGGTGGCCTTGAATATCCCCAGTCCCAGCGGTTTTATCTGGCCGGTACCGGGTCGAAAAATTAATGCCGGGTTCATGGATCCAAATTATTCTTTGAACAGCGGACGCCATTACGGGATTGACATCGACGCCGAGCAAGGAACCTACGTCCACGCCACGGCCGACGGAATAGTCAGGAAAGTTGATCCACCGACCACCGGCATCTATCCGAGCGTGGTCAAGATCCAGCACGGCGGGGAATTCGATACCATTTTCATTCACCTGAACGAAATCTACGTCATTCCGGGTCAAACCATCAAGCAAGGGGACATCATCGGACGCTCGGGTGGTACGTGCTACACCGCGGGCGCTGGCAAGTGCGGCTGGTTCACCACCGGCAGTCATTTGCATTACGAAATGCATTTGAACAACGTGCCGGTCAATCCGCTGATCTATTTGCCGTAGCAGCCGAACTGGCAGATCTCGTAAACCATCGGGGAGTACCGACGGTGTTTTTTCTTATATATTATAAGCGTCGCCCAATATTAGTTTTGCGTCGCCTAATGTTAAAACATCAATAATAGGCCTATAAACTACCTTATACCTATTACCCCAGACGTATTACTGTTTACTGCACGTACACCCGATCCCCGAACCGCACGTCAATCGTTTTATAGACTTTATTGGCTCGTTCAGACAAGACACGCTGTAAGGCTTGGACAGCCTGTTTGAGGTCTCCATGACGGTCAAATAAGACTCGTGGGCCATCTTTGAGCCGGGCGTGAAGCTCCTGGCTACTATAGCGGAGTGCCTCACGATCACACGGTAAGGTCACCGGCAGGCTCTGGTTGACGTTCTGGTTGAGTATGGATTTTTGAATGTTTATATTTTTGTTGCTGACGCTAGAATTTACATTTGTCGAGGTGGCGGTAGTGTTTGCATTAACGGCTGGCACTATCGGCGTCGGGCAAACCGTCACCGGAATGAGGTATTCAGTCACTTCAATATTCGCTGGCTTCAAATACCCTGCCAACGTTTGAAGACTGCTCATTACTTCTTGTTTTACGACACTAGAGTCAACACTGAAGATCGTTTGGTTTTCGTCGCGGACGGTTAGCAGACTTGCATCGAGTGCCGTTCGCATCTCAATAATCTTCCCCTGCTTGTCGACTGAGCCGAAACTTGTTCCATTCGTCCAGATGGCAACTGGCGTGCGTTCAGCCACGATGATATGCAAATCATGCGGCGCCTTTTTTTCGACCGTTACTTTTTCCACCGAAATACGCCGGCGGATTTGTTTTTCTAAGGTCTGGGACAATCCAGGTGAAGATAAAATCCAGATGGTTCGATTCGGCAGAACCAACCACCGTTGCCCATCAAGATATTTTTCCGCCGCCTGTTGAATACTCTTCGGATTGAGGAGGCGCGTCCCGCTGACCGTGACCTGACGAATCGCGAACCAGGGGCCATAGATGAGAAACCCGAGAGCTGTAAGCGCTAACCCAAGTGCAGTGTAACCAAAGACGCGAGTTCGAAAGGCCGACCAGTCCGGCGTCCCTTCGAACATGGGGTTAGCGGATTGATGGCGGCCAACCAAATCAGGTTTGGGAACCTGCCGTTTTTGAGAGCGGAAGAGAGCCATAATCAAAAATTAGGCGATGCGTCGCGGCAATACCCAGTTTATTTTGGCCACGAGATCATAATTGATAGTTTTCATTATGGTGGCCAAGTCATCAGCGCTGACGCCGGAACCAATCAAGGTCACCAGATCACCGTTTTTAGCTTGAGGAATCTTGGTCAGATCAACCATGCACAGATTCATGCACACTCGTCCAACGATGTTTGCTCGTCGTCCGTGAAGCATAACAAATCCAGCGTTTGACAGTCGTCGATCATACCCATCGGCATAGCCAACCGGAAGAACACCGACCTTCATTGATCTTCGCGCCACAACGGTTGACCCGTAACCAATACCTGTGCCCGTAGGTACCGTTTTCACCTGAGCTAATCGTGTATACCACGACAATACTGGCCGTAATCTTAATGTGCCTGAATTTGTCCTAGACCAAGCCTCAATTTCGGCAGACGGCCAAAGGCCATACAGCCCAATACCGAGCCGTACAAGCCCAAATCTGGCCTCTGGATAACGCAGAATTGCCGCGGTACAAGCAATATGGCGTTCGCCTCCCCTACCTGACCCGTCAACACCCAATGTAGTTGTAAGTGTCGTAAAACGTTTAAGCTGGTCAATAGTTCGGGTAATACTTTTTTCTTCAGCGTTGGCAAAGTGAGAAAATATCCCTACCACCTTTACCTTATTATTTGTCAATGCTAATCGAATATTTTTTTCCTGACTCGGTAAAAAACCAATCCGGGTGGTGCCAGTGTCTAACTTGAGATGAACCTTCGGTTTATTTTTTGAAACACGGGCGGCCTGTAGTACTGCTTGTAATGAAACACTATCCCACACTGCCAGCTCAATGTTTTTTTTGATGAGCTCTGATAGATCTGCGGCCTGCCAGTTACTCAGCGCGACGACGCGGCCGCGGTAATGTAGTTTGCGCGCTTGCGACGCTTCCTCACCATACGCCACGCCAATGCCCCAGTGATGTCGTCCTCGCAACAACTCTAATGTTTCACCCAGACCATGTCCATAGGCATTGGCTTTTACTACTGGCATGATCTGAACATTTTTTCCAACTACTTGTTGTACAGCGCTCAGATTGTGCCGTAAAGCGGCGCCGGAAAGTTCAATCCAGGTTCGTGGTGATGAGGCCATGTTGTACTACCCTTTGATCACTTTTAATCCGTGCATATATGGTTGGAGCACGTTGGGAATTTTGATCGATCCGTCTGACTGTTGGTAATTTTCGATGATGGCGATGAGCGTGCGCCCGATAGCGAAGGCAGTGCCGTTGAGCATATGGACAAATTCTTTTTTCTGACCACGATCAATTTTGATGTTTAGGGCTCGTGATTGGTAGTCAGTCGTGGTCGACGTCGAATGTGTTTCACGGTAGACGTTTTGTCCGGGCATCCACGTTTCAATATCCCAGGTGCGGGCGCTTGGCCAGCTTAAATCACCGGTGCACAGTTTCTTGACGCGGTATGGCAAGTCCAGACCTTGCATCAGTTTTTCCTCCATGGCTAAGAGGAATTCATGTTCTTGATCCGATTTCTCGGGCAGGGTGATACTAAACATTTCTAACTTATCGAACTGGTGAACGCGAAGGATGCCTTTAGTATCCTTACCATAACTCCCCGCTTCGCGGCGGAAGCAGGTGGAGAATGACAAGTAACGTTTCGGCAAATCTTCCGCCTTAAACACTTCGTCGCGATGCATCGGCCCGATCGACTGCTCTGAGGTTCCAACTAAATACAAATTATCTTTAGCAAAGTGATACGTTTCATCCTCGCCGCCGCCATTCAAATAGCCCATCGCGGCCATATTTTCTTCCTTAATCATGACTGGGGGCACAACTAGCGTGAAACCTTCTTTGAGGAGGACTTTCTGTGCATACTGAACAAGCGCAAACTCTAATTGAGCGACAGGGCCAAGAATATAGCCAAACCGTGAACCAGAAACTTTACTGGCGCGTTTAAGGTCAATTAAACTCTTGTCCTCAGTCAGCGCCAAATAGTCTTTTGGATTTTTGATGTTGGGTTGTTTACCGACTTCACGTTCGACGACGTTGGTTGATTCGTCGTCACCGTTGGGCACATCGTCTCGAGGAATGTTTGGCACAACTATGGCGGTTTCTCCAGCTACTTCTTTTTTGAGCACCGCAACTCGATCAGAAATGGGTTTGAGTTCAGCAATTTTTGCCTTCTTCTCATCGGCAGAAAGCGTTGGAATAAGTTTGCTGGCCTGATTGACTTCAGCCTGTAGTTTTTCTAGTTCTTGCTGTGAGGAATGTCCACTACCTTGAGCGGATAACTTTTGCAAGAGCGGTGCAAACTTTTTACCACGTCGTTTGATGCCATCAAGTATTAATTGATCGGTCATAATCCTAATTCTTCATGAATATTCTGCATGGCTGTTAATACAGTTTGAAAATGCTCATCTTCAGGAATACCGAGTAATGCAACCCCATCAACGATATCTTGACGGTTGACCTTCGCGGCGAATCCCTTGGACTTGAGTTTTTTCTTGATTCCCTCAACTGTGACATTGGCTAACTTTTTATCTGGCCAAATCAGTGCACAAGCCACTATGAATCCACTCAACTCATCAACCGCAAAAATACACTTCTCCATCATCGATTCTGGCTTCACTCCAGTGAGTGGCGCATGCGCCATAATGGCATGTCGAATATTTTCTGGCACTCCCCTGCTTTCGAGTATGGCCTGACCTTTTGTCGGATGATCTTCAAGCGTCGGGTGAATTTCCCAGTCGAAATCGTGCAGCAGTCCAACCATGCCCCATTCATCCGCATCACCATCATACTTTGCGGCGTAGGCTCTCATGGCCGCTTCAGTCGCGTACATATGACGACGAAGATTTTCGTTTTTGACGTGGTCATGTAATATCGCTAATGCTTCTTCTCGGTTCATGATTGTTCCGGTTTTAGGGTCGGAAACAATATAACATCTTTCAACGATTTCTGGTTGGTGAAAATCGCGGTTAGACGGTCAATGCCGATGCCTAAACCAGATGTCGGCGGCATACCGTATTCTAGTGAGCGGATGTACGTTTCATCAATCCGCTGGGCTTCGTCGTCTCCGCCGGCTCGCATTTTTTCCTGCGCTTCAAACCGTTCGCGTTGATCAACCGGGTCATTCAGCTCGCTAAAAGCTTTAGCCAGCTCGGTACCATTCATCAAAACTTGGAAACATTCAACATACTTTGGATTATTATGTTTCTTTTTGGCTAGTGGGATCATGTCCGCCGGATAATCATAGACAATGGTTGGCGCGATCATAGTTGGACGAACATGTGTTTTGAAGAGTTCGTCAATAATTTTCGGCCGAGCCAATCCGTCAGGAATATCAGTCCCGATTTTGCGAGCTTGGGCTCGCAATTCTTTATCATCAACCGTATCAATATCAATTTTCGTGGCTTTGAGAACGGCCTGATGATAGGTCAGGCGTGGGAATGGTTTCGAGAGGTCATATTTTTTTTCGCCGAGCGTGATCGTCGGTGTGCCGTTGACAGCTTTGGCCACGGCAACGAGTAACTGTTCAGTGAAGGTCATCATCCACTCGTAATCAGTGAAGGCCGCGTAGCACTCCATCATGGTAAATTCCGGGTTGTGATCGCGGTCTATCCCTTCGTTGCGGAAGTCCCGGCCAATTTCGAAGACGCGTCCCAGGCCGCCGACCATCAATCGCTTCAAATAAAGTTCCGGTGCGATGCGTAAAAATAAATCTACATCGAGGGCGTTGTGGTGAGTGACAAAAGGTCGAGCTGTCGCGCCGCCGGCTAGCGTCTGTAGCATCGGCGTCTCAACCTCAATAAAATTATGCTTAACGAGAAACTCACGAATAGTTGTCAGGATGGTACTGCGGGTGATGAAAATCTTTTTAACATCAACACTCGATAACAAATCCAATTCACGGTAACGGTAGCGCGTTTCCACATCTTTTAATCCGTGCCACTCAGACGGCAACGGTCGCAGGGCTTTTCCTAACCAGGTAGCCTTGTCGAGATCAATCGTTTTTTCGCCGCGCTTGGTGACAAACGTTTTGCCGCTAACATCAAGAAAATCACCGAGGTCGAGTGTCGCAGTCAAGTCAACAAACGTGGCTAGATTTTTCTTTTGCAAAAAAAGTTGTATTTCTCCGCTTTCATCTTCAATCCGCAAAAAAGCCGAACCGCCTTGAATGCGAATAGCGCGAACGCGTCCGGCGACGGCCACCGACTTCCCTTCGGACCACTTGTCTAAGACTTGCTGAACTGTCTGCGACCGCGTACTGCGCGCCGGATAAACATCAATACCGTCCTTCAACAGTTGCTCGCGTCGGTCAAAACGAAGTTGTTCTTGGTCGAGTTTCTCGGTACTCATGGTGCTCTAAGAATAGCCTAAAATAGCGGTTTCGGCAATGGATTAGGTTAGCAATATCAATGATACTACAATAAAAATAGGCCGACCTCGGTGGAGATCGACCTTTGTTCTTCATCTTGTTCGACTAGCGGTAGAGGGACTTGAGGTGACCCCAGGTAGACCTTGTTGTTGGAACCGGTTGTTCACCGAATACCTGCATGCGGAAGTTATTACCATCCGCAACAACAATGTGTCCAGCTCCATCTATGGCAATTCCCCATGGCTGGTTGAACTGGCCATCCGCGGGACCCTGCGTTCCCCATGAACGAAGAAACTGTCCAGACTGAGTGAACTCTTGAACCCGATGGCCAGCATACTCCGTGACATAGACGTTTCCATGAGCGTCTACAGTGATACCGCTCGGTGCGCTGAACTGACCTGGTCCCGTACCAGACGATCCCCACTGTCCAATGAACTCTCCAGTAGGGGTGAACCGTTGGATTCGACCATTGTTGAAATCAGTCTCGAGTATATTTCCGCCCGAGTCGATAGCAAGATCCGTTGGGGACCAGACCTGTCCTTCTCCTGACCCAACCGTTCCCCATTGAGTCACATATGTGCCGTCATTGGTGAACTTTTGAATGCGGTTATTATGGGTGTCAGCGACGTAAACAAAACCACTGGCATCTACCGTAATACCGTATGGGTCATTGAACTGACCATCTCCTGCGCCGTGAGATCCCCACTGTGTGAGGAAGGTGCCGTCGGGCCTAAACTTAACGACTCGGTGGTTTTGCGAATCAACGACGAACACATCGCCAACCAGTTCTATTCCCATGAAGTAGGGAAAGAACAGGTAGCCTGGATCAGAACCTATACTATTACAGAAGCCAGCAAAGGTTCCGAGTAATGCGCCGTTTACCGTATACCTTTGAATACAGCTACTGGTTCTTTCAGCAATGAGTAGCTCACCAGAGTGGTTGAAGATCACTCCAGTGGGAACGTTGCCAGACCCAACTCCCCATTGCGACAAATAAATAGGTGCGGGATCGGCGTGAACACTGGCTGTGATGCAAAGCATTGCGAGCACAAAGATGTAAAAGATCGTTTTCATTCTCTCCTCCTCAGGAGTTTTGGACACAACCAAAAGAACCCGATACTTCGTGAATCGGACTTTAGCTTAAAAACCTAATGGTGTCAAGCCCCCCCCATTGGGTATTCACCAGCAGTTGGAACAGGTATAGGGTTACCCTTGCTCACCCTTAACCCCGCTTCCTATGATTGCTCTCTTGCGCCAGATCCCTTCAGATGTACAGATTCGGAAACAGGTACGGCAGATCCTCTATGGGAAGA